>ENA-OQMZ01000101-OQMZ01000101.1-human-gut-metagenome-genome-assembly--contig:-NODE-101-length-34953-cov-2.305605_pt1 | contig 34953 bp, 37 predicted proteins | sample MGYA00242621_ERZ504862 | MGnify/ENA primary metagenome ERZ504862 (study PRJEB26092, sample SAMD00036393) | human gut metagenome | host: Homo sapiens | study: EMG produced TPA metagenomics assembly of...
TGTTATTCTTCGCATTTCTTTCTACAATTCAAACATATTCCATTTCATGTTTGTAATAATTTAACACAGGACAAAGATATCTGATGCAGGGTTACTGTTCACACACCACTATCCCGCGAGGTGTTTTTGGCATGAATATGCCAAAATCCCGAGACATACAAGCCAAAATTCCATTGCCGCAGGCAATCTGGAATGAATTTTGGCTACGTTACTGTGAACGGAGTGAACAGTAACGTTCCCTGATTCACACTGCAGGTACTGAAAAAATCCTTGACTTTTTTTATAACAGTCCGTATAATAATCAACGGTAAATTTGTGAAACAGATATTTGGTATTATTGGAAACGGTACATCCTCCTGGATGGTTATGAACAACACAAATCTCTAATTGATGTTATTCATACTATCTAAGGAGGATTTTTTATGCCTAAAAACAAGTTTCAGGAAGTTATTTTTACGATTATCATGGTGTTTGTAATGGTTTATGCCATGATCTGCTACAACATTGTACTGAACACAGGGACAATGACAAATGAGACATTTCTGTTAGCTTTTCATGAATTAACATTCATGGGACCGATTGCATTTATTCTTGATTTCTTTATCATCGGTGGTCTTGCAAAGAAGATTGCATTTGGTGTTGTGGATATGAGAAGAGATAATCCGTTCCACCTTGTACTTGCAATCTCAGCAGTATCCGTTGCATTTATGTGTCCATGTATGAGCTTTGCGGCAACTGTGCTGATCAAACATGCACCGGCAAGTCAGATCATTCCCACATGGCTCCAGACAACAGCAATGAACTTTCCGATGGCATTCTTCTGGCAGATTTTTTATGCCGGACCATTCGTAAGATTTATTTTCGGAAAGCTTTTTCCGGAGAAAGAAAAGGCAGCAGCTTCTGCCGAATAAAAAATATGTAATTTTGACTGCAGCATTCTGTATTTCAGGATGCTGCTTTTTTGTGTTCTTATCTACACAACATAAATTGTACTTATTTTAATACACTATTGACAAATTCTGTCATTTCTTGTAATATCATATAAAACATATCGAATAACTATGAAAAGTAGAGAATGCAAAAAACTACTGGTACCTTAAAGGAGATGAAACATGATCAGAAAATTATTTGCCTTTGGTCTTGCAGTTGTACTGGCACTGATGCCGGTACAGGCTTTTGGAAAAACGGTGTCTATCACTAATGTTTCCTATGATCCTACCAGAGAGATGTTTGAACAGTATAATAAAATATTTGAAGACCACTGGAAGGAGAAGACCGGGGATGATGTGGAAGTGATACAGTCCCATGGTGGTTCAGGGAAACAGGCACTTGAGGTAGCCAATGGTCTGGATGCAGATGTGGTAACCCTGGCACTTGAATATGATATTGAGTCTATTGAAAACGCAGGGTTGATCAAGGCAGGATGGAAAGATAAATTTGACAATGACAGTTCTCCTTATACATCCACTATCGTATTTCTGGTGAAGAAAGGAAATCCCAGGGATATTAAAGACTGGGACGATCTGACGAAAAAAGGAGTGGGAGTAGTAACACCAAATCCGAAAACCTCCGGCGGTGCCAGATGGAATTACATGGCAGCGTGGGCTTACGCAGATAAAAAGTATGGTGGCGATGAAGCGCAGATGAAGGAATTTATTAAGAAACTTTACCGGAATGTGGTGGTTCTTGACTCAGGCGCAAGAGGTGCAACGACCTCTTTCGTGGAGAACGGACAAGGAGATGTGCTGGTTGCGTGGGAAAATGAAGCTTATCTATCCATGCGGGATTATCCGGATGAGTATGAGATTGTTACTCCAAGCGTAAGCATTCTGGCACAGCCTTCTGTGGCAGTGGTAGATGAAGTGGTGGATTACAGAGATACAAGAGATGTGGCAACTGAGTATTTGAATTATCTGTATTCCGACGAAGCACAGGAGATCGCAGCAGAGAATTATTTCCGCCCCACCAATGAGAAAATCCTGAAGAAGCACAGTGATACGTTTGATCTGAATATAAATCTGGCAAATATCAGTGATTATGGCGGATGGGATAAAGTGCAGGAGAAACATTTCACAGATGGCGGAATTTTCGATCAGATTTATGAGAGATAAAGGAAGACAAGATGAAGCAAGAGCATAAGCACAGACAGAATATATGAGACAGGAGAGGTGGTAATTGATTATGAAAAAAAGAAATAAACCGGTGATTCCAGGGTTTGGGCTCTCCATGGGAATTACCATTTCCATATTGAGTCTGGTAGTTCTGATCCCCCTGGCAAGCCTGGTGGTCTACACAGCGAAGCTGAGTTTTAAAGATTTTATCGAAACCATCACAAGGGCCAGAGTGCTGGCATCCTTTTATACCAGTTTTGTATGTGCTTTTGCAGCAGCAGTAATAAATGGAATTATGGGAACTATTCTTGCGTGGGTGCTTGTGAAATATGATTTTCCGGGCAAGAGACTTATGGATGGGGTGATCGAACTTCCCTTTGCTCTTCCCACAGCGGTAGCAGGTATTGCACTGACATCCCTGACCTCAGATTCGGGAATTGTCGGCAGCTTTTTTGCAGGATTCGGTATCAAGATCGCATACACAAGAATAGGTATTACAGTGGCTATGATATTTGTAGGAATACCGTTCGTTGTGCGAAGTGTACAGCCGGTTCTGGAAAAGATGGATAATTCTTACAGCGAGGCAGCAGGAGTGCTGGGAGCAAAGAAAACAACTATCTTCTGGAAGGTCATTTTTCCGGAACTGAAGCCCGCGATCTTTGCAGGGACCGGACTTGCGTTCGGAAGATGTCTGGGTGAATATGGAAGTGTTGTATTTATCGCAGGAAATAAACCCTATTATACAGAAATCACACCGCTGGTTATTATGTCAAAGCTTCAGGAATTTGATTATTCAAGTGCAACGGCAATCGCACTTGTGATGTTGGCAGTTTCATTTTTATTCTGTTCCTTAACAGTATGATACAGCAGAGAAATGCAAGAATTTTAAGAGGAGGAAATGCCTGATGGACAACAATGAAAAGACTTCGGAGAAAATTACAAAATGGCTGCTTGTCGGGATCAGTGTTCTGTTTCTGGCAGTCATGCTCCTTCTTCCTCTGATCACTGTGATCACAGAAGCATTGCGGAGCGGATGGAAGGTCTATGCAGCTGCAGTGACAGATGAGTACACCATCAAAGCACTTCTTCTTACAGTGAAGGCAACACTCTTTGCAGTTGTTTTTAACACTGTTTTTGGTGTTTTTGCAGCCTGGGCACTGACGAAGTTTCAGTTCAGGGGTAAAAAGCTTCTCACTACCCTGATCGATCTTCCGGTTACTATTCCCCTGTTATTGCAGGTTTGATCTTTCTTCTGATTTTCGGACGACAGAGTCCTTGTTTACTTTTTTCTCATGAAGTTAGGGATTAAAGTTGTATTCTCTGTACCGGGAATCATTATTGCAACTGTATTTGTAACCTTTCCTTTTATTTCCAGAGAACTGATTCCGGTTCTGGAAGCAGAAGGAAGCGATGAGGAGGAAGCGGCAGCCTGATGGGAGCAGGTGGATGGACCATTTTCTGGAAGATCACATTCCCTCATATCAAATGGGCATTACTGTATGGAGTTGTGCTCTGTACGGCAAGAGCAATGGGAGAGTTTGGAGCGGTATCTGTACTTTCCGGACATTTAAGAGGAAAGACCAATACACTTCCTCTTCATGTAGAGATTTTGTTTAATGAGTTTCAGTATGTTCCGGCGTTTGCCGTATCTTCGCTGCTTGTGATCATGGCAGTTATCATTCTGGTAGTCAGAAGCCTGATTGAATATAAAGGAAAGAAGGAAGCTGATATGTATGTAGAGTTAAAAAATATCAATAAGACATATGGTTCTTACCAGGCATCAAGGAATGTAAATTTCGGAATTGAGAAAGGTAAACTGATTGGTCTGTTGGGACCAAGCGGAAGCGGAAAAACAACTATTCTTCGAATGATGCAGTCTGGAACCCCGGACAGCGGAGAGGTCATTATTGATGGAAAAGTGGTAAATGATGTTCCGGCCAGTCAGCGTGGGATTGGATTTGTATTTCAGAATTATGCGTTGTTTCGCTATATGACAGTTTATGATAACGTTGCATTTGGTTTGAAGGTTCAGAAGGCTGATAAGAAGAAAATTGATGCCAGAGTCAGAGAGTTGATCAAACTGGTGGGGCTGGAAGGACTGGAAAAAAGATATCCAAGCCAGTTATCCGGCGGCCAGAGGCAAAGGGTGGCATTTGCCAGAGCCCTTGCTCCAAATCCCCAGGTGCTGCTTCTGGATGAGCCTTTGCAGCCATTGATGCAAAATCCGTCAGGAACTGCGAAGCTGGTTAAAAGAGATGATCGGAAAGCTGGGAATTACCAGTATTTTCGTTACTCATGATCAGGATGAGCCATTGAAGTAGCAGATGAGATTATTATCACTAATGCAGGACGGATCGAACAGAAAGGAACTCCTATAGGGGTTTACAGAAATCCTGAGACAGCTTTTACAGCGTCCTTCTTCGGACAGCCATCTGTGTTGAAAAATGCGGATGATTTCCATACCTTTGCTCAGGCAGAAGGAGCAGACAAGATCATTGTCCGCCCGGAATTTGTAAAAATCTCCAAACTGGATGAGGTAGAGAAGTTCAAAACTTCCGTATCCCGGGGAGTGGTTGAACGGGTTTCTTTCAGGGGAGATAATCTGGAACTTCAGGTGAGAGTCAACAATTCCGTAGTAACTGCCAGAAGAAGCCTGGAGAAAGCAGATATCCGGGAAGGTGAGACTGTGAATGTATTCCTTTACAGGATTTTTGCACTGAGAGGTGACAGTGTACAGCTGATCGAAAATGAGGCTGTAAGGGATGACTTTGTAATTATCTGACAACGGTGGCTGCGGCGACTGACGACAATGAAGAAATAAGAAATTCAGAGGCAAGACTGATCGGAAAATCAACTTGTTGGCACACTGGTATGGAGGAAAGGGTAAGAGAGAATGAGAACAGAGAGAATCAGGACAGATGTGCTGATCATCGGCGGCGGTACGGCAGGATGCTTTGCAGCCTATGTGATCGGCAAAAAAAGCGGCAGAAAAGTTCTGATCGCAGAGAAAGCGAATATTAAGCGAAGCGGATGTCTGGCGGCGGGCGTGAATGCATTGAACGCATATATTACAGAAGGCAGAGTGCCACAGGATTATGTGGATTATGCCAAAAAGGATGCCCATGGAATCGTAAGAGAAGACCTTCTTCTTACCATGTCAGAGAGACTGAATCATGTGACAAAGGTGATGGAAGATCTGGGGCTGGTCATCCTGAAGGACGAAAACGGAAAATATGTTGCCAGAGGAAACCGAAACATCAAGATCAATGGCGAAAATATGAAGCAATCCTTGCAAAGGCGGCAGCTGAACAGGAGAATGTTACGGTTCTCAATCATGTAAATATTACAGATTATAAAACAGAAAACAAAAAAAGTCACAGGCGCAGTTGGATTTAGCGTTAATGAGGATATTTTCTATGACATTGATGCGAAAGCAGTTCTTTGTGCCACAGGTGGTGCAGCGGGACTTTACAGACCGAATAATCCGGGATTTTCCAGACATAAGATGTGGTATCCTCCGTTTAACACAGGTGCAGGATATGCAATGGGACTTCTTTCCGGTGCGGAGATGACAACCTTTGAGATGCGTTTCATTGCATTGAGATGTAAGGACACGATTGCTCCTACAGGAACTATTGCTCAGGGTGTTGGGGCCAGACAGGTCAATGCACATGGTGATATTTATGAAACAAAATATGGTCTGACAACTTCCCAGCGAGTTTACGGTACAGTCATGGAGAACAGAGAAGGAAACGGTCCATGTTATCTCAGAACGGAAGGCATTTCCAAAGAACAGGAGCAGGACCTTTATAAAGCTTACCTGAATATGGCACCGTCCCAGACTCTGAAATGGATGGAAGCCGGAAAAGGACCATCCGAAGAGAATGTAGAGATTGAGGGCACAGAACCATATATTGTAGGCGGACATACAGCCAGCGGTTACTGGGTAGATAATAACAGAGCTACAACTATTGAAGGTTTATATGCAGCCGGAGACGTAGCAGGAGGATGTCCGCAGAAATATGTAACCGGCGCACTGGCAGAAGGTGAGATCGCAGCAGAGGCGATTTTGGAATATCTGAATGGCAAAGATGATGACCGGATCGCAGCGGAAAATAAGGAAGAGGCTTTAGAGCGTGGCGGAGAACAGGAGCTGTCTCAAACTGCAATAGCTAAGAAGGCAGAATACGAATCACATTTGAATGCTTCCCGTTCTTTGATGAATGCAGAGCAGCTTGAGGAAGCCATGCAGAAGATCATGGATCAGTACGCAGGAGGAATCGGTACAGACTACAGATACAGCGATGAGTCTTGCAAAGGCAGATGAAAAGATCGCAGCATTGTTGCCAGTAGTTGACACTCTGGCAGCAACAGATACTTATGAACTGATGCAGATTTATGAACTTCGCGAACGACTGATCGTGTGTCAGGCAGTGATCGCACATTTGGCAGCCAGAAAGGAAACCAGATGGCATAGTTTCGGAGAGAATACAGACTACCCGCAGCAGAGCGAAGAGTGGATGAAATATGTAAACTCCCGTATGGAAAACGGCGAGATTAAGATCGTATATCGTGACCTGATCACAAAGGAAAATACAGGTTTGAATACAGCAGAGAAAGGAGCAGGTGAGAGATGAGCATTCGGATTCAGAAAAGTAAATGTGCAGGATGCGGCAGATGTATCGAAGCCTGTCCCGGAAATCTGATCAAAAAGGATAAAGAGAACAAAGCCTTTATCCGTCAGGTAAGAGACTGCTGGGGATGTACTTCCTGTATTAAGGAATGCAGGCATGATGCCATCCGCTTTTTCCTTGGAGCTGATGTGGGAGGCAGAGGTGCAAGTATGGTTGTATCAGAGAAACCGGATATTTCCACATGGACAGTGGAGAAGCCGGATGGCACTAAGATCACTATTCAGGTTAATAAGAAAGACGCTAATAAATATTAAACATAAGTATGTATTCTCAGAGTCTTTAGAGTGTGTTTGAAAAATGCTTTACGCAAGATGTGCGTCACAATTTGTGGGAGATTTTTGTTCGGATGAGGCGTCGTAGCGGGCTACGACAACCGAATTCGGACAAAATATACCGCAAAGTGGGGCGTGCAGATTGCGGGAATGATTTTTCAGACACGCTCTAGTGTATTTGCTCAAGTACGAAAAGATTCCGAGTATAAACAAACAGAGGAGGATAATGCAATGAGTAACTTATCTCATCTTGATGCGCTTGAGGCAGAGGCGATTTATATTATGCGAGAAGTAGCAGCCGAGTGTGAAAAGCCGGTTATGCTCTATTCTATAGGAAAGGACAGCTCCGTTATGCTCCATCTGGCGATGAAGGCATTTTATCCGGAGAAACCTCCATTCCCGTTCCTTCACATTGATACTACATGGAAATTCCATGAGATGATCGAATTCCGCGACAGAATCGCAAAGAAAAACGGAATTGATATGCTGGTTTACACCAATGAAGAGGGTGTAAAGGCAGGAATCAACCCATTTGACAATGGTTCTGCATATACAGATATCATGAAAACACAGGCCTTAAAACAGGCTCTGACCAAATATGGATTTACAGCGGCATTTGGAGGCGGCCGTCGTGATGAGGAGAAATCCAGAGCAAAAGAAAGAATCTTCTCTTTCCGTAATTCAGCTCAGGCATGGGATCCGAAAAACCAGAGACCGGAGATGTGGAAGCTTTATAACACTAAGATCCAGAAGGGAGAGAGTATGCGAGTATTCCCAATTTCCAACTGGACAGAAAAGGATATCTGGCAGTACATTCAGCGTGAAAATATCGAAATTGTACCGTTATATTTTGCGAAAGAAAGACCGGTCATCTACAGAGACGGAAATATCATTATGGTGGATGATGACAGATTAAAACTCCGTCCGGGTGAAAAGATTGAAAACAAAAAAGTCAGATTCCGTACTCTTGGGTGCTATCCGCTTACTGGAGGTATTGAATCTGAAGCAGATACTCTGGATGAGATTATTGATGAGACGTTAAGTGCTGTTTCTTCTGAACGTACCAGCAGGGTGATCGACCACGAGGCAGCAGGCAGCATGGAGAGAAGAAAGAGAGAGGGGTATTTCTAGAATGAAAGGATTATTGAAATTTATTACATGCGGAAGTGTGGATGATGGAAAATCCACTCTAATCGGACATATTCTTTATGATGCAAAGCTTCTCTATGCAGATCAGGAGAAAGCCCTGGAGCTGGATTCCAAAGTAGGAAGCAGAGGCGGTGCCATTGATTATTCGCTTCTTCTGGACGGTCTTATGGCAGAGCGTGAGCAGGGAATCACCATTGATGTTGCATACCGTTATTTTACAACAGATAACAGAAGCTTCATTGTTGCAGATACACCCGGACATGAAGAATATACAAGAAACATGGCAGTGGGTGCGTCCTTTGCAGATCTGGCAGTTATCCTGGTGGATGCTTCACAGGGAGTACTGGTACAGACAAGACGTCATGCAAGAATCTGCGCATTGATGGGAATCCGTTACTTTGTATTTGCAGTAAACAAAATGGATCTTATTGAATATGATGAAAAACGTTTCCGCGACATTGAGAATCAGATCGCAGCACTGATAGAAGAACTGAAACTTGCCAATGTAACTATTATTCCGGTATCTGCCACAGAAGGTGATAACGTTACAACCAAATCTGACAACATGCCATGGTATAAAGGTGAGGCGCTTCTTTCCCATCTGGAAACCGTAGACATTAAGGAAGATACAGAGAAGGGCTTCTATATGCCTGTACAGAGAGTCTGCAGACCAAACCATGAGTTTCGCGGATTCCAGGGACAGATTGAAAATGGTGCCATCAGGGCAGGCGACCTTGTGACTACTCTTCCCAGTAAAGAAGAAGCTCATGTAAAGAGTATTCTTGTTGGAGATAAAGAAGTTCAGGAAGCGGTACAGGGACAGCCTGTTACCATCCAGCTTGACAGAGAAGTAGATGTTTCCCGCGGATGTGTACTTACCATTGATTCCGGCGCAGTTCTTACAGACTCTGTGGAAGCAGATATCCTCTGGATGGATGATAATGCTCTTACGGATGGCAAGAACTTCTTTGTAAAAATCGGTACAAAGATGATCCCCGGCCTGGTTACAAAGATCAATTATTCTGTGGATGTTAATACAGGTGAAAAGAAAAGCGCATATACCTTAAAGAAAAATGAGATTGCTTCCTGTACTCTGGAATTCTCAGAGAAAATCGTTGTGGACGAATTTGACAGGCACAGAACACTGGGTGAGCTGATCCTGATAGATCGTGTCACAAATATGACTTCTGCCTGCGGTGTTGTGAGAAAAACCTTTGTTTCTCAGGATAGATCTCAGATCGGAAAAGTGGACGAGCAGGTTCGTGCAGGACTGAAAGGTCAGACACCGGTAGTAGTGGAATTCCCGATCGGTAAAGAAGGAATCACTCTTGATTTTGCAGAGCAGGTAGAAAAGGGACTGACTGTACTTGGAAAACATACCTATCTGTATCATCCGGCAGCGAGTGAACACTATGCAGAAACTGTCCGCCATCTTAAGGCAGCAGGTCTGATCGTACTTCTTGTTCTTGATGAAAATACAGCAAAAGACGAGACATTAAAGACTCTGGATGGTTTCTATGCGAACTGGCAGATTGACGGAATCACTGTGAAAGATGCGATTGATTTCGTGAAAAAGAAATCTGCATTTACAGTGCAGAGTGTACATGATGGAAATTATATCTGATTATAACAGGACTATAAATCGCCGCAGAGACAAAGAAAGTCTCTGCGGTATTTTGTTTTCTTGACAAGTGTCGTTACAGCAGATTATACTTATTCTCAAATATTCAGAATCCATAATAATACAGACAGGAAAGATAACAGAAATATGCAAACGAACAATGAAAGTAAACAAAACCAAAAAAGAGATGATGCTTGGAACTTTGTTTGTAATTGCTACGATCATCATCCTGGCGATACCAACGAAGAAAAGACAGAAATAAAGATGAGTGAATATCGATCAGAATGTAGAATGGGCAATTGTGAAGTGGCATTCAGATTACATATTATGTAGCAGAGTATGATATAATTCGTTTTGTATAATGCGTCAGGATTAAGAGCATATGTAGAGCTGTGTAGCGAAGCGGATTGCGAATATCTGTTTGACTTTTGATGGGTGTACACGAGAACATTTTTTTACAGTGAAAGTTATCTGTATTATATTACAGAGGGTACTGTACAGATAATCAGGAGGTATTTTATGCGTTTGGAAAAAGTACAGGAAGCGTTAAAAACAAAGAAAATTCATTATGAATATACAGAGGAAAACGGATGCGGAAGCATCGACTTTATGTTTCGCGGTCTGAGATTCCATATATGGGAATATGAAGATCGTGTCTGGGGAGCGGAGACAAACGTGTTCGAAGCAGGCAGAAGCAGGATATTGAGGGAGATACGAGGAAATTATTTCCGGAGAAATCCTCTCATGGCCGGATATGCTGCCTGGGATGTAAGTATGTTACTGTTCACAGCAACACACTCCAGGGAGTTGAGATATGTGAAAAGTAACGTAAGTATTACTGCAGAAGGGAATGATATTTACGAAAAAATATAGAACCGGACAAATCGTATTAACCGCATGTATTGCAGCTGTCTGTATGTTTTCAGATGTCCATGGGGCAGAAGTGGCAGGTCCGCCGGCACCGAAATCCAAATCGGCACTGACACAAAAACCTGAAGCAACACCAATACCTGCATCTACTCCAACACCGGAGCAGGAAACTGAGACAGATAAACAGAATCCGGCAGACCAGGGAACTTTAAGCAAGCCAGACCATCCGGACACTATCTCCGCAGATAAACTGGTATTTATCGGAGATTCCAGAACAGAGGGATTGAGGGATGCGGTAAACGATGACAGCATTTGGTCCTGTCTTTCTTCTATGGGATATGACTGGATGGTATCTACAGGAGTGCCGCAGGTAGAAGATCAGATTGAGGACAATACAGCGGTTATTATCCTGATGGGTGTTAATGATCTTTATCATGTCAATGACTACATCAGTTATATTAATTCCAAAGCTGCTGAATGGGGGAACAGAGGAGCGCAGACTTATTTCGTGTCTGTAGGTCCGGTGCAGAATGATCCCTATTGCAGTAATGCGGAGATTGAAAGTTTTAACGCGGCAATGCAGGCAAGCCTGAGTGGAGTTACCTACATAGACGTATATTCCCATCTGGTATCTGAGGGATTTTCCACCGTAGACGGAACCCACTATCCGGACAGTGTGTCCGTAGATATTTATAATTATATCTTGGACCATCTGGAGGAACAGATGAGTGGAATCTGGGGATAACAACATATGAACAGCAACTTCGGGGGCGACAATTCAGCGAAAATTCTGATGTTGTGTTGAGCCTGGAAGCATTTGGTGATATGATATGCAGATAAGGAAACGGAAATGAGCGGAATTTCGTTTCTCTGTGAAGTGGCTGAAAGTTCAGCAGGAGGAAAAATGAGTGTGCTGATTGCAGCAGTGATGAAATTATAAATGGAAATTGTTCGGTGTCCCTGCATTGGATTGCCGTACAGTTATCCGAATCGAAAATCAGGAGGAAAAATGAGAGGACTGTATTCATCCAAAACAGAAATCAGACACAAAATTTTTACAGAAATTGCGAGGATGGCATATGAAGCCAGTCTCCGGAGATGCTGGAAGAGCTTCCCTACAAGATCGTACCCGGTGAAATTGCGACTTATCGTGACAGTATTTTTCTGGAAAGAGCGGTAGTTGGTGAGAGACTTCGCGTTGCAATGGGGATGTCACTGAGAAAGGTTACAGAGCATGCGCCAATTTCCAAAGGTGTGGAGGCCAGCGTTATTGAGGAAAAGTATTATGAACCGCCGCTTATCAATGTGATCAAGTTTGCCTGTAATTCCTGCCCTGAAAAAAGGGTAATGATCACAGAGGGCTGTCAGGGGTGCCTGGAGCATCCCTGTGTGGAAGTCTGTCCAAAGAAAGCAGTGCATATGGAAGGCGGCAGATCCCATATTGATGAAGATGCCTGTATCAAATGCGGAAAGTGTCTGGAAGCCTGTCCGTATAATGCAATCATCAAACAGGAACGTCCATGTTCAAAGGCATGCGGTATGAATGCTATTGGCTCTGATGAATATGGAAGAGCAGAGATTGATCAGGATAAATGTGTATCCTGCGGACAATGTCTGGTAAGTTGTCCGTTCAGTGCTATTGTAGACAAAGGACAGATTTTCCAGACTATTATGGCATTAAAAAGTGAAACACCGGTGTATGCAATCGTGGCGCCTGCCATTGCAGGCCAGTTTCCGGGTATGGAGAATAATAAGATACGGGGAGCATTTCAGGCACTTGGCTTTACAGATGTAAGAGAGGTTGCCGTCGGTGCAGATCTGTGCACAGTGGAGGAGGCAAAGGACTTTTTGGAAGAAGTTCCTGAGAAACTTCCTTTCATGGCTACATCCTGTTGTCCGTCCTGGTCTATGATGGCTAAGAAATTATTCCCGGAACAGGCGAAATGTATCTCTATGGCACTGACACCTATGGTTCTCACTGCAAGGCTGATCAAGCAGAAGGAACCAGATTGTAAGATCGTTTTCGTAGGTCCCTGTGCAGCCAAGAAGCTGGAAGCCAGCCGTAAGAGTATCCGCAGCTATGTGGATTTTGTGCTGACCTTCGAGGAAGTAGCAGGAATGTTTGATGCCAAAGGCGTGGACTGGAAAGATATTCCGGAAGGAGAACCACTGTTTCATGCCAGTGCTGACGGAAGAGGTTTCGCAGTCAGCGGTGGTGTGGCAGAAGCGGTTGTCCATGCGGTGAAGCGTATTGATCCTGATCGGGAAGTAAAGGTAATGAATGCAGAAGGTCTGCAGAACTGTAAGAAGATGCTCCAGATGGCCAAGATTGGTAAATATAATGGATATCTGCTGGAAGGAATGGCATGTCCGGGCGGCTGTGTAGCAGGTGCCGGTACTATCCAGACAGTTAAAAAAGCAAGCAGCGGCTCTCGAAAAAATGAAGAAAGAGGCTTCGTTTACAGATGCCTATGACTCCAAATACAGAGCAAGACTGGAAAGTCTGGAGAAATTTGATGTGGAGTGAGATTCTGACTGAATCAGTGAAATCTTATATGGATTGCAAGTGTTTGAATGCAATCAGTATATAGCAGACTAAAAATGAATAATCGTCAGAAGAACTGTCAGGCTGAGTGATAAGTTTAACTGAATCGGATAAGTCCCCTGCGGAGGTTGCGAAAAGCAATAAGCAGGGGATTTTTGTCATCTGTGCAATACTGACTTAAATCAAAAAAAGTTTCATACAAGTCATGAAATAATTAGCAGTATGTTGACTGAGATTTTATAGAATAACAAATTAAGTCAAGCGAACAAGCAAAAATATTTGACTGGAAATTTACAAATTGCAAATTAGGTCAAGAAATTAGTGTGGATTGTATGACTTGAAAATCAAAATCTATTGATTAAGTCAAAACGCCAGTTAATAATCGTTGATTTATATTTCTGTTTTTTCAATTTAAGTCATCAGAGACAGATTTATTCTGTTTCCGTAACTTTGATTTTTTTCTGGAAATCTCTGGTATAGTGAATCTCATAATCAGAAGTTACGAAAAATGCCTGTACATCGTCCAGAGACTCGGCCAGTTTCATGCCATCCTCCAGACCAAGAGCAAAGCAGGTCGTGCTCAGCGCATCCCCGTCCACAGACTGATCGGAAATAATGGTAACTGCAATCAGCCCGTTATCATAAGGATAGCCGGTTTTAGGATTGAGCAGGTGATGATACAAAGTGCCATCCTGTTCAAAGCATCTCTCATAAATTCCTGAGGAAACCACTGACTTATCCCTGATGTCCATAACAGCAATAGTTTCGCTTCGGTCTGCAAATGGTTTCTGGATCCCGATCTTAAAAGCAGAATTGTCTGTTTTTTCGCCAATACAGAGAACATTTCCGCCAAGATTGATGATCGCACTTTTTACATTCTGAGAAACCAGATAATCCTTCAGGCGGTCTGCGATATAACCCTTGGCAATGGCACCTAGTTCGATTGCAGTATCGTCTGTCTTTAATGTAATCTCATTTTTATCTGTATCAACAGAGATATTGTGATAATTGCATTTGGGCAGTGCTGCCTGGATCAGACTGTCCTTGGGCACTTTTGGATTTTCAGCAGTAAAATTCCACAGAGAAGTCAGCGGTTCAATAGCAATATCAAATGCACCCTCAGATAATACAGAATAATCAAGTCCCTTAGAAACCAGCTCCGCCAGAGAAGCCGACACCTGATAAGTATCCTCTGTTCCCTTCACAGGTGTAAGTTCCCGATGGTTTAACTGATATAATTCACTGTCATCTGCGGTGCGGCTGAATATTTTCTCATACTTGTCACAAAGATTCATGCATTCTGTAAGCAGCTCTCTGTCCTGAGAATCATAGATAGTGACCGTAACTGCAGTATTCAGTTTGATCGCAGTGGCAGAGATGGGATCCTGGGAACCGGCATCCGTATTTTTGACATTTTCCGTTTTTGCCGAACATCCGGAAAAAACAGCCGGACATAATATAAGAGATGCTGCGAGCATTGAAAAAGTACAGCGTGTTATTAATTTTTTTGCAGATATATGATATAATATCATAAATGTAACCTCATAGTTATTTTATGGAATTGCTATAAGCAATAGTTCAGGGAAGAAATATCTTTTGATCCCAACACCATAGTATATCAGAAACAGCAAACTTTGCACAGGTACAAAGGCAACAGAAAAAATCCAAAAGGAGATACCGGATAGAAATGAAATATGCCGGAAACAAAGAGAGGAGTAAATAATGTCCGATGCAGTAAACTGCGAATATTGTGTAAACTACAGTTATGATGATGACTATGAATGCTACACCTGTGAAATAAATCTTGACGAAGATGAAATGGTGAAGTTCATCACCGGAAACTTCAATCAGTGTCCATACTTCAAGATGGGTGACGAATACCGCATTGTACGTAAGCAGATGTAGAATTTATAAAAAGTAACAAATATTCAACTAAGCGAGGAATTAAGATAATGGAAAACGTTTATATTATGAATCATCCGCTGATCCAGCATAAAATATCCATGCTGAGAAACAAAAACACAGGAACAAATGAATTTCGTAAATTAGTAGAAGAGATTGGAATCCTCATGGGATACGAAGCTCTCCGGGATCTTCCTGTAGAAAATGTAGAAGTAGAAACCCCTATTGAAACCTGCATGACACCAATGATCTCAGGAAAGAAGCTGGCGGTTATCCCTGTGCTCCGCGCAGGCCTTGGAATGGTAAACAGTATTCTCACACTTGTGCCATCTGCAAAAGTAGGCCATGTAGGACTCTATCGTGATCCTGTAACCCATGAACCACACGAATACTACTGCAAACTCCCGGAAGCAATTGATGAACGAATTTCAGTGATCGTAGATCCAATGCTCGCAACCGGTGGCTCCGCAGAAGCAGCCGTTGACTTTGTCAAAAACAGGGCGGAAAAACATTAAATTCATGTGCATCATCGCAGCCCCTGAAGGACTCAAACGTCTCCACGAAGCACATCCGGATGTTCAGATTTACTGTGGACATCTTGATCGTGAATTAAATGATCACGCCTACATCTGCCCAGGCCTTGGAGATGCCGGAGACCGTATCTTTGGCACAATATAAGAATAACGTGATTCGTTACATCTTATACCTATACTGTACTATACTATACTGCGCATATGAAGAACTCACCCTGCATCAATATAGCAGAAATTTGTTTTATGATATACTGACAATTTGTTACTGTTCACTCCGTTCACAGTAACGTAGCCCAAATCCATTCCAGATTGCCTGCGGCAATGGAATTTTGGCTTGTATGTCTCGGGATTTTGGCATATTCATGCCAAAACACCTCGCAGGACAGTGGTGTGTGAACAGTAACGACAATTTTCCAACTACCAGCGTAAGCAGGATTCTCTTTTGGGGTGAATCTTGCAGGGAGTGTAGTAACTCTTAGGCCTGCGGAATCTGCGTTATGAAAAAAGAAGGCAACTGTCTGAGCCGCAGGCGAGTTTTGCCTTCTTTTTCATGCACTTAGCAGATTTTGCAGCCTTAGAGTTCCTGCTCCCGAAACTGAACCCCAAAAGAGAATCCTGCTTACGCGTCCCTTAATGAAAAAATCAACAAAAAACCGAAAAAACCTCTTGACAACTCAAATCTCATATGCTATCTTATACCAGAACGCTGCCGAAGACAGTAGGTGCCGCAAGGCATAAGTTGTAAACGCCTACCGAGGACTAAGTATTCTTTATATTTTTATGTAAGATTACGCAAGCCCTACTGCCAGACAGTAAGGCTTTTTATTTACTCATTTGCAGCGGTATACAAAATCTATAAGGAGGTGTACCATTTCATGGCAAAAGTAGAACTTAAACAACCAATCGTAGACGAAATTATCAACAACGTGAAAGATGCAGAATCTGTAGTACTTGTTAACTACAGCGGTCTTACAGTTGAACAGGATACTGCTTTACGTAAGGAATTAAGAGAAGCTGGTGTTGTATACAAAGTATACAAAAACACAATGATGCATCGTGCATTCGAAGGTACTCAGTGCGAAAAACTTATCCAGCACTTACATGGAACAAACGCTATAGCAATCTCTGCTACAGACGCAACTGCTCCTGCAAGAATCCTTGATAAATTCGCAAAGAAAGCACCGGCTTTAGAATTAGTTGCAGGTATCGTTGAAGGAAACTACAACGATCAGGCAGGTATTCAGGCACTGGCTGGAATCCCGTCCAGAGAAGAACTTCTCGGCAAACTGCTTGGAAGCATCCAGTCTCCGATTACAAACTTCGCTCGTGTGCTTAATCAGATCGCTGAGAAAAACGGCTCTGAAGCAGCAGCTGAATAATTTTTGATGCCAGAGGCATAAAACGAATCTAGTAACTATTCGAAAATCACCATCCACGAGGATGCTGAAGAGTTACCGAATTAAATAATATTATATGGAGGGAATTTAAAATGGCAAAATTAACAACAGAAGAATTTATTGCAGCAATCAAAGAATTATCTGTATTAGAATTAAACGACTTAGTAAAAGCTTGTGAAGAAGAGTTTGGTGTATCCGCAGCAGCAGGTGTTGTAGTAGCAGCAGCTGGAGCAGCAGAAGCAGCAGAAGAGAAAGATGAGTTCGATGTAGAACTTGCAGAAGTTGGACCAAACAAAGTTAAAGTTATCAAAGTTGTTCGTGAAGTAACTGGCTTAGGTCTTAAAGAAGCTAAAGAAATGGTTGACGGAGCTCCTAAGGTTGTTAAAGAAGGCGCATCCAAAGCAGAAGCTGAAGATATCAAAACAAAACTTGAAGCTGAAGGCGCTAAGGTTAATCTTAAATAATTATCTTCCTATTATATATAGAAGATTTGCAAGCAGGAATGCCACTGGTATTCCTGCTTTTTTTACAGAGCCGGAGGATTACAGACTATGATGAAAAGAAAAACGGCAGTCATATTTGGTATCATCATTGCAGCCCAGCTTTGCCTGACTCCATATGCAGGTGTAAAGGTACAGGCGGCTGAACTGGAAGAAGGACAGATGTTTGAAGATTCATCAGAAGATTCAGAGACTTTTGGAGATGTGTCAATACCGGATACGCAGTCGGTAGAGAAAACTGAAGAGAATGAATTTGGGGATGACGACGGTTTCAGTGATGGAGACGTTTGAAACTTTTTTCTGCGGAGGATGCGGATCAGTTCCGCGAAAATATGCAGGAACTTGTGCTGAATGTGCAGGATGGAGAGGATATTACTGTAAAGTTAAATACACTGCTGGCACAGGCCAGGGACAAGGCAACGGATGAAAAGCAGTGCAAAGTTATCGTGCCGCCCGGAAATTATACACTTACGGGAACTTTGCATATGTACAGCAATATCTATCTATATGCAGAGGGTGCCACGATAACAAAGACTTCACCGCGAAAAGAAATCCTGCTCCGTCTTGGCGATACACAGAAATCTGCAGGCGGATACGAGGGATACCGTAATATAACTATCGATGGCGGAATCTGGGATTCAAATTATGAATGTGTGGAAGACAAGGGAGGACCTGGAGGGTTTGTAGGTTTTAGGATCGGTCATGCTACGAATGTTACAGTGAAGAATGTTACATTTCTCAATAACCTTAAATCGCATTTTCTGGAACTTGCAGGAGTGAAGAATGCGGAAATTACAGGATGTACGTTCAGGGGCTACTGGAAAGAGTTTACAGGCGGCGGACAGGAATGTATCCAGCTTGATGCCTGTATGCCGAGAATTTTCCCAGGATATCTTCCATATGACGGAAGTGTCTGTGAGAACATTGTGATAAAGGATAATACCTTTGAAGATGTATTTGCCGGCATTGGAAGCCACAGCATGATGTTTGATAAACCGTATAAAAATATCACGATCAGTAACAACCGGTTTAATAATCTGAAAAAGAGAGCAATATGGTGCCTGAATTATCAGGATACGGTTGTGACGGGAAATACCATGACAAATGTGGGCGGTGGTGTTTATGTGCGTTCTGTTTATACCAGAAATGCACATACTGTCAGCGGTCAGGAAGTATCTCCGGAGGGAAATCAGTACGCAGAGAATATTCTGATCGCTGATAATCAGATCACAGTTCTGGAACCAACCGTAATAGATGGCAAACAATGGAATGGATATGGAATCTGGATCACAGGCGAGGTATCTCTGGCTCAGCAGGAGAAACTATTCCTTCTGAAGATGATGATCCTGAGAATACAGCAAATCCGACGACCAATGGAATTCCGGTGGGAAGATATATTATTCGCGGAGTTACAGCCAGAAATAATACGATCAGCGGAAATTGCGACGGAATTAAATTTTCCCTTGCAGAAGACTGTTCATGCAGGGGGAACACAGTCAGACTTTCTGATAGTCATACCTACAACAATGTGGGGATCAGTGTTGCCAAGGGAAGCAATATCAGAGTTTCCTATAACAATCTTTCCGGCGAAACGGATATGGGATTTATGCAGTCGGAACAGAGGCTTCACAGAAAATCTGCCGGATTTACGGAAATACAGTCTCCGGATTTATGAAAGATGGGATTCTGGCTTCAGGGCTTGCAGCAGGAAGCCGTATTGAACACAACAGAGTCAGTACCAGTGCGGCAAATGGCATACTTGTAAAATGCATTGATAAGAGTGTGGTTGATGGTAATTACAGTTTTAAAAATAAGGCAAGAGGAATTCTTCTGCAGAGATGTGAGTCAGCAATGGTAGCGGATAATTTTGTTTCTGAAAATGCGATCAATGGAATTGAACTCAATATAAGAAGCAATCATTCTTCTGTGCAAGGAAATGTCTGTGGTTCCAATAAAAAATCAGGTCTGCGCATTGCCGGATCAAAGGGGATTTCGGCAGACGGAAATTCCTTCCGCAGCAACAGAGGATATGCGGCGGAATTTATCCGTTCTCATATCAGCAGTTATAAAGGCAATCGTTTTGAAGAAAATGGATATTCAAATCGTATCCACGTAAGAAACAGTAAAATCTCGAAGAAATAGCGTTACTGTTCACGCCGTTCACAGTAACGAAATAGCGACTGCTGCAATTATTTGAAAAAATTAAAAAAATATCAAAAAAGTGATTGACAGGCGCAACTTGCTGTGCTATAGTGAAGAATGCTATATTATGGCAAGATGTGCCTTTATGTCTTTTGACAAAAAGGGTCAAGTTATAATAAATTTAAAGAAAAAACAGGGGTGAAACGTCAATGGAAAAAAACAGAATTCGTTCTGTAAAAACTGGAAAAAGCATGCGTATGAGCTACCAGAGACAAGAAGAAGTCCTGGAAATGCCAAACCTGATCGAAGTCCAGAGGGATTCTTATAAATGGTTTCTTGATGAAGGACTTAGGGAAGTCTTTGATGATATTTCTCCGATCGCGGACTACAGCGGAAAGCTCAGCCTGGAATTCATCGACTTTACATTTGACGAGAAGGATGCGAAATATACTATCGAACAGTGTAAAGAACGTGACGCAACTTACGCCGCACCTTTGAAGGTTCGAGTGAGACTGATTAACAAAGAAACAGAGGAAATCAACGAACACGAGATTTTCATGGGAGATTTACCGATCATGACTGTTACAGGTACCTTTGTCATCAATGGTGCAGAGCGAGTAATTGTCAGCCAGTTAGTACGTTCCCCTGGATCTATTACGCAATAGCGCATGATAAACTTGGTAAGAGACTGTTCTCCAGTACTGTTATCCCGAACAGAGGTGCATGGCTGGAATATGAGACAGACTCTAATGATGTTTTCTATGTACGTGTTGACAGAACAAGAAAGGTTCCGATCACTGTTCTGATCCGAGCACTTGGTGTAGGAAGCAATGCAGAGATTATTGATCTCTTCGGTGAAGAGCCAAAGATCCTTGCAAGTTTTACAAAGGATACATCCACCAACTATCAGGAAGGTCTTCTTGAATTATACAAGAAAATCCGTCCGGGTGAGCCGCTTGCAGTTGAGAGTGCGGAGAGCCTTATCAATGCAATGTTCTTTGATCCGAGAAGATATGACCTTGCGAAAGTTGGACGTTATAAATTTAACAAGAAGCTCCACCTCAACAGAAGAATCGTTGGTCACAGACTGGCTGAGGATGTTGTTGATGCTTCTACAGGCGAAATCCTGGCAGAAGAAGGAACTGTTGTGACAAAAGAAATGGCAAATACCATCCAGAACAGCGCTGTTCCATATGTATGGATCCTTGGCGAGGAAGACCGCAGAATCAAGGTTCTTTCTAACTTAATGGTTGATATCCGCCACTATCTTCCGGAAATCGAAGATCCAAAGAGCATCGGTGTTACAGAAGCAGTATACTACCCTGTTCTCGAAAACATTCTGGAAGAAAATGATACATTAGAAGACAGGATTGCAGCAATCCACAGAGATATCCATGATCTGATTCCGAAGCATATCACAAAAGAAGACATCTTTGCTTCTATTAACTACAATATGCATCTGGAATATGGCCTTGGCAATGCCGATGATATCGATCACCTTGGCAACCGTCGTATACGTGCGGTAGGTGAGCTGCTTCAGAACCAGTACAGAATCGGTCTTTCCAGACTGGAACGTGTGGTTCGTGAGAGAATGACAACTCAGGATACAGAGAATATTTCTCCACAGTCCCTGATCAATATTAAACCTGTAACTGCAGCAGTGAAAGAGTTCTTCGGTTCTTCCCAGCTGTCACAGTTTATGGATCAGAACAACCCTCTTGGTGAGCTGACACACAAGAGACGTCTTTCCGCCCTGGGACCTGGTGGTCTGTCACGAGACAGAGCCGGATTCGAGGTTCGAGATGTCCATTACTCCCATTACGGAAGAATGTGCCCTGTCGAGACACCTGAAGGTCCTAACATCGGTCTGATCAACTCTCTTGCATCTTATGCAAGAATCAATCAGTACGGATTTATTGAGGCACCATACCGCAAGATCGACAAATCAGATCCTAAGAATCCTCGTGTAACAGATGAGGTTGTATATATGACTGCTGATGAAGAGGATAATTACCATGTAGCACAGGCGAATGAGCCTCTGGACGAAGAAGGATATTTCATTCATAAGAATGTATCCGGTCGTTTCCGTGAAGAGACTCAGGAGTATGAGCGTCATATGTTTGATTACATGGATGTATCTCCTCGTATGGTATTCTCCGTCGCTACTGCCTGATCCCGTTCCTGCAGAACGACGATGCCAACCGTGCGCTGATGGGATCAAACATGCAGCGTCAGGCTGTGCCGCTTCTGACAACAGAGGCTCCGGTAGTTGGTACTGGTATGGAAGTGAAGACAGCAGTTGACTCCGGTGTCTGCGTAGTTGCAAAGAAATCTGGTACTGTACTTCGTTCCACATCTACAGATATCAGCATTAAGAATGATGATGGTACAAAAGATGATTACCATCTGACTAAATATCTGAGAAGTAACCAGAGTAACTGTTATAACCAGAAACCAATCGTATTCCAGGGTGAGCACGTAGAGGCAGGACAGGTTATCGCAGATGGTCCTTCCACAGCAAACGGAGAACTTGCTCTTGGTAAGAACCCGCTGATCGGATTCATGACATGGGAAGGTTATAACTACGAGGATGCGGTACTCCTCAGTGAAAGACTTGTTATGGACGATGTTTATACATCTGTTCATATTGAAGAATATGAATGCGAAGCCCGTGATACCAAACTGGGACCGGAAGAGATCACACGTGATGTTCCTGGCGTGGGCGACGATGCACTGAAAGATCTGGATGAGCGTGGTATTATCCGCATCGGTGCTGAAGTACGTGCCGGCGATATCCTTGTTGGTAAAGTTACTCCTAAGGGAGAGACAGAGCTTACGGCAGAAGAGAGACTTCTTCGTGCAATCTTTGGTGAGAAAGCACGTGAAGTACGTGATACTTCTCTGAAAGTACCTCACGGTGAATACGGTATTATCGTAGATGCCAAGGTATTTACAAGAGAGAACGGCGATGAGATGTCACCTGGTGTTAACCAGTCCGTACGTATCTACATCGCACAGAAGAGAAAGATTTCCGTTGGTGATAAGATGGCCGGACGTCATGGTAACAAGGGTGTTGTTTCCCGTGTACTTCCTGTTGAAGATATGCCATTCCTTCCGAACGGACGTCCTCTTGATATCGTGCTGAATCCTCTGGGTGTACCTTCCCGAATGAATATCGGACAGGTCCTGGAGATTCACTTAAGCCTTGCTGCGAAAGCACTTGGATTCAACGTTGCAACTCCTATTTTCCAGGGTGCAAACGAGCATGATATCCAGGATACACTGGAACTTGCAAACGACTATGTAAACACAGAAGACTTTGAAGAGTTCCGCGAGAAATACAAAGACATTTTAGCACCGGATGTAATGCAGTATCTGGATGAGAACAAAGCCCACAGAGCACTGTGGAAGGGTGTTCCGATTTCCAGAGACGGTAAAGTGCGTCTGCGTGACGGCCGTACAGGAGAGTATTTCGACAGTCCTGTAACAATTGGTCACATGCATTATCTGAAACTGCACCATCTGGTTGATGATAAGATCCATGCACGTTCTACAGGTCCTTACTCTCTGGTAACACAGCAGCCACTGGGTGGTAAAGCACAGTTCGGTGGACAGCGTTTTGGTGAGATGGAGGTTTGGGCACTGGAAGCATACGGTGCATCCTACACACTGCAGGAAATCCTGACAGTAAAATCCGATGATGTTGTTGGACGTGTTAAGACATACGAAGCAATCATCAAGGGTGACAATATTCCTGAGCCGGGTATTCCGGAATCCTTCAAGGTTCTCTTAAAAGAACTTCAGTCTCTTGGTCTGGATGTGAAGGTACTCAAGGATGACAATACAGAAGTACATCTTCTTGAATCTGTAGATTACGGTGACACAGACCTTCGTTCTGTCATCGAGGGAGATTCCAGAAGACATCATGACAGAGAAGAAGACTACGGCAAACATGGCTATACAAAGCAGGAGTTTGACGGAGAAGAACTCGTTGACATTGACGAGGATGAAGATGAGGATGACTTCATTGAGCTGGATGAGGCTCTTGAAGACAATGACGAAGAGTAAGAAAGGGGAAAGAATACATGGCAGAAACAACTAACGCCAATGAAACATATCAGCCAATGACTTTCGATGCCATCAAGATCGGACTGGCGTCCCCTGAGAAGATCAGAGAGTGGTCAAGAGGCGAGGTTTTAAAACCTGAGACCATCAACTACCGTACCTTAAAGCCGGAGAAAGACGGACTTTTCTGTGAAAGAATCTTTGGACCGAGCAAGGACTGGGAGTGCCACTGTGGAAAGTACAAAAAGATTCGCTATAAAGGTGTTGTCTGCGACAGATGTGGTGTAGAAGTTACCAAATCCTCTGTACGTAGAGAGCGTATGGGACATATCGAGCTGGCTGCTCCGGTATCCCACATCTGGTATTTCAAAGGAATTCCGTCCCGTATGGGACTGATCCTTGACATTTCTCCGAGAACTCTGGAGAAAGTTCTTTACTTTGCTAACTATATCGTACTGGATCCGGCTAATTCCGGACTCCAGTACAAACAGGTACTTACAGAGAGAGAATATCAGGATGCACGTGAGGCTTATGGGTATGATTTCCGTGTAGGTATGGGTGCAGAATCCATCAAAGAGCTTCTTGAGGCAATTGATCTTGAGAAAGATTCTGTTGAACTGAAAAAAGAATTAAAAGATGCTACAGGCCAGAAACGTGCCAGAATCATCAAACGTCTGGAAGTTGTAGAATCCTTCCGTGAGTCTGGAAACCGTCCTGAGTGGATGATCATGACAGTGATTCCTGTAATCCCGCCGGATCTTCGTCCTATGGTTCAGCTGGATGGAGGACGTTTTGCTACATCTGACTTAAATGATCTTTACAGAAGAATCATCAACCGTAACAACCGTCTGAAGAGACTTCTGGAATTAGGTGCACCGGATATTATCGTTCGTAACGAGAAACGTATGCTTCAGGAAGCTGTTGATGCCCTGATCGACAACGGTCGTCGCGGACGTCCTGTAACAGGTCCTGGAAACAGAGCCCTGAAATCCCTTTCTGATATGCTGAAAGGTAAATCCGGACGTTTCCGTCAGAACCTTCTCGGTAAACGAGTTGACTATTCCGGACGTTCCGTTATCGTTGTAGGACCGGAACTTAAGATTTATCAGTGTGGTCTTCCGAAAGAGATGGCCATTGAGCTGTTCAAACCTTTCGTTATGAAAGAGCTTGTTGCCAACGGAACTTCGCACAACATTAAGAACGCCAAGAAAATGGTTGAGAAGCTGGAGCCTGCTGTATGGGATGTTCTGGAGGATGTTATCAAAGAACATCCGGTTATGCTGAACCGAGCACCTACACTGCATCGTCTTGGTATCCAGGCATTCGAACCGATCCTTGTAGAAGGTAAAGCGATCAAACTGCATCCGCTGGTTTGTACCGCATTCAACGCTGACTTCGATGGTGACCAGATGGCCGTACATCTTCCGCTTTCACAGGAAGCACAGGCAGAGTGCCGTTTCCTTCTGTTATCACCGAACAACCTGCTGAAACCTTCTGATGGTGGTCCTTGTAGCCGTTCCTTCACAGGATATGGTACTTGGTATCTACTATCTGACTCAGGAAAGACCTGGAAACAAGGGTGAAGGCAAGTTCTTTAAGAGCGTAAACGAAGCAATTCTTGCTTATGAGAATAAAGTAATCACACTGCAGTCCAGAATCCATGTTCGCTGCAGCAAGACAATGCCGGACGGATCCGTTCTGACCGGTACAGTAGAATCTACACTTGGACGTTTCCTGTTTAACGAAATCCTTCCACAGGATCTTGGTTTCGTAGACAGAAGTGTTCCGGGAAATGAACTTCTTCTTGAGGTTGACTTCCTGGTAGCCAAGAAACAGTTGAAACAGATTCTTGAAAAAGTTATCAATACTCACGGTGCTACAAAGACTGCTGAGGTTCTTGATGCGATCAAAGCTACAGGTTACAAGTATTCCACACGTGCAGCCATGACTGTTGCCATTGCCGATATGACCGTTCCGCCGCAGAAACCGGAGATGATCAAACAGGCTCAGGATACAGTAGACCTTATCACAAAGAACTACAAACGTGGTCTTATCACTGAAGAAGAGCGTTACAAAGAAGTTGTTGATACATGGAAGAAGACTGATGATGAGCTGACACATGCTCTGTTGTCCGGACTTGATAAATACAACAACATCTTCATGATGGCCGACTCCGGTGCCCGTGGTTCCGATAAACAGATCAAACAGCTTGCAGGTATGCGAGGACTGATGGCCGATACAACCGGTCACACCATCGAGCTGCCTATCAAGTCTAACTTCCGTGAAGGTCTTGACGTACTGGAATACTTCATGTCTGCCCATGGAGCTCGAAAAGGTATGTCCGATACCGCTCTTCGTACAGCCGATTCAGGTTACCTGACAAGACGTATGGTTGACGTTTCTCAGGATCTGATCGTACGTGAGACAGACTGCTGTGAAAACAGAGATGAGATCTCAGGTATGTATGTAGAATCTTTTGTAGATGGTAAAGAAGAGATCGAAGGACTTCAGGAGCGTATCACAGGTCGTTTCTCCTGTGAGACAATTAAGAATAAAGATGGCGAAGTTATCGTAAAAGCCAACCATATGATCACACCGAAACGTGCTGCCCGCATCATGAAAGAAGGCGTGGACAACCAGACAGGCGGATCTATCGAGAAAGTTAAGATCCGTACAATCCTTACATGTAAATGTAAAGTTGGTATCTGTGCGAAATGTTACGGTGCGAACCTTGCAACCGGCGAGCCGGTACAGGTTGGTGAATCTGTCGGTATCATCGCTGCTCAGTCTATCGGTGAGCCAGGTACACAGCTTACCATGCGTACTTTCCACAGTGGTGGTGTTGCCGGTGGAGATATCACACAGGGTCTTCCTCGTGTCGAGGAGCTTTTTGAGGCAAGAAAGCCGAAAGGTCTTGCCATCATCACAGAGATTCCTGGTGTTGCTGTTATCAATGACACTAAGAAGAAACGTGAAGTTATCGTTACAGATCAGGAAACAGGTGAATCCAAGACTTACCTTATTCCATACGGATCCCGTATCAAGATCACAGACGGACAGATCCTTGAAGCAGGTGATGAACTTACAGAAGGTAGCGTAAATCCGCATGATATCCTGAGAATTAAGGGTGTACGTGCAGTTCAGGATTATATGATCCGTGAAGTACAGCGTGTATATCGTCTCCAGGGTGTTGAGATCAGCGATAAGCATATCGAAGTTATCGTTCGTCAGATGTTGAAGAAAATCCGTATCGAAGATAACGGAGATACAGAATTCCTTCCTGGAACACTGGTTGACTTCCTTGAATACGAGGACGTTAACGAGCAGATGGAAAAAGAAGGCAAACAGCCTGCAGATGGAAAACAGGTTATGCTTGGTATTACCAAGGCATCTCTTGCTACAAACTCCTTCCTGTCAGCCGCTTCCTTCCAGGAAACAACTAAAGTTCTGACTGAAGCCGCTATCAAGGGTAAAGTTGACCCGCTGATCGGTCTGAAAGAGAATGTAATCATCGGTAAACTGATTCCTGCAGGTACCGGTATGAAACGCTACAGAGATGTAAGGCTCAACAGCACAATGCCTGAACCGGAAGTAAAGGTTGAAGATATAGCCGAAGAACTTACGGAAGATGAAGAAATCAAAGATGATGAGATGGTCACAATGGATGAAGAACTTCCGGAAGACGAAGAATTCGATGTTGAAGAATCTGATGAAGAAGAGGCTGCTGAAGACGAAGCTGATGATCAGGCTTCAGACGATGCAGAAGACAACGAATGATCCAACGGAGTAGATAACTTATCCGGACTGATTTGATATGAATTCACAAGAGAACTATCTGTGCCGACAGATTTTGCCGGCGAGGTAGTTCTCTTTTATTTCCGGAACATTCCATTGCCGAAAAAAGAGAAAAATACAAAGAAACTGCTTTTTGTGTTATAATACCAGTACATTATGAGCAGGTAATGAACTGTGAAGTATTTTTACAGTTATGATAAATATACATTTTTGTTTCCGGTAACATCTTGTAAAAAGCATTGACCGGGACAGGGAAGGAAATAGAAATTGAACAGAAATGGAGGTGCAATATGGATAAAGAACTTCCGGTTTCAGCATGGCCGGAATGGAAAATCATAGAGAAAATCGGCGAAGGCTCTTTTGGAAAGGTGTATAAGGCACAGAGAACAGAACGTGGAAAATCTTTCTATTCTGCTATCAAGATCATCAATATACCCGGAAGCCAGAGCGAGTTGAACAGCGTACGTTCTGAAACAGGGGATGAGCAGTCCACAAGACAGTATTTTCAGAATCTGGTTGAGGAATGTATTCAGGAAATCAGTACCATGGAATACTTTCGAGGAAACTCTTACATTGTCTCTGTAGAAGATTTTAAGGTTATGGAATATCTGGATGTCATTGGATGGGAGATTTCCATAAGGATGGAATATCTGACAAGTTTTATGGATTACTGTGCGGAAAGCAGCTTACTGAGAAAGAGGTAATAAAGCTGGGAATGGATTTGAGTAAGGCACTGGAATATTGCCGGAAACTTAAGATCATTCACAGGGATATCAAGCCGGAGAATATTTTTGTATCCAGATTTGGCGATTTTAAGCTTGGAGATTTCGGAATTGCACGTGAACTTGAGCGAACCATGAGCGGATTTTCCAAGAAAGGTACTTACTCTTATATGGCGCCTGAGATGTATAAAGGTGAGAAATATGACAGCAGGGTAGATATTTATTCTCTTGGGATTGTGCTGTACAGGCTGATGAATCATAACAGACTGCCATTTATGAGTCTGGAAAAACAGTTTTATCACTTACAGGGATAAGGAAAATGCATTAAATAAGCGTGTTGCAGGAGAGCAGATGAGTGCACCTGTGGATGCAGGAACACAGTTTGCCCGTATTATCATGAAGGCCTGTGCTTATGATCCTGCACAGAGATATCAGACACCGGAGGAGCTTTATAGTGCGCTGGATGATCTGAAAAATGGAAGATCTGGCAGAATCCGGCAGTTACAAAACGGTGTTCAGAAAGCAGGAACGGATAAAACAGAATCATATAGTGCAATTGCACAGAACGGCAGAGCAGCACAGAATGTTACATCAGATGCCGAAAATGTACGAAAAAGTACAGTGCAGAATACGTCAGTACAGAATACCCGGGGAAATAAAAAAACATCAGATTTTCAGAATGCTGCAAAAAGAAAACGTGCTGTAAACAATGTTCCGGCGAGCAGCTTTACAGATAAAGAAACAATGTCAGTTGTAGCAGAACAGAAAATACAGCCACAGGAAACGCCATCAGAAACAGTTGCGATAAGATCTGCGCGTGCTGTGGAAGCCAGAAAGCGAAGACGCAGGAAGAAACAGCTGCTGCGCAGGGCATTGCTTGCAATTGTGGCAGGTACAGCGATACTTATGATGGCCGCCGTCTATTACAGAGTAAGTAAAGATCATGCTCAGGAAGGACAGGAGGATAATCCGATCGCAATTCTGGATGATGAGAAATACAGCTCCACAAAATCCGGATCCAAAGATTTCTCCAAAGCTCTGGATACGATCAAGGAGCAGGCAACAACTATCACAGATATCTGAACAGTTACGACTGGGTTGGAACAGAAGGAACTGTTCTGCGATATCTGAGAAGGGTAAAGACCACTCAGCAGGCAGATGGAAATCTGGATATTGAGAGTGAATGCATGAAAGCTCTGGTCTATCCGGCAGAATCCGGAGATGGAGTTTATGAAGAATATTTCTACTGGGGAGAGAAGTTATTCTTTGCATATATCTGGTATGATGAAACTTCAGAATATTATTATTATAACGACGGCGAACTGATAAGATGGATCGATTCCAATGGAAAGTGTCACGATAACGAAAAAGATAATGAGGAATTCGTGAAACGTGGCGAGAAATACTGGAACAATTCATTGAAAGCATTGAAGGGAGAAGGAACAAAGACAGATAATGGCAATGTATCAGATTGAATGTGCATATACCTGCCATACAGGAAATATCCGGGCAAATAATGAAGATAATTTCTGGTGTTTTGGGGAATCCCTTCCGGTGAACAATGAAGGAACAAAGGGTATCTGCTCAAAGATTATTTCGGGTAACAGAGTACCGGCAATGGCGGTATTTGACGGTATGGGAGGAGAAAGCTGCGGCGAGATTGCAGCCTTTCTTGCATCAGAAGAATTTGGAAAATTTTATAATGCGAATAAAAGAATGCTGAGGGATATGCCGGAAGATTTTATAGACGATGTATGTGAGAAGATGAATCAGGCAGTATGCAGATATGGAACAGAGCATCATATTTGGAGCATGGGAAGCACAATGGCGATGCTCCTCTTTACACCAGAGTCTATGTTTGCCTGCAATCTTGGGGACAGCAGGATTTATTTTATGGATGGTGGTAAGCTTCAGCAGATTTCCACAGACCATGTTTTTGGTGGTACGGCAGTTGGGAAAGCCCCGTTAACCCAGTATCTTGGACTTCCTGAAGAGCTGCAGAGACTGGAACCTTCTGTGACAGAAATCGAGCATAAGGAGGGATACAGATATCTTCTGTGTTCAGATGGAGTAACAGATATGCTTTCGGACAGTGAGATAGAGGCGATTCTGTCACAGGATATGGAAATCCCGGAGATTGTAAATGATCTTCTTAAAAATGCTCTCCAAAAAGGTGGGAGAGATAATGTGACGATCGTGCTCTGTGAAGTACAGAAGCTGGATACAGTCCGCAGAATGAAAGAATGGATGAAAAATCTGAAAGATAAAAAATGAGAGGTGGGGCAGCATGAAGAACCGTATGCAGGATCTGGATTTTGAACAGAATGTTGCGTTTGATAAAGTACAGGAGTATGAATTTACCAGAAGGGCGGCACAGAGATTTCGGCAGGTGGTAAGCCTGGACAGTTTTGAAGACGAAGATGCGGATGTTATTTTCCACTATTTATATAAAGAGATGGAACTGGTGTCCTTTGGCGACCATCTGAAGAGATATATTTATGAAAGGGCAGAGCTGGAAGAACCTTTCTCGGAGATTCCACAGGAAGTGTATAAGGAGATCGTAGTAGATTCCTTTAAGGAAACCTATACGCCCAAATCCATGAATCCTACCTCTACCAAGTTGTCGGCACTGGTGAATAACTGGCTGAATCAGGCATCTGTAAAAAGAGAAACTGTTTTTCTTCTGGGGTTTGGGTTGAAAATGACCACAGAGGATGTGTCGGATTTCCTGACAAGAGTACTGAAAGAACAGGATTTTGATTTTTACAATCCGGACGAGGTGATCTACTGGTATTGTTACAGTACGCAGCAGGGTTATCATAAAGCAGAGGAATTGAAAAAAAAATATGAGATACTCGCTCCTGTGGAAGTGGAAAATACTCAGGTTTTATACGGAAGCAACCTGTGCCTTGATACGGAGGAGAAACTGATCGATTATCTTGCCCGACTGAAATCAAAAAGAGTAGATCCCATATCTGAGAAAAGTCAGGCATTTCAGGAGTTTACAAAGCTTTTATATCATGCGAAGCAGATTATTGCCGGACTGTATCAGCATGATGAAGAGGAAAAAGGTGGGGATAAGGTGTGGACAGCAGAAAGAATTACACCTTCTGATGTGGAAAAAGTAATCTGCAGCGGAATCCCCATCAACAAAATGGGCAATCTGAAGAAAATGTCTGCCTCCATTCTGGCAAAGCATTTCAGCCAGAAGCGTTTCAGCAGGCAGAGGATTACAAATATTTTAAGCCACAAACTCCCGGTGGAGCGCTTTGACCTGATCACACTGGAATTCTTTATCGTATCCCAGGAAATGGAGGATGATGATCCTTTTAACAGATACAAGCATTTTCTGGATGAGATTCAGGATATTCTGCTTCGGATGTGGAATGGGAGAGATATACATAGTAATCCATACGAATGTTTCCTTCTCATGTGCCTTCTCACAGACTGTCCGCTGGCATATTTTCGGAGATATGGGAGAAGTCCTATGAAGAGGGGGAAGCTGAAGAGGCATAATGTATAAACAATTGTACAGCCGGTGCCGGATATGGCACGAAAGGCTGTGGAACTTTTATTAAAGAAAATAAAAGGGGAAGTGATTGAGACATTGACGATTCTTCCTGTTGAATTTGCAGAAGGAGGCACAACCCGTTAAGGGATGTGCCTCCTTCTTTTAACCGAATCAAGTAAGTCCCTGCGGAGGTTGCGAATATCTGTCTGATTTATGACAATTATCTGGATAGACTGTAGATTCAGAAGAGTGTGTTTATTCATTATAATATCCGTAGATAGCACGTGCATCTGCAGCAATGGTGCTTTGGGCTGCACCGGTATCAGTAAGATTCTGTGACATAAAGCATACTACAAGATCAATTCCTTTGGCTGTATCATAGATGATCGCTGCATCATTTTCTACAGTGTCAAGTTCGCCGGTCTTATTGGCAGTACCGACGCCTTCTGGAAGTTGTGCAGGGATCTTGTTTTTACGCTGCTGCATTTTTAAGTGATAATACATTGCATCTGCGTTTGGAAGAGTAGAAGCGGGAAGGGTTCCGTTGACAGTCTGGTATATCTGCTTTAAAAAGGTTCCACAGTCTTTGACGGATGTATAGTTGTCGCCGTTTTCTTTACCTGCGAGAAGCAGGCGGTTCATCTGGGTGCTGGTGAAACCATGTTCCTGGCAGAAGCCATTTACTTTTGCCATACCTGCAGAGTTATCGCCGTTTCCAAGCCAGTTTACCAGAGTGTTAGCAGCATCATTATCACTGACAGTGATCATGGCTGAAATATTACTGTCAATTTCGTCTCCATTGTGAGACTGGGAGAGTGTATCGTAGTTTTCGTATACAGCTCCCATAATATACAGTTTGATCAGGCTTGCTGCCTGCATGGGAGTATCGTTGATCATGCCTTCAGAATCTTTCGGCAGGTTGCAGACATAGACGGACCAGGTTCCGTTATCAGCCGGCAGCAGGGACTGTACCTGTTTCAGGAGATTGTCCATGCTGGAATCAGTGTTGTCGGTAAATGTGTTGTTGGAGGAAGGGGAAAGTGTTCCGTTCTGCTGTTCGGATTCTGAAGAGGGTTCAGCGGATTCTGACTGCGCAGGAGATGTTTCTCCGGTGGCTGCCTTGACAGAACTTTCCTGTTCTCTTAATTCATCTAACTGATCTGCCTGACTGATAAGGGTATTTGCATCAGTGGAAATCTCCTCTACGGTTTTGGAGAGTGTCTGTACTTTTTGCTGTAGTGTGACGAGATGGTTCAGTGATAAAAATGAAACAGCTGCCAGTGCAATCACTGCAACAGTCAGTATGCCGATCACTATATAGAGAAAAATAGGTTTTTCATTTGGCTTTTTATTCATTGCGGTTTTCCTTTCGTAATTATTATTGTAATCAGGATTGCGGGAACTGCGAAGCTGCGTAGCAATCCGCAGATATCAAGTCAAGGGCAAAATGCTTTTTGACACTTACATCATCATGATGCAAAGTAGCTGTCAATGCCATTTGCGATTCCCTGTACCATTGTTTTCTGGAATTCTGCATCATTCATTTTCAGATCGTCATTCTGGCTTGTCATAAATCCCATTTCGAGGATCGTAACAGGAACAGTGCTCCAGTTAATTCCTGTCATCGTGTCAGTGTACTGGATTCCAAGGTTCTGAAAACCTGTTGCAGCACAGTAGGAATCGATGATGCATCGGGATAATCGATCAGACTGTTCAAACAGTTGTGGGATATAAGGGTTATTCTGGGAGGGTGACATGGTCAGTGCCCCTGATGCAGTATGGGAATCATCGCCGTTTGCATGGATGCGGACATAGATTTCTGCGCCCTGTGAAGCAGCATATTGTGCGCGTTCCATGTTGCTGATGGCTGTTTCATTGTCTGTTCGTGTCATGACTACCTGATAGCCTCTCTGTTCCAGTTCATCCTTTAGTTGAAGAGAGACCTCCAGATTGAGCTGGTATTCGGGAACACCGCTGTAGGTTCCTGAGTTCCGCTGGTACATTTTGCTTTCATTTCAGAAGAACCGGGACCGTTGGGCTCCGGGGCACTCATATCTACGGACTCACTCTGATGCCCTGGATCGATTCCTATTATATGTCCGTCTGTTTCGGCATCGGAGGAGAAAACGCTGGCACTGGAATCAGAAGAGGCACTGGTGCTGTTCTGGCTGAATACAGAAGGCTTTGATGAAGCTTCTTCCGGGATTTCAGCTTTTTTCTTTGGTTTTCTTCTGTGTGGCTGTCTGTTGTTTTTGTTTCATGCGATTGATATTTGACTGGACTGTGTCTATGGCGGTAGTGTACTTGTCTACTGCCTGTTTGACTTCGTCGTGTTTTGCAGTGATCTGTTCGGAGATTGTATCGACTTCTTTTTCAGTGGTGAGGATCTGGTGCAGTGTGGTCCTGTTAAAGAAGATCAGGCTATGATGCACAGGAGTCCTGTCAGAAACAGAAGGATGCTGATCATGCTGGGTTTCTTCATATATTATAGTGTCCTTTCCTGAGTTTATAGAATGTTATAGTGTGTCTGCAAGTTTGATTTGCCTGCTTTAGTTGTTATTATAATAAAAGGGAGGGGGAAATGCAATTGTTAGTGAAGGGGACGCGCCGGATAATATTTATTTTGTGTGCGGTTTCGGACGCTAAGAGATATTATAGCAGTTCTAGTAAATAATGCATCTTAATCCAGCCCATCAGAGTGTGAAATCCTGCGTCAGATATCTTTGCCGTGCGTTAGCACGCCTGCAGATATCTTCCTTGTCTTTCGCACTCTGCTGAACTGTCTTAAATGCATTATTTACTAGGACTGCTATAAATCTGCAGAAATCTGCTAAAAGCATGAGCAGCCCTCTCAAACTCGCTACGTTGCAAACTTCGCTCAAACACGTGAGACGGTCTGCTCATAACGCAGATTCTGCAGATTAAGTATCTCTAAGCATCCTGCAAATGCACACAAAATAAATATTATCCGGCGCTGGGATTCGCGGTGGGGAAGTGGCAGTAAAGTGGTTGGAGGGGAGCATATTGTCAGATTAAGTTTAATATGGTATGTAGTGTATGAAGAAATGGATTTTTTGGTTAGTATTTAGAAAAAATAATTGAAAAAAATAACTGTAAAATTCAA
>ENA-OQMZ01000102-OQMZ01000102.1-human-gut-metagenome-genome-assembly--contig:-NODE-102-length-34946-cov-3.108963_pt1 | contig 34946 bp, 41 predicted proteins | sample MGYA00242621_ERZ504862 | MGnify/ENA primary metagenome ERZ504862 (study PRJEB26092, sample SAMD00036393) | human gut metagenome | host: Homo sapiens | study: EMG produced TPA metagenomics assembly of...
CTGTACGAGGCCCCGGGTGCCGTGGCCTGATACCGCTCATCAGGAGCTTGAGAACTGCTGCCTCGAACGCGAGCAGCACCGCATCAAGCGCGACATCGACAAGCGCTGGGGCGAGTTGGTCTACGATGCGCAGTGGTTCTCCCCGGCGACTCAGTCGCTCAACGCGTTCATCGAGGACACCCAGAAGTACGTGTCCGGTGAGATTCGCATGGTCCTGCACGGCGGTCGCGCCGTCGTGACCGGCCGTCGTTCCGACTCCTCGCTGTACGACTACAAGCTCGCCACCTATGATTCCGGCGATACCTTCGACCAGAAGTCCTCCAACGGCTTCATCGACATCTACGGCCTGCCGTCCCGCGTGGCCGCAGCGCGCGACGTCAAGTTCGGCAACGGCATCGAGGTCCCGGAGAACACCGTCGAGTAATCATTTACTTTGGCTCCCCTCGTTGAGGGGCCGCGCCGTAAAGCAAACAGCCCAGTGGGCTGTTTGCAGGTGAGGTGCGAACGACAGTGAGCCAACAATCAGCAGCCGTCAGGCTGTCCGTAATTACAGGACGCTGTCGCCGCAGATGACTGAGGGGAGTACGAGCAAAGATTATGCTCGTGCTCCCCTCGTTTTTTTGCCGATGACGGAAGAAGCTCAGTGCTCTCCGTAATGAGTTCGGCAGACGGCTATTTCCAGGTTTTGAACATCGTTACCCGTAATGCGGTATACGATGCGGTTCTTTTCATCAATACGACGTGACCAGTATCCCTGACATTGCCGCCATGGAATACGAACAACTTGAATCCACCGGTATGTAGCCCAACGCTGATAGTCTGACAAGCAGTCTGATTTGTTTGCAATCCATGGTTTCAAGGAGCCTTCATGACTGAGAACAACGAACATCTGGCCCTGTGGGGTGGTCGCTTTACGTCTGGTCCGTCGCCGGAATTGGCCCGACTGTCCAAGTCCACGCAGTTCGACTGGCGCTTGGCCGACGACGACATCGCCGGTTCCCGCGCCCACGCCCGTGCTCTCGGCCGTGCGGGACTTCTGACCGCCGACGAGCTGCAGCGCATGGAGGATGCGCTCGACACGCTCCAGCGCCACGTTGACGATGGCTCCTTCGCCCCCATCGAAGACGATGAGGACGAGGCCACCGCCCTCGAACGCGGTCTGATTGACATTGCCGGCGATGAACTCGGCGGCAAGCTCAGGCCGGCCGTTCCCGCAACGACCAGATCGCCTGCCTGATTCGCATGTGGTTGCGCCGTCACTCCCGCGTAATCGCCGGACTCCTGCTTGACCTCGTCAACGCCCTGATCGAGCAGAGCGAAAAGGCCGGCCGCACCGTGATGCCGGGCCGCACCCACATGCAGCACGCCCAGCCCGTGCTGCTCGCGCACCAGCTCATGGCCCACGCTTGGCCGCTGATTCGCGACGTGCAGCGACTGATCGACTGGGACAAGCGCATCAACGCCTCCCCGTACGGCTCCGGCGCACTGGCCGGCAACACGCTCGGCCTCGACCCGGAGGCCGTGGCGCGTGAGCTCGGCTTCTCCCGCGTGACCGACAACTCCATCGATGGCACCGCCGCACGTGATCTCGTGGCCGAATTCGCGTTCGTGGCCGCCATGACCGGCGTGGACATCTCCCGCCTGTCCGAGGAGATCATCATCTGGAACACCCAGGAGTTCGCCTTCGTCAAGCTCGACGACGGCTATTCCACCGGCTCCTCCATCATGCCGCAGAAGAAGAACCCGGATATCGCCGAGCTCGCCCGCGGCAAGTCCGGCCGACTCATCGGCGATCTGACCGGCCTGCTGGCCACCCTGAAGGGCCTGCCCACCGCCTACGCTCGCGATCTGCAGGAAGACAAGGAGGCCGTGTTCGACCAGGTCGATACGCTCGAAGTGCTGCTGCCCGCCTTCACCGGCATGGTCAGGACCATGCACTTCGACGGCGACCGCCTGGAAGAGGAAGCTCCGACCGGCTTCGCGCTGGCCACCGACATCGCCGAATGGCTCGTCAAGAACGGGGTGCCGTTCCGCCACGCGCACGAGCTCTCTGGTGCCTGCGTCAAGCTCGCCGAAGGCCGCGGCCAGGAACTGTGGGATCTGACCGACAATGACTTCATCGAGACCTTCGCCGCGTTCCTGCCGGCCGACAAGGCTCCGGGAGTACGCGAAGTGCTCTCCAGCCACGGTTCGGTCGACTCCCGCAACGGCAAGGGCGGCACCGCTTACGGTCGCGTGCGCGAGCAGATCGCCGACGCCAAGGCCGAGGTCGAAGAACTCAAGCTCTTCCCCGCATCCACGTCGGATGCTCCGCCTACAAAGCCCCCGGCACGTTCTAGTCCCAATGAAGCTCCCTCTGATGAGGGAGCTCTATTTTGTTGTTGTCACTGCAACGGCATACACTGAGAAACCGTAACGAACGGGAGCCGTGAGGCTGAGAGGAAGTCGCCAGACTTCGACCGGGGAACTTGACGCGGGTCATGCCGCCGTAAGGAATCGTTGTCGCAGATTTGCCGGGTTCTCCGATACAGCTTTCATTCCGTTTGCATAATTCAGCCGTGAGACGGTCGTGATGGAGCCAATACATCACAGCGGTCGAACGGTCGCATGATTGGGTTCATGAATGGGCGCACCACTTAAGGTACGGTTCGTTTCGTGCACCCTTTTTTACTATCTGAAAGGATATTATGCAGGTCAACGGAGAGCAGGTCACGCTCGAGACGCCGGTCAGCGTCGCCGATTATCTCGAAGCGCACGGATTCCGCGCCGAGCGTGTGGCCATCGAACTCAATGGTGAGATTATCCCGCGCGATAAGCGTGCCGACGCCATGCTCGACGACCAGTGCGTCATGGAAATTGTGCAGTTTGTACAGGGTGGATGAAAGGAAAAGCTATGAGCAATATTAATCCGGTTACTGAAGCATCTGTTGAGGCGACTCCGCTGCCGCCGCAGCCCGCCGTCACCAATCCGGTCGGCACCGCCGCGCCGATTCTCCCGGTGAAAGACAAGCCGCTGACCCTGGGCGGTCACGAGTTCCAGTCGCGATTCATTCTGGGCTCCGGCCGCTACGACCTGAACCTCATCAAGGCCACGGTCGAACATGCAGGCACGCAAATCGTCACCATGGCACTGCGCCGCGCGCAGACCACCGAGAACAGCGTGCTCGACTACATTCCCGAAGGCATTACGCTGCTGCCCAACACCTCCGGTGCGCGCAACGCCGAGGAAGCCGTGCGTATCGCCCGACTGGCACGCGAAGTGTGCCACACCGACTTCGTCAAGGTCGAAATCGAACACGAGACCAAGTACCTCTTGCCGGACAACGCCGAAACCATCCGAGCCACCGAAATGCTGGCCAAGGAAGGCTTCGTGGTCATGCCCTACATGTTCCCGGACCCGATTGCGGCCCGTCAGCTGGAGGAGGCCGGTGCCGCTGCCGTTATGCCGCTCGGTTCGTTGATCGGCTCCAATATGGGCCTGCGCATGCGTGACTTCATCGAAATCATCATCGCCAACGCGCATGTGCCGGTCATCATCGACGCTGGTATCGGCCGTCCGAGCCAGGCCTGCGATGCGATGGAGATGGGTGCGGATGCGGTGATGGCGTACACGGCCGTTGCCTCTGCTGGCAATATCCCGCTGATGGCTGAGGCGTTCAAGCACGCCATCGATGCTGGTCGTGCGGCGTATTTGTCTGGCCTTGGCAAAGTGACCGAGGGACAGGCTGTGCCGTCCAGCCCGACTACGGGGTATTTGCACTGACACTTTTATTAGCTCCCCTCTCTTGAGGGGAGCTGTCCGCGTAGCGGACTGAGGGGAGATGGAAACATGGAGAAAACATGGCATTGACTGATGAACAGGTGGAGCGGTACGCGCGCCATCTGATTTTGAAGGGTGTGGGGGTCAAAGGGCAAAAGCGGTTGCTGGCCTCCAGCGTGCTCATCATCGGAGCGGGCGGTCTTGGTTCTCCGGCCGCCCTGTATCTGGCGGCGGCCGGCGTCGGCCATATCGGACTGGTGGACGGCGATGTGGTGGATATGAGCAATCTGCAACGCCAAATCATCCATACCACTGCACGTGTCGGAGCGCCCAAAGTGGAATCCGCGGCCACAGCCATCCGCGCGCTCAACCCGGATGTGACGGTTGATACCTACTACGAGCTCGTCGACGCGAGCAACATCGCCGGCCTCATCGAACCGTACGATCTGGTGATCGATGCCACCGACAACTTCGCCGCAAAATTCCTCATCAATGACGCCTGCGTGCTGGCCGGCAAGCCGTATATCCATGCCGGCGCGGTCGGATTCGCCGGTCAGGTGATGACCGTCATTCCCGGCGAAGGCCCCTGCTACCGCTGCATCTTCCGCGACCTGCCCGCCGCCGGTGAGATTCCGACCTGCAAGGAAGCCGGCGTACTGGGCGCGGTGGTCGGCGTGATCGGCAGTCTGGAGGCGACTGAGGCCGTCAAGCTGATTGCCGGCGTGGGGGAGCCGCTCGTGGCTCGCATGCTCACTGTGGATGCCCTGACCATGAATATTCGACGGGTCCCACTGCCAAAGCATGTGCCGGATTGCCCGGTGTGCGGTGAGCAGCGACCATTACTGCTATTGATCCGGCCAACTATATTCAGCCGGCCTGCGCGATTTAGAGCTATGTGGTGCCCCTCCTTGAGGGGTGCAAGATCAGAACGAGAGGGGAAGAACATGCCTATTGCTTTGCATAATGCGGTCGATGACGATGAGAGCAGTGAAGCATCGTACCGCCGCATCACGCCGGCGGAATTTGCCAAGCTCGACCCGAATACGGTCACGCTGCTCGACTTGAGGGAACCAGCCGACTTCGCCGCCCACCCGGTCGAAGGTGCCATCAATGCACCACTCGACCTCTGGCCCATGTGCTCAAAACCGTGCCCACAGATCGAACTGTCGTAGTCTATTGTGCTCAAGGATGGTGGAGCGAGGAAGTAGCTGAAATCCTTGCCGATCGCGGCTACGATGTAGCAAGCCTCGATGGCGGTTTTCAAGGTTATCTCGACTATCTTGAAACCCACCACGATTAACGGTTCCCGTTGTCGTTCTTTTGGATGAGTGTGCACGGACATATTTGTGCCCTACAATCGGTCACGGTATTACTCGATGGATTCTTGAATATCGCCGGGTAATCGTAATTCACAACAGGGGATTGCACTGAACCAACAAACGGGAAGGACCGAAAATCGTGGGACATCTGCTCACCCGAACGCAGATTCAACGCCTGGTCGCCAAGCACGGCCGTGAGGTCATCGAGCATCGCCACATGCAGATCGAACGCTGCTGCTACCAGCACGGCAATGTCACCACGTTCGAACATTCCGTGCGTGTCGCCTGCCTGGCTGTGTGGATGGCCGACCGCGCACACCTGTGGTACCGCGTCGACCTCAAATCCCTGATTCGCGCGGCCCTCCTGCACGATTACTTCCTGTACGACTGGCACGACTGGGATAACGGCGAACACCAGTGGCATGGCTTCACCCATGGCCACGCCGCCCTGGTCAATGCCCTGAAGGACTTCAAGCTCAACGATATCGAACGCAACAGCATCGAGAACCACATGTTCCCGATGACCCCGGTGCCGCCGCGCTATATCGAAGGCTATCTGGTCACCTTGGCGGACAAATGCTCCGCCACCGCCGAGACCTTCTCGTTCGACCGGTTCAACAAGCGCGCGTTGCCCGCCGCGAAGCCTTACGCCGAGATCGAAGCCCGTCGATGATCATCACACTCGAACATTATTTCCTCTGGTTTCTGTTCTACAGTTTCGTCGGCTGGATGTACGAGTCCATTCTCGTCTCCTGCAACAGCACCGCTTGGTCAACCGAGGGTTCCTCAACGGCCCGCTGTGCCCGATCTACGGCACCGGCGCGATACTCGGCGTCGCCATTCTCGGCAACGTACATAACCCGATCATCATCTTCCTGATTTCGATGGTGGGCGCCACGATACTCGAATACACAACCTCGTGGGTCATGGAGCAGCTGTTCCACGCCCGCTGGTGGGATTACTCGAACTTCCGCTTCAACCTCCAAGGCCGCGTCTGCCTGCTGGGCGCGTTGATTTTCGGCCTCGGCGGCGTGGGCGTGGTACTTGGTTCGCAGCCATATGTCGAGCGGGTCACGGATATGATTCCGCTGCCGATGCTGCATACGCTGGTCACGGTACTGGCCTGATCACCATCATCGACTTGGCGGTCACGGTTGCGGGCATGCTCGAATTCGAGCGGGTGCTCGATTCCGTCTCTCAGGTGGTGCAGGATGTGGCGGCACGCGCCGGTGCACGTGGCAGTGGGGCTCCAGTGCGGTATCCGACAGGATGCGTGAGCTTTCGCAGGATACGGTTGAGCGTCTGCGCTGGGCCGTCAATGGCGTCATCAACGCACAGCAGAAGCGTATGCTCAAGTCCTTCCCGAAGTTCCAGGTGCCGGATCGTCAGGACATCATCGACTCTTTGCGCGAACTTATGGGCCCGCGCCGCTAGAATAAGGCGTTTTACTGAATCGCGCGGCTCGGCTGGTGTTCGGCACTGTCGCCATGTTCTGCGAAACTTGACTGTGCCCAATTGGGCAGTCTTATTCACAATTCGATAGGGAGAAGCGACAAGCTATGGCTCACGTCACCGACTTCAAGGAAGCGGGTTTCAACACCCTGCTTGAGGAACTGGAATGGCGCGGGTTGATTTCCCAGTCCACGGACCGGGATCGACTCGCAGAAGCACTGAACGGCGAGCCCATCACCTATTATTGTGGCTTCGATCCCACCGCTGCATCGTTGCATATCGGCAACCTCGTGCAGCTCATCAACATGCGTCACCTGCAGCTCGCGGGCCATCATCCGATCGCTTTGGTCGGTGGCGCCACCGGACTCATCGGCGACCCGCGCCAGTCCGGCGAACGTACGCTTAACCCGAAGGACGTGGTGGCCGGCTGGGCCGATCGCCTGAAGAATCAGATCGGCGGCATTCTGGACACCGAAGGCGCGAACGCCGTACGTTTCGTGTCCAATTACGATTGGACCGCCTCGATGACCGTCATCGACTTCCTGCGTGACGTCGGCAAGAACTTCCGTCTGGGCACCATGCTCGCCAAGGACACGGTCGCCCGCCGCCTGAACTCTGAGGAAGGCATCTCCTTCACCGAGTTCAGCTACCAGGTGCTGCAGGGCAACGACTTCCTCCACCTGTTTGACGAATACCACTGCACGCTGGAACTCGGCGGCTCCGACCAGTGGGGCAACCTCACCTCCGGCCTGGACTGATCCACAAGGTGCGCGGTGTGGACGTCAACGTGTTCACCAGCCCGATTATCACCGATGCTTCCGGCAAGAAGTTCGGCAAGTCCGAGGGCAACGCGTCTGGCTCGACGCACGATGCTCAGCCCGTACAAGTTCTACCAGTTCTGGATCAACCGCCCGGACGTGGAGATGGAAAGCCTGCTGAAGGCGTTCACCTTCCTGCCCAAGGCCGAAATCGAACGACTGGTCGAGGAATCCAAGACCAACCCCGGCAAGCGCGAGGCCAGAAGACCCTTGCCTGGGAGGTCACCAGCTTCGTGCATGGCGAGGCCGCTACCCAGGCTGCCATCGATGCTTCCGGTGCGCTGTTCGGCCGCGGTGGCAACCTCGAAGACATCGACGAGGAAACGCTGGAATCCGTGCTCGACGGTTTCAAGGTGGTCGACGAGAACGGCGAGCACGTCTTCCCCGTCTCCAAGCCCGGCGATCGCGTAATCGACGCCGCCCAGGCTGCCGGACTGTTCAAGTCCGCTTCCGAGGCACGCCGCGCCATCAAGTCCGGTGGCGTGTATCTCAACAACAACCGTATCGAGGATGAGGAGCAGGTGCTGGCCGAAGCCGACTTCCTGGCAGGCCGCTTCGCGCTTATCCGTCGTGGCAAGAAGCGCTCGGCGCCGTGGAAAACCGTTAATCAACAACGAATTAAGGAAAACAAGTAATGGCAGAAGGTAACGAGCGTTCCGGCAAGTCTTACGGCGGCGGCCATAAGGGGTATGGCGATCGCCGACCGGGCAACCGCGGCGGCAAGGGTTTCAAGCCGCGCGGCAAGGGCGGTTTCAAGCCGCGTCATGATGGTGAGGGTTTCAAGCCGCGTCGCCGTGAGGATGGCGAGGGCTACGCGCCGCGCCGTGACGGTGATGGCGAGGGCCACGGCGGCTACCGCAAGTCGTACGGCAAGTCCGGCGGCTTCCACAAGGGCGGCCGCTCCGGCTTCGGCGGCAAGGGCGGTTACCGCGGCAATGGTCCGCGCCGTGACGGCGAAGGCTTCAAGCCGCGCCGCGAAGGCGGCTACCGTTCCCACGAAGGCGAGAACGGCGAGAATCCGCGCTACCAGCACCGTGATAACGATCGTCGTGATTTCCGCCGCGATGGTGAGCGTCGCAGCTTCCGCCGCAACGACGACCGCCGAGATTTCGTAGGGACGACCGTCGCGATGGGGACCGTGCGTGACTTCCGTCGTCGACAATGACCGGTCGTGACTTCCCGGTCGCGATGACCGCAGGGATAACGATCGTCGTGATTTCCGCCGCGATGGTGAGCGTCGCAACTTCCGTCGCGACGACGATCGCCGTGATGGCGACCGCCGCAACTTCCGCAGGGACGACCGCCGCGATGATCGTCGTGACTTCCGCCGTGACGATCGCCGCGACAACAACCGTCGTGACGGCGAATTCCGCGAGTTTTCGCAGGAAGAGAAGCGCCAGTACCGTGAGGAGAAGCGCTCTGAATACATGAGGCGCCCGCGCCGTAACTCCGACGGCACGATGAGCTTCCCCTCGCAGAACCCGTACACCGACCGTCGTCCCGACGAGCCCAAGATGCCCAAGGGCATGGAATGGTCGATGCTGTCCAAGGATGAGCGCGAACGTCTGCGCGGCCTGTCCAAGGAGCACGCGGAGAACATTGGTCTGCACATCCTCGCCGCTTTCGCGCTGGAGGAGAGCGACCCCGAACTTGCCTTGGAGCACGCCAAGTGGGTGGCCCGTCAGGCTCCCGCATCGACTTCGCCCGCGAGACGCTTGCGTTCGTGGCCTACCGTCAGGGCGACTACAAGCTGGCCCTGCGTGAGTTCCGCACCGCCTACCGTATGAACGGCTTCCTCGACTACCTGCCGTTCATCGCTGACTGCGAGCGTGGCGTCGGAGAGCCGAAGAAGGCCGTGGAACTGGCGCTGTCCGATGAGGGCAAGCAGCTGCATGGCGCTCCCAAGGTCGAGATGTTCCTGGTGTACGCCGGTGCCCTTGGCGATTTGGAGATGTGGACAAGGCCATTGAAGTGGTTCACACCGTCGGCCGTTCCCAGGGGCTGCCGGGTGAGTACGCATGCGTGCCGTGCAGGCCGAGCAGTACTTCCTTGAAGAGGCCGGCCGCAGCAAGGAAGCCGAGCAGCTCAACGACCTGCTGGACCGTCTTGAGGACCAGTATGCCGACGAGGAGATTGACGAAAACAGCGACGACGTGGTGATCGATCACGATCTCGAAGACATCACCGACGACTCCGACGTGCTCGAAAAGCTCGGCATCGATCCGGATGAGGCGCAGTACGCCCCGGATCCGGAGCAGGAATACGGCGATGAGGATGACGAGGCTGAAGACGGTGATGCCGAGTCTGATGAGGCCGACGAGACCGAGACCGATTCCGCCAATGACGCCGAGGCTGACGATTCCGCCGAATCCGCCGACTCCGACTCCACCGAACCCGAAACCGAAACCGAGGAGTGAACGGCGTAATGACCCGTTTCCTCAAAGGCACCGATCGCCCGCTCGCCGAGGCTATCAGCTTGCGCTGCTGGACCTCGACGGGCGTGGTGTATCGCGGCAAGAATCCGGTCGAATACGCGGCCGATTCCATTCGTGCGGCCGAAGCCGCCGGCATGACCATCGAATACACCACGAACAACTCCTCGCGCTTCCAGCACGTGGTGGCCGACCAGCTCAAGGGCTTCGGCTTGGACGTGGAGCCGTGGCAGGTCATCACCTCTTCGGTGGTGGCCGCCCGTATGGTGGCCAAGGCGTTGCCCGCCGGCGCGCGCGTACAGGTATTGGGCGCCGAGCATTTGCGCGATGAGGTCACCCGCAACGGCCTGACCATCGTGGACGGTCCTCAGGACCGCCCGCAGGCCGTCATTCAGGGCTGGTATCCGGATATGACTTGGCAGATGATGGCCGATGCCGCGTTCGCGGTCGAGGCCGGAGCCACGTATTTCGTGACCAACCGCGACCTAACGATTCCTCGTGAACTGGGCATCGCCCCCGGTTGCGGATCGATGATTCGCGCCGTGATCACGGCCACCGGCGTCGAACCGGTCGCCTCCGCTGGCAAGCCGGAAGCGTACATGTACGATGAGCCCGCGAACTGAACGCCGCCGAAGGCCACGATTTGGTGCCCAAGGAGGCGTCCATCGCCATTGGCGACCGCCTCGACACCGATATCGAGGCCGGTAACCGCGGCGACTACGATTCGCTGGCGGTGCTGACCGGTGTCACCAACCCGACCGAACTGATGCTGGCTCCGTCACACCCTGAGCCCACATTCATCGCCCCTGATCTGCGTGAACTCGGCGAAGCCCAACCGGAGCCGGTCCGCGATGAGAGCGGTACTTGGGAATGCCGCAAGGCTAGCGCTTGGTTTGAAAACGGCCAGGTACACGTCAGCGACCCCACCAGTATGGACGGCCTGCGCGCCGCCGTATGCGCCGCATGGGAAGCCGCCGACCAAGGCGCACAGCTTAGCGAGGCCACGGTACCGGTGTTCGCCATCGAGGCATAGTCCTATGCCTACGGATAGCAACATGCGCCGGTCACCGAGCGATACCCCGAACTTGCGGATATCGATGAACAAGACAACGACCGCAAGCTTGAGACCTATCGCAACGTGCTGGAATCCTTACAACACGAGCTTGATAACAGCCGCAGCTAGCAGAGGTGATTCATTCTCCCGCCAGCGGAAGATGACGTGAAGTGCTGGATGGTGGCTCCATGCCGAGCCACCCCGTTGGTGGATGGTGGGCCGAAAGGAAGATATATGACCGAGCAGCATATCGATCCCGCGACTCCACTTGACCGACTTGACATGATGCTCGTGGCTTCGGGACTGGTCGAATCGCGGGCCAAAGCGCAGCGACTCATCAAGGCCGGGCATGTGCGCGTGGACGGCGAGACCATCACCAAGCCATCGTTCATGGTCAAAGCCGGGCACAGCGAACTCGCCGTGGATAAGGGCGACGACTACGTCTCCCGAGGCGCTTACAAACTCTTGGGCGCGTTCGAAACCTTTGCCGGCAATGGCCTTACCGGGCCGGAAGGCTTGGAATGTCTGGATATCGGTGCCTCCACCGGTGGCTTCACCGACGTACTGTTGCGCGGGGGAGCGGCCAAAGTCGTAGCGCTCGACGTTGGGCACGGCCAGCTCGACCCGCGCATCGCCAATGACGAGCACGTCATCGAAATGAGCGGCGTCAACATTCGCGAAGTAGAGGCCGACGACCTGCCTTACCGGCCGGCGATGATCGTTTCCGACGTCTCCTTTATTTCCCTGACCTATGTGATCCCGGTAATCGCGCGCATCGCGGCTCCCGGTGCGCAGATTGTGTTACTGGTCAAACCGCAGTTCGAGGTCGGCCGGGCAGGACTCGGCAAAAACGGCATCGTTGAAGATCCGGCATTGCGGGAGCGGGCATTACACGACGTGGTCGCCTGTGCTGAACAGCACGGACTTGACGTGGTGGCCACTGCCGATAGTCCCATCATCGGCACCCACGGTAATGAGGAATACCTGCTTTACGCTGTCTTGAGATGAATGCGTTGCAGTCTCCGTTCACCAGCAGCACGCTGGAGGTACGGTCGATGCCTAGTGCGGTGGCACACGTGGCGCTTTCCACCGCACTGCCGTTGCGTAGCATGGCGGAGTCCGCCGTCAAAGTCCGGCATTGCAGATGGTTGGCTTCAACCGTGACGGCTGTGATATGGCGAACCGTGCTGCCATCCTCATACCCATCCATATCAAAACGGGAAAACATCGTACTGCGGAGTGGATGAACTTCCAGAGCCCTGCTGTTGACGTCATGACTTCAACACGCCGTTCAAGCGGACTGTCTGACCGCTAATATGACGGGTGCCTAGGGAGCCATTGACGGACAGATTTCCGGAACAAACGATATCGCCGTTGCATCGTAGTTTGCCGGTAAAGGTTATTTCATCGCAAATAATGTCGCCGCCGACTTCGATGTCGCCGCTGCCGCTGATGCTGGATACGCGAATATCACCATCACACCGCACAATGCCACTTTTGATGACCAGTTTGTCCCCTTCTATAACTGAGGCCTCGAGGGTGCTGGTCACAATCATGGTGTGAAAATGCGCGCCATCGGCAAGACGGGAACGTTGGTCCACTCCTATGGTGCCGTAGACTCCTTTGCCTATCAGCGTGCAATTCTGCGTATGCTTGCCCATGATGATAAAACTCCCCTTATTAATATGGACGTACAGCTTTATGGCTTATTGCCACAATAATGAGCGCATCCATGTTGAGGGGGTTATATCGGTCACGATGTGAGCAGATAGGGGGTATAGCGAGCGCAGTTAGGGGGTTAGCCTTGGATGAAGTGGTCGATCTGATCCTGCTTGCCCATGAGGATGAGTTCGTCGTTGCGATGCATGACCAGTTCCTTGGAGCCGTACTGGAACTCCTTGCCTGGGGCCTTGAGGCCCACCACGGTCACGCCGTACTTGTCATGTACTTGTACGTCCTCGATGCTGCGGCCTACCGCGTACAGGGGCGTGTGGACCTTGACGACGGTGTACGGCCCGTCGATTTCGATGTAATCCAGATAATTGCCGGCCACCAGATGGCCCACGCGCTTGCCGGCATCGGTCTCCGCGTTGATGATGTGGCGGGCGCCGATGCGCTGCAGAATGCGCGCATGCTCCTGGGACACGGACTTGGCCCACAGGTCGGAAACGCCGCGTCCAGCAGGTTGCCGGTGATGATCACCGAAGCCTCGATGCTGTCGCCGATGGACACGACGGCCGTGTCGAACTGGGAGGCGTCGATCTGCTCGATGGCCAGCACATCGGTCATATCGGCCTGAATGGTGGGCAGATGCGCGGACCAACGGGCCACAAGCTCCGGGTTCTTGTCCACTGCGAGCACATCCTGACCCATCTGGTCGAGGGTGGCGGCCACGGACCCGCCGAAACGGCCCAGTCCGATGACCAGCACGCTTTTGTTGCCGCTCGGTTTTGCTGCCATGATGATGGTCCTCTCTATGTCAGATTGCTGGGCGCCGATTGAATGGCCGATCAGCCAACGATAATGTTTTCCTGCGGATAACGAATAGGTTCGGGAGCCATCGGTCGGCTGATGGAGTAGGCGATGGTCAACGGGCCAAGTCGTCCGACAATCATCTCGGCGGACAGAATAAACAGGCTGGCCGGATTGCCGGCGCTTGCCACGCCCACCGAATAACCACCCAACGAGAAGGCCGAGCAGGCTTCGAACACGGCGTCCACGAACGCGCAGCCGGTGGTGAACATCAGCATCATCGCACCGACCATAACCAACGCAAAGCAGGCCGTGGTCACGGACACGGCGGTCATCTGAATACGGCGGGGGATACGGCGGCGGAACACGGTGACATCGCGATGGCCGGTGAATGCGGCGCGGCAAATCAAGAGAATCACCGCGAACGTGGTGACACGGATGCCGCCAGCGGTGGATGAGGAACCTGCGCCGATGAACATGAGTATGCTCATGAACACCTTGGTCTCATTCGTGACTTCGGGCACCCAGGAAATATCGAAACCGGCGGAGCGGGGCATGACGGCGGCGCTCATCGCACGGCGCATCTTCATGCCGGGGTCATCTGCGGGGAACAGGCCGGTATTGCTCCACTCGACCAGCAGGAACCAAGCCAGTGAGGTGGCCACCAGCACAGCGGTGGTCACCAAAGTGAGTTTGGTGTGCAATGTCCAACGTTTCGGGCTGAGCCGCCGGCGTGCGCACTGCACCAGATTCAGCACCACGGGGAAGCCGAGCGTTCCGATGAATGCACTGATGAGAATCGGCAGCCCCACGCCCCAACGGTTCACATGCAGACCAGTGGCATCCGGCGTGAAACCGGTGTTGTTATAGGCCGACACCGCGTAGAACAGCGCCTGCCACAAGGTACGCCCCATATTGCCATGGTTCACGCGGAACAGGTCGGGCAGCAGCAGCACGAAGGTCAGCACCTCGGCGATGATGGAGGTGCCCAGCACCACGGTGAGCACGCCTTTGACCTCGGAAAGCTTCGTGGTGCCCAGCTCGTTCGCGGTGAGCATACGCTGGGAGACCTTGAGTCTGCGGGAAACGCCAAGAGCCACCATCGAGGCGAAGGTCATGACTCCCAGACCGCCGAACTGGATGGAGAACAGGACGACGACCTGGCCGAACATCGACCAGTATTCGCCGGTGTTCACCACCGGAATGCCGCAGGTGGACAGGGCCGAGACGGCGGTGAAGAACGCGATCGGGAAATTGGTGAAGATGATGTCCGATGTGGAGATCGGCAGCAGCAGCAAACCGGTGACGATGATGATCAGTGCGCCGAAATACACCATGGACAGACGGCCCGGGTGCCTGAGCAGACGGTCGGTGATGCTGATACGTCGAATGCGCTTGGCGGTTTTATCGCTTTTGTCTCGGCTCAGTACATCGGCTGAATACCACCATGACAGTCCCTTCGAGGCCTCCTCATTGGCGGAGGATTCGTCGAAGTCATTGGCCATGGGTCCTCAAGCTCCTCAACTGATACTGCTGTACGGTCATACGGCATGCCATCGCGCTGCGCACGGCACGCGTACGGTGATTGCGCGGCTGTACGCCATTGTATGCCGAAGCCTTACGATAATCGACTCTGTGGAACGTTGCCGGCGACGCGCCACGAAGCAGCATTTTTCGAACACCTGTACGACTGATGACGGTGTCTGCGGTTAGAATAATGAGCAGTGCGACCGAATCGACAGGAGGATGCCATGGCCAAGCGCAACGCGGTGGTGGTGACGCATACCAGGCTCAGGCAGACCGGAACCGTAGTGGCCGAGGCGGTGAGCCAGCTGCGAGTGGCCGGTTTCGAAGTCGCCATCATCGACAACACCGAGGCCCCCGATTTCGGCGTGCAGCCGCCGTGCGTGTCGGACGACACCGAAATCGTCGTGGTCCTGGGCGGCGACGGCACGATACTGCGCGCCGCCGAACTCGTCCACTGCACCAAGTGCGATTCTCGGCGTGAACATGGGGCATGTCGCTTCCTGGCCGAATTCGAAAGCTTCCAGATCGACGAGGCGATCCGCCGGGTCTCCACCCACGACTATTCGATCGACGAACGCATGATCGCCCATGTGGACGTCTGGCTGCCCGGCGCCACCAAGCCCATTGAGGATTGGGCGCTGAACGACATCACACTGGAACGCGCCGACCGGGGCAAGATGGTCGAACTGTCCATCCGCGTGGACGATGTGGAGATGAACTCGTTCGGCGCGGACGGCGTCATCGTCTCCACGCCCACCGGTTCCACCGCCTACGCCTTCTCCGCGGGCGGTCCGGTCATGTGGCCGAACGTCAAGGCCCTGCAGTTGATTCCGTTGGCCGCGCACGCCCTGTTCGCCAGGCCGCTGATCATCGGCTCCGGCTCGACCTTCACCATCGATATTCTGGACGATTCCATGTCCGAAGGCTGGATTTGCTGCGATGGACGCCGTCAGCGCGCCCTGCCGCAGGGTACGCGCGTCATGGTGCGCGAATCGCGCGATACCTTGCGCCTCGCCCGACTCTCCGGCGTGCCGTTCACCAACCGTCTGGTCTCCAAGTTCGATCTGCCGTGGTCGGTTGGCGCGAGCACGCGCGCAACGAGGCCTCGAGCCAGTCGCTGCATCACGGGCACACGTTCCCGGCGGCCGCGTATGCGGCTGGCGTTGCCGTTGCCGGTGACGCTGGCGTCGCTGGTACCGAGCCCGACAAGCCGGGCGAACGTGACGGCAAGGCAGGATCCTGATGCTCGAAGAACTCGATATCCGCAATCTGGGGCCGATTCGAGAAGCCACCATTGCGCCGGCCGCAGGCATGACCGCCATCACCGGTGAGACCGGTGCCGGCAAATCCATGCTGCTCTCCGCGATCCGACTGGTCTCCGGCGGGGCCGCCGAATCCTCGCGCGTCTCGGCCGGGGCGGACGAGGCTTGGGCCCAGGCGATTTTCGCGCTCTCGGATGATGCCGTCGCATCTGAACATTCCGGCGACACCAACGATGCCGGTTCTGGCGATGCCGACAGTGGGTTCACCGGTGCTGCCGCGGCCGTGGCCAAGGCCCATGACGCGGGCGTCGACCCCGAAGACGGCGAACTGTTCCTTTCCCGCACCGTACGCGCTTCCGGACGTTCGCGGGCCGTGCTCGGCGGCAAGTCCGTACCGCGTTCGGTGCTGGGGGCCATCGCCGGCGAACTGGTTACCATTCATGGCCAGACCGATCAGCTGAAAATCGCGGCTCCTCACGGCAACGCGAGTTTCTGGACCGGGTGGCCGGAGACGAAGCCGAACTGGCCGCCTACCGCAAGGCGTGGGATGCGCTGGCCGCCATGATGAGCGGCTGGAACGCCTGCGCTCGCAGGAATCCTCTGCCCGCCAACAGGCCGACTACCTGCGCGAATCCATCGACCGCATCAACCGAATCGACCCGCAGCCGGGGGAGGATGAGGAGCTGAAGGCGCGCCGCGAACGCATCGAAAACGCGGCCGACATCGCCCAAGGCGTGGGTTCGGCGCTGGGCGCGCTGGATGCCTCGCAGGTGGATGTGGACGCCGCCGACGGCGCTTCGGCCGTGGAACTCATCAATCATGCGGTGACCTCGTTGCGCGCGATTCGCGTCGGCGGCACGTTCTCCGAGCAGGCCGATCGGCTTGAATCCATCAATGCCGATTTGGGCGACGTGGTGTTCGCCCTGAGCCAGGAGCTGGGCGACGAAGGCAGCGTGGAGGATCTGGACCAGATCAACGGCCGTATCCACGAGCTTGGCGACCTCGCCCGTCGGTGGGGCCACCTTGGCCGACGTGCTCGCTTGGCGGGACAGGCGGCGTTCGATCTGGAGGATCTGGATGCCGTCGCCGGAAAGGTCGACCGAACTCGAATCCGAACGCAGACGCTGTACGATGCGGCCCTCGCCGCCGCCGACGTGCTGAGCGCCGCGCGCGTGCTGCCGCTGCGACTTGGGTGCGCGCGTCACTGAAGAACTCGGCTCGCTCGCCATGCTGGGCGCCTCCTTGGAAGTGCGCGTCACGCCGCGAGACAAGGCCGATGATCCGCTCGGCCCGTATGGTCGCGACGATATCGCGTTCCTGTTTACGCCGTTCGAGGGGTCGCCGCAGTTGCCGATGGGCAAAAGCGCTTCGGGCGGTGAACTGAGCCGACTGATGCTGGCCTTGGAGCTGGTGGCCGCCGACACGCGCGGCGGTGCCGACCAGACCTTCATCTTCGACGAGGTTGACGCCGGCGTGGGTGGCAAGGCGCGGTCGAACTGGGCAAACGTCTGGCACGGCTGGCCCGCAGCGCGCAGGTCATCGTCGTCACCCACTTGGCGCAGGTCGCCTCGTGGGCGGACGCGCAGTTCGTGGTCACCAAGGAGCCGCCGGATGCCGATGACGACGATTTGGGCGTGGTCACCACCATCGCCGAAGTCAACGGCGAAACCCGCGTCCACGAAATCGCCCGCATGCTCTCCGGCAGCGAATCCGAAGCCTCCCTGGACCACGCCCGAGAACTCCTATCCGATTCTCGCTTACGCTCCCGCTGGCGGGAGCTGGCGCCGCAGGCGACTGAGGGTGGTTGAAGAAGATGGAGATTAGCAAATGACCAAGGCCGCCATATTCGACCTCGATGGCACCCTCTAGACTCCATGGGAGTCTGGGACCAAGTCGACATCGACTTCCTGAACAAGCGCGGAATCGAAGTGCCGCCCGACTACATGACCAAAGTTTCCGCCATGCAATTCCGCCAGATCGCCGAATACACCATCGCACGCTTCGGCCTTACAGACACGCCCGAAGAGCTCATGCAGGAATGGGACGACATGGCCAGCGTCGCCTATTCCACCACGGTCGAAGCCAAACCCGGCGCGCTTGACTATCTGCGCGATCTGAAAGACTCCGGTGTCAAACTGGGTGTCGCCACCTCGCTGCCCCCGCGTCTGCGTGAGCCGGCGCTACGCCACGTCGGCATGTTCGATTTGTTCAACGATATCGTCTCCGTCGATGACGCGAACGACGTCGGCAAGGACCAGCCCGACGTCTACCTGCTCGCCGCCAAGCGCCTGGTGCTGCACCGGCCGACTGCACAGTGTTCGAAGACCTGCTGGTCGGCATGAAGTCGGCCAAATCAGTCGGCATGAAGGTCTGGGCCATGCACGACGACTCCTCCGCCTCCGACTGGCCCGAAATCTGCCACCTAGCCGACGGTGTCCTCTTCGACTTCCACGACGCCCCGCGCGTGCTGTGATAAAAAAGTTACGCCCCCGCTGGCGGGGCTGTCGGCGGAACGGCGTTGTTCGGCATAGGTACCCCTTTCCGAGGCCATTGTAGGCACGGCCCATGTTTCGACACTGTATGTTGGCGAGGTGTTTGTTCACCGTTTAACTGTTATGTAACACACCTTGACAGTTAAGCAGAACAGTTATACTGTGTTGTATAACAGCTAAACAGCTGGGGTGCTAGTCAACCGCAACCGAAAGGGGCATAGATGAAACTGATCATCTCATCCGTGTCCGGTGAGCCCATCTACGAGCAAATCAAAACCCAAATCCGTTCGGCGGTGCTCGGCGGCGAGCTGAAGGCGGGCGAGGCCCTGCCTTCCCTGAGGAAACTCGCCAAGGAGCTGCGCATCTCCGTACTCACCGTCACCAGGCGTACAACGAACTGGCCGATGAGGCGTGGTGCAGAACATCCAAGGCAAAGGCACTTTCGTGATGGACAAGGGCAACGAACTGATGCAACGTCAGCTCGAAACCCAGATTCGTGAAAGCCTGGCCGAGGCAAGCCGGGGCGCCAAAGCCGCCGGCATTCCGCTGGACGCATTGGACCGCATGCTCGAAGAGGAATACCGCAAGGAATAACCTCAAGAAAGGACCATGGACATGACCGCCATATCCGAATCCGACGCGATGGCGTTGCAGGTCACCGACGTCACCAAACACTATGATTCCGGCTTCACGCTGGACGACGTGACCTTCGACCTGCCCAAGGGCTACATCATGGGACTGATCGGCCCGAACGGCGCCGGCAAATCCACCCTCATCAAACTCATCCTCAACATGATCCACCGCGACGCCGGTTCGATTCACGTGCTCGGCCTCGACAACATCGCCAACGAGGAGCCCGTCAAAGAACAACTCGGCGTGGTGTTCGACTTCAGCTACATGCATGAACAGTGGCAAGTCAAGAACATTGAACGTATCGTCGCGCCACTGTATCCATCATGGGACGGTGGATGCTATCACAAGTATCTGGATACTTTTGGCCTTGGTGGCGCACAGAACGGCAAGAAACATATCAAGGATCTTTCCCGCGGCATGCAGATGAAGCTGATGCTGGCCATCGCATTGAGCCATGATGCCAAGCTGCTGATTCTCGACGAGCCGACCAGCGGACTCGATGTGCTTGCCCGCGACGAACTCATGGATATCCTGCATGCCTACATTGAGGATGGCGAGCATTCGGTACTGTTCAGCACCCATATCACTGCCGACCTCGAACGTGCTGCTGACTTCATTACCTACATCACCGATGGCCGTCTCTACTACACCGGTCCGAAAGACGAGTTTGAGGAATCGTTCCGCCTGGTTAAGGGCGGTCCAGACGAACTGGCACAACTGCCTGCGGACGTAGTGCTGGGCTCACATACGTATGCCACCGGATTCGATGCGCTGGTCCGGTCAGACAGGCTTGATGCTGTTGCGTCGGTGGTTTCGGGGCTTGCCGTTGAATCGGCTTCCATTGATGACATCATTCGACTGACCAATGCCCATGATTCCAATCGTGACTTGAGCGGGAGGTGAGCGGCCATGGAGGCAATACTGAGGGTGTCGCGGTCTCGGCAACATGCATTGACCACTGCATTGCGCGTCGATATGGCCTACCTGTGCGTCGACGTACGGACTGTGTTCTCGTTGTTGTTGGCACCGTTGTTCTCCGTCATCTTTCAAGGTGAAGCTTATGGTGATGGCTTCGGCTATCGCATGGGTGTCATCATGACGGTATTCACCTGCGCCATGTGGGTGCTAACCATGGCGGTTGCTGACTTACAGAACGGATATCGACTTCGTGGCATTATTCCGGCTTCGAGGAAGAGTCAGGTGGCCGCGCGATATGTGGTTGGATTGGTGATTTCCGTATTGTCGATAGCGATGATTGTTCTGATTGACGGGTTGCAAGTGCTGGTCAATCCAGATTGGTCATTCGCGGGCAATCTGTGGGCGGCGCCGTTGGGAGGTTTCTGCACCGCGCTGATGGTCGCGCTTATCGTGCCCACGGGTTATCTGTGGACCAAACTAGGCGGTCTTCAAGTCACGATGATGGTGATCTATGTCGTTGCATTGGCTGTATCCATACTGCTATCTATTTTGCCTGCTTCGGTGACCAGAGGATTGGCCCATGCCGCGAATGCCATCATCGCGCAACGATTGTGGCTGGTTATTGCGGTATTGACAACGACGGTTGTGGCATATGGAATCTCGTATGTAATTGCCTCTCGCATATTTGCTTCAAGGGAATGGTGACGATGAACTGGAAATCCGTAGTAAAGCAATGTCGATTCGATTGTGTCGGGACGGGTCTGTTCAGCGTGGCGAATATGGTGTTTCTGCTGGTTTTCCCGGTGCTGTCTATCGTGGTATCGCTGGTGATGATATCGACCCATGTCGATGAACACGTTGCCAGTGGTCTGATGGGCGGACTCGGAGGTCTGGCATCGGTGATGGCATATATGAGTGCATTGGGGCCTGCTGCATCCGAGGAATCTGCAGGGCACAGTGCCATGCGAGGGCTGATTCCTGTTTCACGCACTGCGCAAGTTGTAGGTCGGTACCTCTTTCTGTTGGTGGTTGGCCTGCTCTGGGCTCTGGATGTGGTGATATGCGGTGGCATCTTCATTATCTTTGGCGATATAGCAGATATGGGGTGGATTGGTGCCTTGGCATCAGGTGCCTCCATCTTCGCTTTGGCTATCATTCTTGGGTCGGTGCTGCTGGCCTGTGCATGCCGGTTCACATTCCGCAAGATGATGATGGCCTTTGGCGCGGTCATGGTTGGCTTGTATGCCGTCATTGCGCTGCTGGCTCGATTGCCTGTCGACTGGCAATGGCTATTGCTGAATATTGCCGATTTCCTGACGATCTGGTGGCATACGGCGCTTGTTCTCGCCGTGTTGTGTCTGCTCGCATTTTTTGGCTCCATGCTTATAGCCATCCGCATCTACCGAGCCAAAGAACTCTAGCCGCGCATTTGTCCGACCGCGAATGAAAAGAGACCGACAGGAATCTGTCGGTCTCTTTCCGTTATCGGTGTGTTATCAGTCCACCAGATCCAGAGCGATTGGCTGGTGCGGTTGCTGGGAATCGCTTTCATTGGCCGTGCGGCGCGCGCGGATGGCGGCGGCTGCGCGCTTGACGGTCTTGATAACTTCCTGCAGCACCACCACGCCGAAACCGACCGCGATGATTTTCAGCCACATGTCGATCGGCAGCGGCACGGTGCGGAACATCGCGCCGCCGAATTGCACCACTAGCACCTGAAGTGCGAACATCAGCGCGAACACGCCGATCATCACCTTATTGCGCAGCAGATTGGCGAACAGGCTGGCGTTGCCCAGCTCGCGGCTGTTGAAGCGTTGAACAGCTGGAATACCACGAACAGCGTGAACAGAATGGTCGACTGCTGTTCGGCGGTGCCGCCCATGAAGTTCGTCCAGCTTTGCGCCATGAACACCACGGCGATGAACGCGCCGGAGACGATGATGCGCTCCAGCATGCCGCGCGAGACGATGCCGGCGTCGCGGCGGGTGGGCCTGCGGTCCATAAGATTGTCGCGAATCGGCTCCATCCCGAGCGTCAGCGCGGGCGGGCCATCCATGATGATGTTGACCCACAGCAGCTGCAATGCGGTGAACGGCGCGGCCAGACCACTGAACAGCGAGGCGAGTACCACGACCACCGAAGACAGGTTCACGGTGAGCTGGAACTGGATGAATCGCTGGAAATTCTCGTAAATGCCACGGCCCCAGTGCACGGCCTTGACAATGGTGGCAAAGGAATCGTCCAGCATCACGATATCGCTGGCTTCCTTGGACACCTCGGTGCCGGCGATGCCCATGGCGATGCCACGTCCGCGTTCTTGATGGCGGGCGCGTCGTTGATGCCGTCGCCGGTCACCGCCACCACATTGCCCTGGGCTTTCAGAGCGTTCACCACGCGCATCTTGATAACCGGCGTGCTGCGGGCGATCACGCGGATGCGGCCGATTTCGCGGGACAGTTCCTCGTTGCTCATTTCCTTGATCTGGCGCGCCTCGACGGCGATATGCCGCTCGTCCAGAATGCCGAGTTCGTTGGCGATGGCCGTGGCGGTCACGATGTTGTCGCCGGTGAGCATCTTGAGCTCGATGCCCGCCTTGCGGCAGCGCTCCACGCACCGGGCACATCCTCGCGCAGGGGATCCACGATGGCCACGAAGCCGTCGAACATCATGCCGGATCCAAGCCGGCGCGGTCGGCAGCGTAATCGAGAGCCGCAGTGTCGGCGCCTTATCGGAAATATGGCGGTGGGCGAAGCCGAGCACTCGGCAGGACTGCGCCTGGAACTTCGCGATCTCCCGTTCGATTTCGCCGCGCGTCTTGGCGTCGACGGCGCACAGGTCGAGCATCTTCTCCGGGCTGCCTTTGGCGAACACGGTAATGCCGTCGCCGTCACGCACCACAGTGGTCATGCTCTTGGTCTCCGACGAGAACGGATACGTGTGGAGCACCGTCGCGCGCTTGCGGCGAATCCGGTAGTCGAGTCCGGCCTTGTGCGCGGCGACCAACAGTGCGCATTCGGTGGGGTTGCCGATGAATTCCGGCATCGCGCCGGCCTCGGCTTCGGTGGCGCCCGGGAAGGTCACGTCGGCGGTGCCGTTGACGCAGAAGTTCTCCAGCAGCATGCGGTTCCTGATCTGCTCGGGCTTCTCCAAGGCGCGGCCCGGTGCATTGTACGCCTCGATCACGGTCATGCGGTTCTGGGTCAATGTGCCGGTTTTGTCCGAGCAGATCACGTTGATGCAGCCGATGGTCTCGCACGCCACCATCTTCTTGACCAGCGCGTTCTGCTTGGACATTTTGATGATGTTCACCGCGAGGCACGCGGCCACGATGGTCGGCAGGCCTTCGGGCACGGCGGCCACGATCAGCGTTATGGAGGTGATGAACGCCTCGGAAATCGTGTCGAACGAGGCGGTGCCGGAAGCCACGAACCGGGCCACCTGAAGCACGAACACCAGTGCGGCCACAATCGAGCCCACCACGCGATCACCTTGCCGAGCTTCGCGAGCTTCTCCTGCAGCGGCGTCATACCGGTGTTGGCGGCGCGCAGTTCGCGGGCGATCTTGCCGAACTCGGTGTCGTCGCCCACGGCGGTGACCACGGCACGGCCATTGCCGGCGGTCACGAAGCAGCCGGAATACAGCATGTTCGTGCGGTCGGCCACCGGGGTCTTCGGGTCGGTGAACACGGCGTCGGCGGCTTTGGCACTCGGCACGCTTTCGCCGGTGAGCGCGGATTCGTCGGCGGTCAGATCGTTCGATTCGATGAGGCGCGCATCGGCCGGCAGCTTGTCGCCGGTGCTGATCTGCAGTACGTCGCCGATGGTGATGTCTCGCTGCGACACCAGCGTGACCTCGCCGTCGCGCACCACGGTGACGGTCGTGTCGTCATTGATGTCGTTCAGCGCTTCGAATGCCTTGGCGCTGCGACCCTCCATCACCACGGTGATGGTCACGGACAGGGCGATGGCGAAGAAGATGCCCACGCATTCGAGAATGTCGGCGTGGCCGCCGGCCATGGCGCGGGTGATGTTGACGCCCAGGGTGATGGCCGCCGCGATCATAAGCATGATGAGCATCGGGTCGGCGGCCGTCTTGACGATGCGGGAAGCATCGATTCCGGCTTCGGCTTGGTGAAGGCGTTGGGGCCGTACTGGTTCAGGTTGTGCGCGGCCTGTTCGCTGGTCAGGCTTGATGTGCATCGGTGCCCAGCGTGCTGATGACTGCTGGCGCATTCTGCATGAATGGTGCGGGCGTCTGCCCGTTGGCCGTGGTCATATGTTCCTCTCGTTTGGTTGACACACCGCACTGAAACCCGCGTAATATCACTCGCGTACCGCGCAACATGGCGGCACGCAGCCAAACGAATCGTTGACGACCATGTATCGCATACTCCGCGGTACATGAGTCTCGTCATTTAAGGCAAAGCCAGACCGTAACGGAACTGCCGACGGCCACGATGTTGACTTGCCACATTGCGGTTTGGGCCGAGCCCTTCGCCGCAATGCTGTCTACTCCCTCATGGGACTATTCAGTTGCAGAAACAGAACCTAACAAACCACATGGATTTCCCGTTCGCCGGCAGCATGGCGATTCCCGCCTTCCTAGAAAAAACAAGCAACACGCCATTGGCTCGTTGCAGGTGAAAAGCCGCAAGAAAGCCGCGCGTGACAAGGCTCGGACATGCTTGAACATGCCTGGACCTTCGACTTGTGACATCAGAAAACAAAAAACCGATACATGCTGGTAAAGCATGTATCGGTTGGGAATTGTCAGTTAGTGCCGTCAGCGGACTATCACAGCGCCTGGGCGGCCTTTTCGACGTAATCTTCCATGCCGTCGATGGCCACAACGTCCTTGAACCGCACGTCGGCGGTCTCAAGACCACGCAGGCGGCCGGGGCGGTGGTGCCGGTCTCGTGGGCCAGCACATCCATGCACTCGAAGTCGGTGCCGGTGGCGTCGAAGCCAATGCCTCGTTCACCACGCGCGGGAACTTGTAGGGGCTGGCGGTGGAGAGCAGCACGCGCGGGGTCAGCGGGTCGCGCGGCATCTGCTCAAGCAGGTAGTAGCCGCAGGCGGTGTGCGGGTCGATCACGTAGTGGTTCTCGTCCCAACAGTGCTTGATGGACTCGCGTACCTGATCCTCATCGGCCCAACCGGTGCCGAAGATCTGACGAATCTTGGCCAGCAGTTCTTCCGGGATCTCGTACGTGCCCACTTGTTGAGGTCGTTCATCAGCATGGAGATCAGACGGGTGTCGCCCTCGGACAAGTAGTACAGCATGCGCTCCAGGTTGGAGGAGATGAGGATGTCCATCGAGGGGGAGATGGTCTGGAAGAACGGGCGCTGGCGGTTGTAGGTACCGGTGGTCAGGAAGTCGAACAGCACGTTGTTCTTGTCGGAAGCCACCACGAGGTGCTTGACCGGCAGACCGAGCAGCTTGGCATAGTAGCCGGCGAGGATATCGCCGAAGTTGCCGGTCGGGACCACAAACTCGACCTCATCGCCGACGTTGATCACCTGGTCGGCGAGCAGCTGGGCGTAAGCGGAGAAGTAGTAGACGACCTGCGGCACCAGACGGCCCACGTTGATGGAGTTGGCGGAGGAAAGCACCACGTGCGAATTGCCGGCGAGACGCTCGGCCAGGGCGCGGTCGCCGAAGATGCGCTTGACCGCGGACTGGGCGTCGTCGAAGTTGCCTTCCACGGCGGCCACCTGCACGTTGGAGCCGGCCTGCGTGGTCATCTGCAGCTCCTGGACCTGGGAGACCTTGCCTTCCGGGTAGAAGACGGTGATCGCGGTGCCCGGGGCGTCCGCGAAGCCGGCCAGCGCGGCCTTGCCGGTGTCGCCGGAGGTGGCGGTGAGGATCATGATCTTCTCGTCCGCGTCGCCATCGGCCGGCGTGGTGTGCGCCATGAAGCGCGGCAGGATCTGCAGCGCCACGTCCTTGAACGCGGAAGTCGGGCCGTTGAACAGTTCGAGCACGTAATCGTCGCCCAGGGGCTTGAGCGGGGTGATGCGCTCATCGGACACTGTTCGCCGTAGCGTCGGCGATGCACTGGCCCAGCTCCTCGGCCGTGAAGTCCGGCAGCAGCGCGCCCAGCACCTCGGCGGCGATTTGCTGGTACGACTTGCCCGGCAGGGAGGCCACGTCCACCTTGGTCTTGCCCAACGCGTCCGAAACGAACAGGCCGCCGTCATCGGCGATGCCCTTACGAATCGCCTGCTTGGCGGTCAGCGAATCGGTGGTGCTACGGGTGGAATGGAAGGTGGTTGTCACGATGAATCCTTCTGCCTGAAAGGGATGATGAATCCACATCAGTCTAGCGTGGGCCGTGGGCAGAAGGGCCGTCCGTCTCGCATAGCCGACCGGTCGCACCGGCGAAAATCACCATTGCCATCGAACGGGGACCGGCCATATCATGAAACAGGCCGGCTGCAAACGGGCCATACGGTAAGGCGACAACGGCGAATCAATTGTCGCTTATACCAAAGAGCACCCATGACCGCTTCACCCCTTGCGCAGAAGGCAACCGATGCTTTCAACGCGCCGATCTGCGAAACCGATCCTGAGATCGCCGAACTGCTGGACTCCGAACTGGGCCGCCAGCGCAGTGGCCTTGAGATGATCGCCTCTGAGAACTTCGTGCCGCGAGCGGTACTGCAATGCCAGGGCTCCGTGCTGACCAACAAATACGCCGAAGGCTACCCCGGCCGTTTCTACCACGCCGAGGCGTACGGCGTGAACCCCGAGACCTTCCGCACCGACCCGGAGATCATCCGCCAGCGCACGCTCGACGGTGCCAAGATCCTTGCCGAACGACTACTGGCCGACGACGTCAAGGCCAACGGCATCTCCGTGCTGACCGGCGGCACCGATGTGCATCTGGTGATGGTCGACCTGCGCAACAGCGAGATGGACGGCCAGCAGGGCGAGGATCTGCTCGCCGCCTGCGGCATCACCATCAACCGCAACACCGTGCCCTTCGACCCGCGCCCGGCCTCGGTGGCCTCGGGCCTGAGAATCGGCACGTCCGCCCTGGCCACCCGCGGCTTCGGACCGAAGGAATACGAGGAGGTGGCCGACATCATCGGCACCGCGCTCGCCGCCGGCCCGTCCGCCGACGTGACCGCGCTGAAGGCCCGTGTCGACAAGCTCGCCGAAGACTTCCCGCTCTACCCCGACCTGGACCAGATTCACTGATTTTTGCGGATGTACGCAGCTCCCTCATCAGAGGGAGCCGCGCTTATATCCCCGGCTATCTTCGGTGCAATATGGGTCGAAACGGGCAATGCGGCCCATTGTGGGTTACTCTTGTTTTTTATGAGCGATGAATTGAGTCCTGAGGTGTTCGACGCGGTGTGCCGCCAGGCCGATCAGGCCGCACACGCACAGGAGCGTCTTGCACAGGCAAATACCGAAGCCAAAAACGAACTGCTGCTTGCCATTGCGGACGCGTTGGACGAGCATGCTGCGGACATCGAAGCCGCCAACGCGCTGGACATGCTCGAATCCAAGGAAAACGGCATGGATGCGGGCAAGCTCGACCGCCTGCTGTTCGACGTGCCGCGCGTGGCCGCCGCCGCCCAAGGCGTGCGCCATGTGGCCACCCTGCCCGATCCGGTCGGCGAGATCGTGCGCGGATACAATCTGCCCAACGGTCTGCGCCTTACCCAGACGCGCGTGCCGATGGGCGTCATCGGCATGATCTACGAGGCCCGGCCGAACGTCACTGTGGACGTGGCCAGCCTGTGTCTCAAGTCCGGCAATGCCGCGCTGCTGCGAGGCGGCCACGCCGCCGAACGCACTAACGCCGCCACGTTGGGCGTCATCGCCCCGGTGCTTGAAGCCCACGGTTTCAAATCCGCGCTGGTGCAATCCGTCGACCAGTACGGGCGCGCCGGCGCCACCGCCATGATGGAGGCGCGAGGCCATATCGACGTGCTCGTGCCGCGAGGAGGAGCGGGTCTGATCCAAGCCGTCGTGCGCAACTCCAAAGTGCCGGTCATCGAAACCGGTGCCGGCAACGTGCATATCTATATCGACAAGTCCGGTGATCTCGCCAAGGCCATCCCGATCATCATCAACGCCAAAACCCAGCGCGTGGGCGTGTGCAACGCCGCCGAAAAGCTATTGGTTCATAAGGATGTCGCCGCCGAATTCCTGCCGCGGATCGCCGCCGCTCTGGCCGAGGCGAACGTCGTGCTGCAGGCTGACACCACGTCGTACGACATCATCTCCGGCGCGGCGATCGAGGGCCTTGACCTCAACCACGCCACCGAAGAGGATTGGGACACCGAATACCTGGCCCTCAAGATGGGCATCAAGGTGGTGTCGGATCTGGCGCGGCCATCGACCACATCAACACGCATTCCACGGGCCACACCGAATCCATCATCGCCGAGGATTATGCGGCCATCGAGGAATTCACCAAGCGCATCGACTCGGCCGTGGTCATGGTCAACGCCTCCACCCGCTTCACCGACGGCGGCGTGTTCGGCTTTGGTGCCGAGCTTGGCATCTCCACGCAGAAGATGCACGCAGCGGTCCCATGGGATTGCGGGAGATGACCACCACCAAGTGGATCGGTTACGGAACAGGACAGGTGCGCGCATGAACGAGGACGGCAACATGAACACTACGGCTGACATGGCAAACAAGGCAAGCGAACTGCGGCCCGACATCGACCTCAACGATCCCAAGCTCGGCCTGAAGATCGCGGCCGAACGGCTCAGCATCGTCGCTACGTGTTCCTTGTGCAGATCGAGGACGGCATCGCCTCCGCTGCCCAGCGTGCGTCGCTCGAATACGCGGACGCCGTGCTCATCGGTTGGCCCGAGACCGATTCGCCCGAAGTCGCGGACCTCGACGATGCCCAGCTCAAGATCGTGCGCGAACACATGGAACTCATGGAAGGCTACATCGGCAAATACAGCCAGATGGAGCACGACGGCGACCTTGACGGCATGACCGACACGCTCATCCGCATCACCGAGCGTGTGGCCGAGGTCCGCCGCCTCTACCAGCCGGACTTCCCGCTGCCCACCTTCGCCGAAATTCGTCGCGTGGTCCAGGACGAATGGGATGAAGACATGGGCAAGATCGATCCCAAGGAAGACAATCCCACCGCCGGCGAAATCGAAGAGGAAACCGAATCAGCCGATGACGCCGCCGGCGAGGGCGGCCAGGCATGAGTGGTGTTATCGGCAGCCACAAAACGGCTGCGTCAGTTCGGTCCGAAAAATCAGTGGAATCCGCCGAGCCCGCCGAAATCGTTGCCGTCACCCAAGGCGAAACCGAACGGCGCATGTCCGACCTGTCCGCGCCGGCCGGGGCCAGCAGCCACGGCAAAGGCAGACTTTCCGCACGCGGCAACTGGCATACACGCCTGCGCGTCGGCATCATGGGCGGCACGTTCGACCCGATTCACAACGGCCACTTGGTCGCCGCCTCCGAAGTAGCTTGGGTATACGACCTCGATGAGGTGATTTTCGTACCCACCGGCCGACCTGTGTTCAAGCTGGACAAGCACGTCACCAACGCCGAAGATCGGTATCTGATGACTGTGATCGCCACCGCATCCAACCCCAAATTCACCGTCTCGCGTGTCGACATCGACCGTCCGGGCGTCACCTACACCATCGACACCCTGCGCGATATCCGCGCCCAACATCCCGACGCCGAGCTGTTCTTCATCACCGGCGCAGACGCCGTGGCCGAAATTATGCAGTGGAAGGACGCCGACCTCATGTGGGACCTCGCCCACTTCGTGGCCGTCACGCGCCCCGGCTACTCCAGTCCGGACGGCGTGACCTTGCCCGAAGGAAAGGTCGATACGCTTGAGATCCCGGCCTTGGCCATCTCTTCGACCGATGTACGCCGCCGCGCCGAACACGACGAGCCGGTCTGGTATCTGGTGCCTGACGGCGTGGTGCAATACATCGGCAAGCATGGTCTGTATTCATACGAGGACTGACGATTCGTACGAGGACTAGTGTGCATTTGTACGAGGGCTGGTGAGGATGAGCGCGAATCAGCGTTCATCCTCACCAGTGCAAGGATGAACGGTCAGGCCAGTCCCATCTTGATTTTCAGTGTCATTACGCGAGTCGCCGCCGCCGTCACTTTTGAAGCGAAAGCCGGATCGGACTTCGCCCGTTCGTTGAGGCCGTCCACAATTGGCTTTACGTAATCCGTCTGACCGATGCAGGACATGTCGCCGCCCGCCTCGACGAGCTTTACTCCCAATTGGCTTACATCGTAGCTGCTTAACGCTTCGGCAGACATCGAATCCGAAATCACCACGCCCGTGTACTTCAGGGCGTTGCGAATATGACCGTCGATAATCGTAGAAGAAAACACCGCCGGATTATTTGGGTCGATGGATTGATATGTGGCCAACGACATCATCACCATTGCAGGATCGGCCTTGGTAATCGCCTGGTCAAAGGCACCTGCCTCGGCCCCGTCCAACGTGGTGGTCGTATCCAGAATGCCTTCGGTGGTGAAATCGGTATTGCCGTTTACCGCGCCCAACCCAGGATAATGTTTGACCGCCGCACCGACTTGAGCGTCTCGCAAACCCTCAATAACGGCGATGCCATGTTCGGCGTTGCCGGCCGCATCCAATCCGAAATCACGATCCAGCGCGCCAATCGGAGCATTTGAGGCACGATCGCCCACCACCGTGCCGAGCACCGGTGCCAAATCGACATTTATGCCAGCAGTGGCTAATTGCGAACCCCACGTGCCTGCCGATTGACGCAATGCGTCAGCGGACATTGTGCCCTGCTCAACGGCACTGGGCATTGTGTCGAAACCGGTACCAGTCAGATGCTGTACCTGACCACCCTCCTGATCGGTGGCGATGATGAGACGATTGCCGGCCGGCGCATATCCTTGGAGTTGCGCGGTCGCGGTCTTGACCGTATCGACGCCGGTATTCCAATTGCCAATGAGAATGGCCGAGCCAATGTGCTCGTCGGCGATTGTTGAAGCCAACGAGGAGGGTTCGGAACCGGCGAACAACGGCACCATCACTAACTGTCCCACACGTTCCTCAAGCGTCATGGCGGATACCGCACGTTGGGCTTGTGCCGCCGGATCGTCGTTCTTCTTCGGGGAAGGAACGTCGGTGCGCGGTAACGCACTCGTCTGGGAGGTCTGGGGAGTGGTGGTGTTGCCGTTTGATGTGGATTTGGCGAACCATCCGACATGCCATCCGTAGACTGCCACACCGGCCAACACCACCGCCAAAGCACATATTGCCGCCACGATTGGAATGCTCCTGTGCCGAAGTCGGCGTGTGGCGTGTGCTGAGGGACGCATATGTTGTGGCCGTTGTCTGTTCATACCGGCAAGCGTAGAACAGAGCGTAGAACAGGATGTTGCCTCATTCTGTGCTCAGGGCATAACCGACCTCCCGCCCTTTCGATAGGCTTGAGTTATGTCTTTTAACGATCCTTTCTCAGTACTGTTCGGCAATGGCGGCGATTCACGACGCAACAATGCGAACAATGACGATCCGATCATCCTCGATGTCGAGGCCGATGGGGACGGTCCGGCCCACAACACCAACGCTGCCCCCTCCGGGTCATCCCGCCCTCCACGTGGTCCGGCCAATCCGCGTATCACCCGTAAGCCAGCGTCCGGTGGCTCAGGAGCCAGCCGTGGCAGCAAGATTCTGATCGGCGTGGTGCTGGGCTTGGCCATCATCGTCGGTCTGTTCTTCGGCCTGTCCCGATTCATCACCGATCTGATGTGGTACGGCCAGCTCGGCTTCCAGTCCGTGGTCTGGACCCAGCTCGGGGTGAAAATCGGTCTGTGGGTGGCCTACGCGCTGCTCATGGCCTTGACCGGCTTCGTTTCCGCCTGGCTGGCCATTCGAGCACGCCCTGATTCGGCCGACGGTTCCACCATTCGCATTAACGGCGATGTGGTCGAGGTCGGCAAATCCGTCAGCTCGAAAACCGCTCGCCGCGTGGCCGTGGTGATTTCGCTGATCGTCGGCGTCATCTTCGGCTCTCAGTTCAACGCGAACTGGAGCGAGATTCTGCTCATGTTCAACGCGCAGTCGTTCGGCACCGCCGATCCGCAGTTCGGTCTGGACAACGGCTTCTACGTGTTCGTGCTGCCGGGCCTGAAGCTCGTGCTCGCCGCCGTGGCCGTGCTGCTGGGCGTGGGCCTTGTGTTTTCCGTGGTCACGCATGTGCTGATGGGCGGTATCCGCATTACCATGCCGGTTAACGGACGCGGCCTGTTCTCCATTACCAAGCGTTGCCGTCGCCAGCTTGGCATCTGGCTGATGCTCAACATGTTCGCTTGGGCAGTGCGCCAGATGATCGGCGTCTTCGACCAGCTCACCGTGCAGGGTTCACGCATCACCGGTGCTCCTACACCGCCGTGCATGCCAACATCCCCGTCACCTTCATCATGGCCGCGCTGACCGCCATCCTCGGCGTGGTGCTGGGCATCTGGCTCATGCGTTCCCACACGCTCGAAGGCCAGGCGTCCATCGGCGTGCGCGCCTCCGCCGCGCTCAGGGCCTGGCGTGTGCCGGTGACCTCCATTGCCGTCGTGGTCGTGGTGGGTCTTGTGCTCACCGTGGCATGGCCGGTGCTGTTGCAGCGCTTCCGCGTCAACCCGAACGCACAGGAGATGGAATCCACCTACATTCAGCGCAATATCGACGCCACCCGCGCCGCCTACGGTCTTGACAAGCTCAAGACCGAGCAATACAAGGTAACCGACAAGGGCGAGCAGGGCGCTCTGGCCAAGGAGGGCGACACCACCGCGCAGATTCGTCTGCTCGACCCGCAGGTCGTCAGCCCCACATTCAAACAGCTGCAGCAGTCCAAGCAGTACTACACCTTCGCCGACACTTTGGCAGTCGACAAGTACGAGATCGACGGCGTTTCCCAAGACACCGTGATTGCCGCCCGCGAGCTTGACCTGGCCGGCAACGACAACCGCAATTGGGTCAATGACCACACCGTGTACACCCACGGTTACGGCGTGGTGGCCGCTTACGGTAACAAGGTGACCGCCGACGGCCAGCCTGAATTCTTCGAATCCGGCATCCCCACTCAGGGCAAGCTCACTGAATCCGAAAAGTATGAGCCTCGCATCTACTTCTCGCCGAACACCACCGAATACTCGATCGTCGGCGCACCGGAGGGCACGCAGGCTTGGGAGTTCGACTACCCGACCGGTTCGGAAGGCGCCCTGACCACGTTCAAGGGCGACGGCGGCCCCTCGGTTGGCAACCTGTTCTCCCGTATTCTCTACGCAATCCGCTTCGGCTCCGATCAGATTCTCTTCTCCGACCGTGTGACCAGCGAATCGCAGATTCTTTACGATCGTTCCCCCAAGGAGCGCGTGGCCAAGGTGGCGCCGTACCTGACGCTTGACGGCCGTGTGTATCCGGCCGTGGTCGATGGCCGCGTCAAGTGGATCGTCGACGGCTACACCACCTCTGATGCCTACCCATACTCGCAGATGACCGACCTCGGCTCCGCCACCAAGGATTCCACCACCGTCTCTTCCGCAACGGTCTCATCCTTGGGCTCGCAGAAGGCCAACTACATCCGCAACTCGGTCAAGGCCACCGTGGACGCCTACGACGGTTCCGTGGATCTGTACGTATGGGATCAATCCGACCCGGTAATCAAGGCATGGGAGAAGATCTTCCCCGGCCAGTACCACCAGCTCTCCGATATCTCCGGCGACCTGATGAGCCACATGCGCTACCCGGAAAGCTGTTCAAGGTGCAGCGCGAGCTGCTCTCCAAGTACCACGTGACCTCCGCCAACCAGTACTACTCCGGCGAGGACTTCTGGCAGACGCCGGTCGACCCGACCGAATCCCAGTCCCAGCAGGACCAGGACATCCTGCAGCCGCCGTACTACCTGACCTTGCAGACCGGTGGCACCAAGGAACCGGTGTTCTCGCTGAGCTCCACCTACATTCCGGCTGGCCAGTCCACCCGTGAGATCCTCACCGGCTTCCTGTCGGTCGACTCGGATGCCGGCAATGAGAAGGGCAAGATAGGCTCAAACTACGGCACCATCCGATTGCAGGAGCTGCCCAAGGATTCGAACGTACCGGGCCCCGGCCAGGCGCAGAACAACTTCAACGCCAACGCCGACGTGTCCAAGGAACTGAACCTGCTGCAATCCGGCGACACGCAAGTGGTGCGCGGCAACCTGCTCACCCTGCCGCTCGGTGGCGGACTGGTGTACGTGCAGCCCGTGTACGTCAAGTCTTCGGGTGCGACTTCATTCCCGCTGCTCAAGAAGACGCTGGTCGCGTTCGGTGATCAGGTAGGATTTGCGGATACGTTGGATGAGGCCTTGGATCAGGTGTTCGGTGGTGATTCCGGCGCGGCCGCAGGCGATGCGAGAACGTGTCCGGTGACGGATCGTCTGGTGACCAGTCGTCCGGCATATCCGGTGACCAATCTGGTTCCGATACCAATGGTGGCCAGTCCGGCACCACGGACGGCAAGTCGGATTCCGGCTCGTCTTCCGACCGTAGCCCCGAACTCCAGCAGGCGCTGAACGATGCCGCCCAAGCCATGAAGACAGCCAGTCCGCCATGAAGAACGGCGACTGGACCGCCTACGGCAAGGCGCAGAAGGAGCTTGAAGACGCCCTCAACAAGGCCATCGAGCTCGACAAGTAGTTCCGACAGGAATTGGCTCCCCTCAGGGTGAGGGGAGCCATCGCCGAAGGCGACTGAAGGAGTCGGTTACCTCAACTGACATAGCCCGTCCTTATCATAAGGACGGGCTATTTGCGTATTCAAAG
>ENA-OQMZ01000103-OQMZ01000103.1-human-gut-metagenome-genome-assembly--contig:-NODE-103-length-34945-cov-1.642311_pt1 | contig 34945 bp, 33 predicted proteins | sample MGYA00242621_ERZ504862 | MGnify/ENA primary metagenome ERZ504862 (study PRJEB26092, sample SAMD00036393) | human gut metagenome | host: Homo sapiens | study: EMG produced TPA metagenomics assembly of...
TATGTAGGTTGCGGAAATAAAGAGGTTACTTTCAAAAGTAATGACGCTACCAAACCGGCCAAATTCTATATCAATTCGGCACCGGCTTACAAACCATACGTTACTCAATTGATCACTACTGACGCTAAACTTCAAAAAGCAAATCCTAAACAGTATGCTTTAGCTATCTTCAGATATTATGGAAAAATGGAAGATAGAACGACCGTATTGTAAATAGTTAATTGTAAAAGATGTATTGGAAAGAGTGAAAAACGGCGGTACAAACCAATTACAGATGGGACTTACTGAACTGGCTCCGGGTTCTGTATGGAACACCATGCCGGCCCATACACATACCCGTCGTATGGAAGCCTACTTCTATTTCAACCTGCCTGAAGGAAATGCCATTTGCCACCTGATGGGCGAACCGCAAGAAGAGCGTCTGGTATGGTTACACAATGAACAAGCCATCACTTCTCCCGAATGGTCTATCCATGCCGCTGCAGGTACCAGCAACTATACCTTTATTTGGGGTATGGGAGGTGAAAACCTGAAATACAGTGACAAGGATGAAATAAAATACACAGATATGAGATAAGTAGAATGGTACACACCATTACTCATTAACTCTTGTCATTCTGAATGTTGCAAGAAATCAACTCGTTTTCAGTTTTTTTGCGACATTCAGAATGATTTTTTTAGAAATCTTACCATTGTACCGATTTATACAGGCTTTCCACCAATTTTTGCATAGAGAATAGGTACAGAATGGTTATTTTTGCGTCTAATAAGAAAAACATAATTAAATCTATTATCATGAGTACATTTCAAAAAGTAGGTGAGAAGATGACAAACTTCAGATGGATAATCTGTGGTCTGCTATTCTTTGCCACTACAGTCAATTACCTCGACCGTCAGGTGCTTTCACTAACCTGGAAAGACTTCATTGCTCCGGAATTTCACTGGACGGATTCGAATTACGGAGATATCACAGCTATTTTCTCTATAGTGTATGCCATTGCCAACCTGTTCGCCGGTCGTTTCATTGACTGGATGGGAACTAAAAAAGGTTATCTCTGGGCTATCTTTGTCTGGTCCTTAGGAGCTTGTCTTCATGCATTGTGCGGTTGGGCAACCGAAGAAACATTAGGTATTCATAACGCAGAAGAGATGCTTTCTGCAACAGGAGCCGTCGCTTCAACTATCGCCATTACCAGCGTTTATTACTTTATCGCTGCCCGAATCGTATTAGGTGTAGGTGAGGCAGGAAACTTCCCAGCAGCTATTAAGGTAACAGCCGAATATTTTCCGAAAAAGGACCGTGCATATTCCACTTCCATCTTTAATGCAGGTTCTACAGTAGGTGCTTTAGCCGCTCCGATCACTATCCTCCTTTGGCACGTTATTTCCAAAGTATTGGTGTGGGCAACGGATGGGAAATGGCTTTCATCGTTATCGGTGGTTTAGGATTCATTTGGATGGGACTTTGGATGTTCCTCTATAAGAAACCCAATGTCAACCCTCGCGTGAATACTGCCGAACTGGAATATATTGAACAAGACAACAACAATCCTGAAGAATCAGCAGAACAACAAGCTGCTGCCAACGACTTCGACAACAAGAAGATTTCATTCTTGCAATGTTTCAAATTTCCCCAAACATGGCTGTATTTGTCGGTAAGTTCATGACTGATGGCGTATGGTGGTTCTTCCTGTTCTGGACTCCGGCATATATTTCGGATGTATACGGTTTCGCTTCAGATACGGGTACCGCACAAATGTTGATTTTCGTATTATATGCTATTACCATGTTATCTATTTATGGTGGTAAGTTACCTACTATTATCATTAATAAAACAGGTAAGAATCCATATGCAGCCCGTATGCAGGCTATGCTTATCTTTGCCTTGTTCCCACTGCTGGCATTGTTTGCCCAACCTTTAGGCAATTATTCATATTGGTATCCTATCATTATTATCGGTATTGCAGGTGCGGCACACCAATCATGGTCTGCCAATATTTATTCTGTAGTAGGTGATATGTTCCCCAAAAGCACCATCGCTACTATCGTAGGTATTGGTGGTATGGCAGGTGGTATAGTTCATTCTGTATTAATATGGGATCTGGCAGACTGTTTGACTATGCAGCAGAAACGAATATGACTTTTATGGGATTCGAAGGAAAACCTGCCGGCTACTTCATCATATTCTGTGTATGTGCCGTAGCTTATTTGGTTGGTTGGATTATCATGAAAGCATTGGTCCCCAAATACAAACCGGTTGATGCCTAATTAAAGAATTCACCACAGACTACACACCTAAGTAGCCTGTGGTATTTTTTTTCCCTAATAAATAGTTTTCAGAAGATATTGATAGATAGAATTATGACTTAATATTTCAGGGACTCCTGTGATAAAAGCTGCTTGCGTGCACGCGTTAAAGCGACATTCAACTTACGGTCAATCTGTACACCGTCCTCTTCTGTCAGGTTGGGCAGAAACCTTAATTGACAGAGGTGATTCACACAAAAAGAATAAATAATGACATCACGTTCGCTGCCCTGATACCGTTCCACAGTGTCAATGGAAATCCTACTCAAAGCAGGAATAGCCAATGCCTGAAGCTCTTTACGTATCAAAGCAATCTGACTTCGATAAGGAGTAATGACCCCTAACGTTCGATTCGGATCAAATTCCTCTTCATGAACCAGATACACCTCTTTGGCTAAACCGGCGACAATCTGTGCCTCATATCTATTTGTTTTTCCGGAAACGCTCTCCAAATCTTGCTTCGAAGGGATAAAACGTACCGGAGCCTCTATGTGCTCCAACTGATGAGGTAATCCCAAAGTCTCCAATTTTCCGGCATAAAATGCTTTATTGGGAAAAAAAGCCACTCCCGGATGCATACGCCCCTGACGGCAAAGCATATCTATCGCTTTAGGAGATTCTTCTTTTAAATGAAAACGATAAAGCCGCTCAAACAGAGAATCTTTTAAATTAAAAAGTCCGGCTTCCCTAAGTCCCTCATCATGCACTTCAGAATGTCCGCTATTCTGCAAAATAACGGCAGGCAACTGTTTATGATCACCTATCAGGATAAATTTACCCACTGCATTTCTTTCATCGGCAAACTTGGCACACAGAATACCCAACAATTGGGGTTCTAATATTTGGGTGGCTTCATCCACTATGGCTACATCAAAAACGTTTTAATTTAAAAAGTTCAGCTTTAGCCGCAATAGAGGCCACGGTTCCAACATATACTCTGCAATCTGCCATACGGATATTCACCTCTCTCCTACTGTTGCATTCCGCCAATATATTCTCCAACAGATGTCCTCTAAAGCGTACATCACAGGAAAGCTCACTTCCCACCCGTATATAATCTATACAGGGGGTGATAGAGGACAGTGACTGACAAATTTCATCAACAGCCCGGTTGGTATAAGCCAGTAACAATATCTGCATAGATGATGCTGCATAGAAATGTTCCACCATTCTACGCAACGCCCTCGAAGTCTTTCCTGTTCCGGGAGGTCCCACCAGAAGAAAATAATCACGGGCCGACTCAGCTTTCAACGCCACCCTCTCAAAATCATCACCGGTCAGCGCTATAGCTTCATCAAAAGACGAATCAAAGCGGGGAGGCCGTTGTCCCAGCAATAATTCCCGTCTTTCCGTATTCGCATCCAGAAAAGCGGAGAGTCCCAAATACATACTGCGAAATGTAGTATCCATCGTATCATGTTCTACAGCATAACGACTGTCCGGAGAAAAAACGGAAGCATTACGTTGGGTAGCACGTAAACGAATACGCAATTCTGTATCTGTAATCTGCTCAATATTACCCTTAAAAACCATTTATTGGTCGCATTATCCAAGTCATTATTACGCTCATACAACACAACACATCTCCTGTACGGAAATTGGGAAGAAACATTTCATCATATTGCGGAATAGACAAAAGTATATAAGCCTTATGAGCCTGTGATGCCCTATTTTCCATTATCTGCAAATCATATAATATCTCTCCCGCCTCACGTTTCTCATCCAGTGTACTCAGCCAAAGAGCTGAAGCCCCTGCACGTCCTTCATAATCCACATCTCCCGATTTGGAGGTATAAAGTTCTTTTGTAATGAAATTATAAAGCGTATAAAAATAGGCCTGCTCCAAAGGTTCCAACGCCGACAGCTTCTCCCGGAAACGCGAGATAGAGGGCTTCAAATACTGTTCCCAGAATCTGCCGCTCAGTTTTCTTTCATTCACCACCTCCGGATTGATTTGTGCCAACAAGTTGCGTGTAAAATCAGGATGATTATGGAATTGTACCCCATACTCGGCAGCAACAATACGATTACGCAAATTGATAACCCGCCTTACCTGAGCCCACGATGCTCTGGCCGGATACAATAAAGGATAACGGGTATAAAGCAAATAGGGATGCATACGCCGCCGGTCCTGTCCCATGCTATATTCCAACACTGCCATATATAGCAGCATCTGAACCTTATTATTTTCCTTGGGTTCCACTTTTCCCTGCATGGAGAATTCATCCGCTTTGCCCGATTTCATTTCTATAAAGCTGCTCATATCCCGCTGCATATAGTCCAGACGTCCCTGAATGCCCAACGCCTCGCAAATATAGGACGGTTCCAGCACAGCCTCCTTTTTATCCAGATTATACCCCGGCTCCAAAAAAGTGTGTTGTACAACGTCCCGTATATGCTCAAAATGCATCCGGCAATCCTTGGCAAACTCTTTCTCTTTGGACGGGTCACGAAGTTCGGCACAAGCAGCCAGTTCAATGGGATACTGCCGGAATGCCTTCTTCATACAGTCTATATAGTCCGGCTCCTCCTCACCTGCATGTATCCATTCATCCAGGAACAGATTGGCTATATTTCCCAATAGCAAAGGGCGGGCATTATCAATCGGCACCAGCCGGCTCAAAAAATAGTTTGCCGGATGCTGCCATAATCCTTGTAACATTCCGCCAATGAACTGATATCTATCAAATAATCCGGTTCCAATACGATAAAAGAAGGGGTATAAATTCCATCCCTATCTACAGAAACATCCAGCAGATTAAGCTGGGCATATCGCCAAAGTTCCTTTATGGTTTCTTCAAATTCATGATTGATACCGGGTTTATTATAAACAACTCGTATAGGTTCATCAGCTATTACATCTACAGGATGTACATACAAATAGGTATCATCGGCATAATCAAAGCATACACGGATGCGGCGGATGTATTCCATCTTTTCTTTTTTCCCTGAAGATGCTATTTCCTGCTTGGGAAGAACTGAGAACAACTTCAATGGAATATCCTGTGCAAACATCTTCCTATATGCGTATGCCACTGCACGCAAATCACGCAGGAACTCTTCTTTTACAGGAGACTTACGATGGTTCAAAATATCATTGGAAGTCAGACGAAAGGTATGTAACTGATTCTGTTCTTTCAGATCCAGCCCATATTGAGTGGCTACATAATTAATACGGGCGGCCAAATCAGTGGTCTGCAAACTATTCCCTTGTATCTTTTCACGCACCACACGCTCCAATGATTCACGCAATTGCCTGTAACGGCGTTCCAATGGCTGGTTTTCATCTACATAAAGCCTGTATAACTCTTCGTAATATTCTTCTATCTCTTCATTCATGCCGTAAAGATACACAAATTATTATTTATAGAATACTGGCATAATAATAGGATGGGTTTCCCATTTACGGGTCATCGGATTAAATTCCCTCTCTGCTCCCGCTTCAATTCCGAAACTATCCGATATTTTAAATTCCAAAGTGCCTCCGTATGAATTCTGGTTCATAAAAAGCTGTGAAGCGGGAGTCATACCATATCCGTTATACACCGAGTATGTGCCGAACATATTGATCTTCATTCTGTCATTAATGCGAAAAGACAACCTTCCCTTAGCACCTAAATCATTAAAGCGGACTCCATATACATTGTATTTAGCAGCATATACTCCTCCCGTCACGGTTATAAAATCATTGAGACGCTGTGTGTACATCACTCCGGCATTACGTGCCTCACCTATAGAAGGCAACCCTTGAAAGGAATGATAACCACTCAGAATCCCTGTACTATTAATCTGATAAGCACGTCCATCTATATAATCATGATCCGAAAGGATTTCCGGAAAAAGTATAAGGGGATATCTTAGGCATTTCTTCACGGGGAGTAAAATCAAATTTTGGCATCCGCAACGTATCAGATAAAACGGGAGGTGTCAACGTAGGAGGTTCGTTTATAAAATCCATACTTTTATCAGCCTCATTCATCTCATTGATAAACTCATTGATTTTATCTTGCCGGATGATGAGCGTATCCTTGTCATTTTCAACCTGAGCTATGCCATGCAAGGAAAGAATACAAAAAGAATAAGAACAAGCCAATGCGTTTCATTTGTAAATGTGTTTTTTCAAAATTACAATTTCCGCATTGACTTTTCCCGTTTCATTAAGACTTAATAAGACTTTTTGGCTGTATTCCTTAAAAATGCTATTGATTTACCATAGGAAGTTCCAGCCATTCGGTAGAAATATAATTCTTGCTTGAATCTATAGCAATTAATACCTGGTCATTATCCCGATTATAACTGCCGTCATAGGTAAAAGGAGTAATTTTACTATCAAATTCTCCTATAAAAGAAAGTTTTCCATCTTTAGGACTATACCACCATACTTTCTTTTTTGCGCCACTGATTTTAGTCAAGTCAACAGACATCGGATTTCCGGAGTAATTGTATACTAACAAATAATCCTTTCCTCGAGTCGCAATGGCTCTGTCATAACGATTCCCATTCGTACCGGCAATTACACTTTGATCCGGTACACGTTCAAAATAAGGGAAAGTTAACATCAGATTCTTCAGATATTTCATCTGATTGAAGCCGGGATCCTGCATTGCTTTATACCAAGGTTTCTCTATTCCATCAGCTCCATACCCACCGGGTGTACCCGGTTTCAAGAACTGCATGATATTATTATGTCCGTATGTATGTCCGCAAGAGCCCGCAAAAACAGACCAATATCCATAGCGTCTCACATCACAGTCACGCCAGCGTGGCTGGGCAGGATCATGCAATCCCTGAGGAATACCTTCATAACTGGTTCTGCATCCAGAACAGGCTTCAGTGGAGTCATGGACAAAGCCTCTTCTACATAACGCCAATTGTCTTCCTCCAATCCCGTAACAGAAGTATCACCATCTCCTTTTTTCTGGCCATAACGCCTGTGTCCACTTTGGAACATATTCATATCCATCCACTCCTTATTATTCAGATGGGTAGCACTGGATGTACGACCAAACGGATGAAAGGTCATGATATGATTCTCGTCCACAGCAAGAATACTATTCGCCAACGCCTCCCAAATCTCAGTATTCCGGTCAGCATAAGTATCTCCACCGATTACCCAAATAATATTAGGAGCATCTTTATATCGTTCACCTAAAAATCTACCATACCGCTTTGGCCTCTTCAACATTCATCTTTCCGGAGCGCACAAGCCCTCCCCAGATACATACCATCGCTATGTAAATGCCGTTCTGCTCAGCTTTCTGAATAATATAATCCATGTGGTCCCAATACCCGTAAACTCCTTTTCTGTCTATATTCTTAAAATTGAAACCATCTATCATGGAATACTGGCCATAGAAATTCATGGCAGGAACTCCATTTATAGTCTGTACCTGCACCACATTGAAACCTGCCTGACGACAATGTTCCAGATAATAAGCAGCCTCATCTCTATTCAGTTTCTCGGGCAACAGCATCCCGTATCCCCCAACCAGAAAAAAGGAGTTCCGTCCGCATTCATCAGATAACGGTTCTCTTTACTTACTTTCAGTTGTCCATGACTCCAAGGCTTATAAACCGACGATTTGCTCTGTGCTGCTGCCGAAAGCAGCTCTCCTTCCACCATCAGAAGAAGGAATAATAATACTAGATTCTTGTTTTTCATTTGTGCATTCATCTTATAAATTTCAAAAGCCCAAAGTAACTTATTCAAGCAGACAATTCTGGGTAATAACTAGTCTTTTTGAGGGAATCTTTTAGCTTCCTCCGCTTTCAGGTTGAGCAAAACTGATTCGGGAACTTCTATGATAGTACCATGCTTATGTCCTTGCGGAATAGAAATCTGATCGTCAATGGGAGTAAAGTTCTTGAAGTCTTTTGTAGACACGGCTCCAAACCGTCCTTCCCGATAAACATCAAAATAAATCAACCATTCATCACCTACTTTCACGGCACACGGACCTTCAGAGTAAGTCGGTGCAAATTTTACTGACGGATCAGCATAAGGTCCTTCTGCCGATGGCCCGGATACACAGAACAAATCACTGTAACCAGGCTTGCGATTGTCTTTTATAATTAATACATAGTCGTTTTTATCACGCTTTACTATAAATCCGTCAATAGAATTAAATCCCGGATCATAAAACGCCTTTGCAGGAAGTAAACGTTTGGAAATCCTTGGTCGTGGTATAATAGGCACGGTGACTTTTATTAGCTCCCAAACTATCGGCTGCCGTATATCTTTCTACAGGAATGGCAGAAGACCAGGCAACGATGAACTGTTCCTTTTCATCATCATAGAAAACTTCCGGTGCCCACACATTGTTAGTCAAAGAGTCTTTCATCACTTTGATTTCGCGTTGTTCACTCCAATGAATCAAGTCTTTAGAACTGGCATAACCAAATCCCTGTTCTCCATTCCAACTGATTGTCCACACTAAATGGAAAGTTCCATCCGGGCCTTGGGTCATGGACGGATCACGCATCATCGAATTGGGAGCATATTTCTGTTCTTCGGTCTGTTTAGTGAAATAATTATAATAAGGAGTCTTATTTCCTATTTCCGGTTTCAACCATGAACCTGCGATACTATCCCAATGATAGCCGTCATAGCTGTAAAGATAATGTAACCCGTCCAATGCCGGCTCACGATGAGAAGTGAAGATATAGACTTCCTTTTCGGGTTTTGTACAAGCTGTAAAAGCCAATAAGGCAAAAACGAAGGAAAAAAACAATTTCATAGCATGCTGTTTTATGATGAATAAACCTTTTCCAACAGGACGAAACAACAAGTATTTTGTACTCTATACTTCTTAAAGTATCAATCTAAATCAATAATAAATATCCATCATATAACAAGATGTATCTCGAGACATAAAATACGAATTATATCCCGAGACAATCCTACATAGAATAATGATGAGAATCAGCCTTTAGTTTCCAAATAAACCAGCTGCGTCTGCAAATACTCTTCCAGCCCATGTTTACCATCCGCGCCGCCGATACCAGATTTACGCCATCCGGCATGGAATCCCTGCATCGCCTCAAAATTCTCACGATTCACATAAGTTTCACCAAATTTCAACGCACGAATCAATTTGAATGTCATATCCAGGTTCTGGGTATAAATAGAAGAAGTCAGCCCATATTCACAATCATTAGCCCAGGCAATGGCGTCTTCCACCTCTGTAAACTCAACAACCGGAAGTACCGGTCCAAAAGTTTCTTCCTGAATAATATCCATCTTTTGGGTACAATTAGTCAAAATCGTCGGTTCAAAGAAATATCCTTTAGTACCGATACGATGACCACCGCATAGCAACTCAGCTCCCTGCTCAATAGCTTTTTTCACTTTCTCTTCTACTGATTTCAGTGCATTGGCATCAATCAACGGACCCATATCGAGGTCTGTATACTGATTCGGATCACCCACTTTCACCTGCTTGAATCCTGCCAACAATTTCTCAAGAAAAGCCTCTTTTATACTAGAATGTACATACACGCGCTCACAGCAATTACATACCTGTCCTGTATTAATAACACGCGAAGCAATAATGGATTTTACAGCTAAATCCAAATCTGCATCCGGCATTACAATACCGGGAGCCTTCCCTCCCAATTCCAAAGAAACCTTCGTCACATTGGTAGAAGCGGCTGCCATAGTCTGTATTCCAGCCTCCACACTTCCAGTCAGACTAACCATACCTACTTTGGGGTTAGCAGCCAATCATGTCCAATCACCGAACCACGACCGTTCACCAGATTGAATACACCTTTAGGCAACCCAACTTCATCTACAATCTGTGCGAAAACATACGCGTTTTCCGGTGTCAGCTGACTCGGCTTTACCACAATTGTATTCCCCGTCAACAGAGCAGGAGCGGCCTTACGGGCAATCAAGAAAAAAGGAAAATTCCAAGGCAGGATGCCTGTTGTCACCCCAATAGGTTTCTTAAAGACAAATATATTTTCGTGAGGACGGTCACTAGGAATGATTTCCCCTTCATAGCGACGGGCCCATCCGGCCATATAATCAAGGTAATCAGCCGTAAATAACACCTCTACATTAGCTAATCCTCTTGTTTTTCCACCCTCCCGGATAATAATATCAGTCAATTCCTGTTCCCGCTTGCGGATACCTTGTGCAATCCGAGTTAAATAGCCGGCACGTTCAATAGAGGTAAGACTCTCCCAAGAAAGCTGTGCCTTCACGGCAGCATTTATAGCAGCACGTGCATCTTCCGGTGTGCCATCAGGCATTTTAGATATCACTTCTTCCGTAGAAGGGTTCAATACATCAATCCACTTATCGGATTGGTTTTCGATGAATCGCCCATCGATGTACATCTTTAGTTCTTTCATGGTCTTAAATGTAAAATGAGTACCTTATTTCTTTCAATCTGAAATATTCAAGCAGCATTTTACAAATATATCGTTATTTATAAAGCCCAAAAATGTATTTTTGTTCATTAACATGGAAATTTATACACTTTAATTGAACTTTATGAATCATATTTATAATTATTCCTCCATCAACTGCCACAAAAGCTATCTCCTTCTTATCACTAAAACATCACTTATTTATATTGTGTAGGCAACACCCCAAACAGTTTCTTGAATGATTTTGTGAAATAACTAGGTGTATTAAAACCAACCTTATCAGCTATCTCAGCAATGGTAAGCCCTCCCTCTTTCAATAATTCGGCAGCTTTACGAAGACGTACATTCTTCACAAAATCAGAAGGCGAGCTTCCGGTGATGGATGTATCTTACGATAAGAGTAGCACGGCTCATGCACATATCCCTACTTAAATCTTCTATGGAATATTCAGGATTACTAAGGTTCTTCTCAACCATATCCAATGCCTTCCTTATTAATTGCTCATCAGATGCTGAAATAGAATTCGCTTCTACTTTTCCTTCTTCCGACAATGGATCTATCTCATGCCTTTGCTCCGGATTTTGTTCCAGTGGCAGAACAGTCTGTGCAACAATGGACTTCCGTAATTTCATATACATCCGGCCCAATCCCCAAACAACCGATAAAACAACAAGCACATAAAACAAATACGCCCAACCTGTTTCATACCAAGCAGGCAAACACTGGATCATGACCGTTAATGTACTCTTACTCCACAGCCCATTCTCATCTGTAACACGGACTTCCAGTTCAAATTCCCCCTTTGACAAATCTGACAATCCGATACTATTTTCCCCTGCCGGCAAGGCACCCAATTATCGTTTCTTTGTTTATAACGATAAGCATATCTTACCTTATCCGTATTCAAATGGTCAAAAGTAGAAAAAAACAATTTCACATTTCTCTCATGAGGAGACAGGCTTATTTTCTTTTGATTATCCACCCCGATTTCAGAGGTGTTATTCATTTCGACGGATGTCAAATGCACCGTTGGTTCAGGTATCCTCCTCTTTTTTTCATTATAGTGAGGAAAAGTCACAATTCCACCTCGTCCACCCACACTCATTTCTCCCCGAGGATCTTTATACAATGACTGGAAATCTTCCAGATTTATCCAAGAATCAGTACAAGACATCATAGTAAAGATATGTGTTCCGATGATAGACCATCACCCGCTGTGATGTAAGAATCCAAAGATTCCCATCGTCATCCGACTTTATATCCAACACAGCATCCCCTGTCAATCCACAATCTTTTGTCCGGGAAATAAAATCATTCGTATCCGGAGAATAACTATACACATTGCCCTGTTTAGTACCCACCCAAAGATTGTTGTCCGGTGCAACAGTCAATACCGAATAATTTTCTCCTGTATCCTTTATTTGCAACCGGCTTTCTCCGGAAATTCTCCACAACCCTCTACTTCAGTTGCAAAATAAACAACTCCTTCATTAGACGAAACGATAGCATTTATAAAACCAACATCATCACAAACTGTAGTCAATCGGCCTTCCTCCAAGCTATACCGGAATAAATGGTAAGTAGTCCCTATCCAAAGATTCCCACGACGGTCATCATGCAAAGCACGGATACGCTCACCTTGTTTAATGGGTATGGTACATACGATGGATTCAAAAAGCCGGTCCTCCTTATACCGAATTAAAATTACCGAATGATCCTTACCATATAGATTCCCTCTCTATCCGATGGCCTCTCAAAGAAAAAAGAAAGCTCCCTGTCATTCTTAACAACAGACATACGATCTCTTTGGGGATCATAAGCATACAGCCCCAATTTCTTTTGCCTGATCCAATAATAATTTTTCTCTTGAGAAAACTGCATAGGAGATGCGATTACCCCCAGATTTTGCTTTACCCCTTCCATAGACAAAGGAAGCACTTCATTGGGTAGAAAAGAAATAATGAAAGAAGAAGGATAATAACCTGTCACCCATAAATTTCCGGATTGATCGGAAAGAATCTTTGTGAGGATTTTCCTGTCAGCTGATAATAAACGGGAGAGATCCACCTTATCCAAGGATGCATCGGCCGTTATTTTATAGGCATATAAGTTATCTGCCGCAGTCACCCACAAATATCCCTTAACAGAATCTTGTATGATATGATGAAGCTTTCGGGCATCGGAGTTAGAAGACGCATTATCCACTGTTTGCAATCCAAACATTTTGTCCGTATCCTGTGCCTTGGGGTCAAAACGTACAATTCCTTTTCCCCAAGTAGTAACCCAATAATACGGAGTGTTATGATCTTCCGTCATGCTTGTGGGATACTCATCATAGGGCCAAGGATATGAAATAAAAGAGTCCTTTACCTTATCATAGCAAAAAAGCCCGCCTTTTGCTTGAGTTACCCAAACAGTCTGTTTCTTATCCTCATAAATAGAATTGACGGTATTCTCCCGTCCTTTCCATTTAAGAATGTATTTTCCGGTTCTTTCCCCTGACTCATTGTATCGAAACAAATGCCTGTTAGTCGAAATCCAGATCGTACCATCAGACGTCGCTGTCATTGTAGTTATAGTCCAGCTCTTTATCGTTTCATCAGCAAGCGCCCTTATCTCATAATCTGTTTTTGACAAAATATAGGCGCCACGCTTCGTTCCAAACCATATTTTCCCTTCACCGTCTTCAGTAATACACGTCACACTGTTGTTTTCCAAGATTCCCGGATTTTTGAAATCAGAACGGAACACTTTCACCATATATCCATCATCACGACACAAACCTCCCCCTCAGTGCCATACCACATATATCCTTCCGAATCCTGGAAGATACAAAGCAATTCTTTGGTCGGCAACTGTTCCGAATTAGGAAGGTTTCTTACTATCATATCAAATGCTTTGACCGGAACGGCATTTATCCGCACAGTCAATAACAAAATAATGATTGGTAATACTATCCTTCCTATGTTTTTCATATTCTTCACGCAAGTACTCCTGTTGAAAACAAACGAATACAAAGCTAGGAAGAAATTCAAGAACTTGCAACTTGTCGGTTTAATCAAGTACATTAAGAATGACTTAATAAAGAATATGGCTATTGAACAGACACTTTTTTCTATTCAACGCTCAGTCCTTCAACCGAAAGCTGTACCCGCCCTGTTCTCTCAGTACCAGTGGCTTCTTTCCGATCTTTTTATAATTCTGACTGTACATCCTGCCGGAATGTCAATAGTGCTCTCCCCCTCGGCATTCAGTTTCAAGACAATATATCCTTCCTTTACCGGAATTCTGGAATGAATCCACTTCAAATGGAGTAACTCCGGTTTAATGTATATTCATTCGTCTTCATCGAAGACTGGCTGAAACCGATAAGACCGTTCAATGCGCCTACCACTACCGGGACTCCATTCGCCCCATGACAAAGACTCAGGCCGTACGGACGATTATAAAATACCAGTTGACGGGCCCTGGAGGCATTCATCATAAAGTTCTCCGGGAAACGGGTATGTCCCTGATCCATCCAGTCGCCGAACACACCATAGATATGATCCCATAACTCTTTATCCGCCCGGCTTTGGCATAAGCCAGAAACTCATAACCCTTCTCATAACTGACCACCTCATAATAGTTCGGCAAATTCGGCAGAACATTTTCAAACAGGTTGTCATAATGTTCTTTGGGAAAGATATCGGCCAGTATTCCCCAATATTGGGCATGATGCGAAATACGCTTGTCCACAGTCACATTGTCATTCATTGTACCGTTGATGAAGACTTTCCGGTCATTATCCCAAAAATGTTCAAAAATCTTCTTTTTCAGATTCCGGGCCAACTTGCGGTATCTGTCCGCCAATGCACTCTCCTTCCACAGATCCGCGAAATAAGCTCCGGTCACATAATTATAATAGAGCATGATCTGGGCATAGGCCGCCACCCCTTTCCGCAGGACCGTTATAAGTGGACCATCCGGGGTATAACCGAACTGTCTGTCTCCATAATTGCCGTGTACAAAACCATTCTCATCCACGATGGAGGCATAAAAATCAAGCAACTGGATGATGCGGTCTTTGTATTGAAGGGAAGTGGTCAAGTCACCGAAACGCAGATAGTTCTGTTTCAGCCGAACAGGGCATGCAACGGATAATCAGGAATCCCTATATCTGATTTCTGCGGATCAAGCGGCATCAGTGCTATGGAAATTCCGTTTTTTGACACCTGCTGGTCACCGAAAAGATAATCCCCCGCCAGTGCTGACCAGCGCATCCATGACCAGGGAAGAAAATCACGCTTCACCCCGTCCAGATAAAAGCGGTGCATACTAGTATGCAATGTCGCACTGCTCATTTTGAACAGGTTGTTCACATAATCATCATCCGTTTCAAACTGCATCTGGTGCTCTACCGGCCACAATGACGCATCAAACGAAGGGAGGTAATCTCAGCCCCCTTGTCGCATTCCAGTGAAACATATCGGAGAGCGCGTTCCGGCAAAGTGATGGTGCCTCCTTCTTCTGACAAGGTAACAGGAGCCAATGGATATTGTTCCAGTTTCTTATCATCGTTCCAGTGCTTCTTCGGGAGTTTCGCCAACGCGTACGGTTATAGTTCCCTTTCCTTTCGCTTGAAAGGTCAGTGTTCCAATCTCAAGATGGAAAAAGTCGATGAGGACATAACCATTCTTTCCGATACTAATTCCGTCTTTACCTTGCATCTCAGCATTGCGCATGGGGAGTATTTGTGAAGGTTTAATCCGGGCTGTCATATCTTGCGGAGCATCCGGCAGCACGCCCGGTTTATTATACATGACGGCACTCTCGGTATTGTCCAATGCTCTTTATCCATGCTGACTTGCCATTCATCCGGATTTTCCAGTCCCGCCCCTTTCAGAATGATACAAGGTAATGAGTCATCCGTTGTCACCTCAAACAATAAAGAGGATCTGCCCACGGGTAAAATAACCTGTTTACCGGAAACAGACTGTTTTACACCATTTATATAAAGAATAATATCCGACGGACCCTCCCAGCAAAGACTACTTTCCTTTTTCAATCTTACCTCTTTTCTGAACCAGGCATGATTGTTCTTTGCAAAAATTTACCCGGATATCCTACATTAACGCAACGCTCTTTTGAGATACGGGCACATTGTTGCTGGTAGAAAGCAGCCAGTTGTCCCGGATACCACATATAGCGACTGTTCCATTCCTCCTGGGATTGCCGGCTCACGATGGTTACATTAGGATCCAGAGAAGGATCGAACTCTTTTGTCTGGGCATAACAACATAAAGATGCTGTTATAAAGATGCCAAGTAATTTTAATCTTTTATTCATATATTTCCTTTCATTCTTTTATCGTTTTCAACCGAAGTGTGCCTTTCAATCCAGCTGAGGATATTTTGACCGTAACATTCCCAGCCTCCTGATCGCTTCGGAGAATAATTTGCATCCTTCCCTGATACATTCGTTTGGAAGTTATGCCATGAAAGAGCTCATCCGTATAATGATCCCCGTTATCCAATGCCACCAATCGTGCCGCACCTTCCATTTGTAAAGTAAGTGGCTCGTTGTAGTCCCATACCGGACGACCTTTTTTGTCTATGACCGTCACGTTTATATATTGCAAGTCCATACCGTCTGCCTTCCAGTCCGTCGGTGTTTCCGCCTCAATCCGGAGTGCCACGGCTTTTCCGGCAGTTTCAATACGATGACGCGCCACTTCTTTGCCCGACTTGTCACGGGCTATTGCCACCACAGAGCCACCGTTGCCATAAGGAACATCCTTCCAATAAATCATATTACGCAGGTTTGCCCGTGTCGTATCGTTTTTTTGAATTCCCATGCTCTGACCGTTTACCAACAACTCTACAGAATGTGCATTAGTGAAGGTGAAGAGTGACCGTCTGCTGCCCGGAGTATGATTCCAGCACTCGTTCAGCGCATGCGCCCCACTATCACATCATTCCAACTGACGCTTTCCGCTCCCGCCGCATCGACACTCCGATATGTACTTCAGGAATCTCCGCATGAAAGCCGTTTTAATAAGATAGGCCTGGGGATAGGGCGCATGGTATGCTCAAAGAAGGAGTAGTTCCACCCTTTCTTAGGCCATTTATTGGATTCCCCCCAATACTCGACCGAACCCCAATAGGCGATACCGACCATCCGCTCTTTATCCATATTATAATAAGGCTGCAACAAGTTGCTGGTTTCAGCCTCACTCTGGAACAGGATAAGGTCCGGCCGGTATTTCAAATAAGCGTCATATTTGTCCGACTGGTAATTGAACGATGCCACTTCTGTGGCACAAGCCAGTTCAGGCGGTACTAAATAGTCGTTGAACTCCTTGTCGTGCCGGGTTATAGCTCCCGCACGGGCGGGGAACATGGCTACAGTGGTGAGACGTGTATGATCCCATCTCTTTACCAGCTGGTTGAATATGTTATAGGTAGTGATTCCCCAGTCGTTGGTTCCTTCGAAACCTGCCCATCCTTCACGAATCTGAAGTTCGTTTCCCAAGCTCCACAAAATGATGGACGGACGGTTACGGTCGCGTTTGATCCATTCTGTAATCAGTTTGTGCCAGATATGGGTGAATGGCTGGCGTCCGCCCCAATAGTCATTGTCACTCCATTTGTCCGTCAGTTCGTCCACCACCAGTATCCCCACACGGTCTGCAATGCGGGCAAAACTGTCACTGTACGGATTATGTGAGCAGCGGATACAGTTGTAACCGAAGGATTTGAGTTGCAGCATCATGCGTTCGATGGCCTTGTCGTAACAGGTGGCTCCCAGTGCACCCAGATCATGATGGTTGGCATTGCCCTGCAGGAATATCTTCTTCCCGTTGAGTTTGAAGCCGAACTCCGGTGAGAATTCCAGACTGCGGATACCGAACTGTTCGGTCAGGCTGTCCACCACCATACCGTCTGCCGTCACCACCACTTCGGCATTGTAGAGCTGTGGGGACTCACATGACCAAAGTTGCGGATTCTCCAGAGTAAGCGCCGGTAACCTCACTTCCGTGCAGGTCTGGTGCGTATGTTCGGGCATACCGGATTGCACGGAGCCCACTATGACACCTTTCGGATTGCGGAGGGTGGTCCGTATCCGTACATCATGCTTCTGCCAGCCGTCCACCTCAACCTGTACGGCTACCGTTGCTCGGGAGGAGGAAACTTCGGGGGTGGTGATATACACCCCGTGGCGGGCGATGTGTGTGGGATTCTGCACCTGCAGATACACATCACGGAACAGACCGCCTCCCGTGTACCAGCGTGAGCCTTTCTTGGGACCGGTGGAGGCATAAACGGCTACCACGTTCTCCGTCGTGACGTAGAAAAGGGGTAAGGTCCGCTTCAAGCCCCACATATCCATAATCTGTCGAGCTATTTTTGTACCGTTCAGATAAACATCGCCCAGATAAATGATACCTCCGAAATCCAGAACCACCCGTTTCCCTTTCCACGACGGATCGGTAGGGAAAGACTTGCGGTACCATCCTTCGCACATGGGTTTAAATCCGCGTGCACCTCCACCATTTTCAGTCCAAGGTTGTTCGAACTGGAAATCATGAGGAAGGTCCAATGTACGCCAGGAAGAGTCATCCAAGGCAGGTGAGGCGAAATCGGTATTTTTATTCTCGTTTGTAACCAACTGGAATTTCCAGCCAAAGTTAAAAAGGACTTTCTGCTGTGATGCAAAATTTTCCAAAGGTACATTGACCAAAGGGGCTTTTTCCTGTGCTTTCTGATATTGGGCTGTTACTCCGACAGGAACAAGCATCAAGAAAAAAATGATAACGATGTTTTTATTTGATACATTATTATAAAGAATGAACACCGATTTGTATCGGCTTGTGTGTATTCACAAATATCGGAATTATAAAGAGTTGCAGACATAGAATTTAGTTACGATTCCTGTATCATCGTACAAGTAGTACATATGATGGCTACTCTTTTCTTATCAATCATTATGATATCGAGTTGTCATTAGGGCACTCCAATATTTTATAATTGGAATGCCCTAAAACTTATCTTTCAGCAGGCATATCCGGTACTATGGGCCAATATGGATTTTGATAGATAGGAGAATTTTCTACTGTTTTGTTATCGGGGGCGGTAATCAAAAACTGCTTGACCATAATGGGATGTAGATAATGAGCCATACGCCAAGTAAACCATTATAACAGGTCTGTTAGAATTCTTCTGGTAAGGGCGCAAGTATTCGCTGACATTAGGTGAAGAAACATTGGAAGCGTCTGATCCGTCATATAGCAAATCTGCATACCAAGTCTGCATAGGAGTGTTCCATAAATGGAAACCTTCCGGTATATAAGGTTGTTCAATCAACTGGTCCATAGCACGCCAACGGACATAAGTCCATATAACGAAGCCCATCCGCCATAAATTCACATCGGCGCTCACGACGTATATTATAGAGAGTTGCGTCTATTAACTTACCACCGGAATACGCTCCCCAATCATTTTCAGCCTCTTTACTCATATCCGTTAAAGCAATAGTCTTTTGAAAATCCTCATCTACATGAGAACGACGGCGGATAATTTTCCAATATTCGGTCGCTGCTCCGTCCAAGGTACCATTCTTTTCATAACTGGCTTCCATGTAATTCAACAAGGCTTCTGTCGCACGATAAGCAATAGAGGCGGTATATCCTTTTGAATTGGAATAATATTTCTGATGGAAAGCTCCTCCTTTGCGTAAGGCATACCCAGTTACATAACGGCGTGCTCCGTCTGTAATGGTAATCAATGGATAAGTTTCTTCAACATTGGCAGTCTCACCAACCACATCTTTTATTAAGATGTTATGTTGTCCGGGTTCTTTCAGAAAGATAACCAATCGGCTATCTCTGTTTTGACGAACGTCGTGTATGGTTTTGTCTCCCATATAATATCCATCTCCGTTCATATAATCACCGTGGGTATAAACAGGAGTGCCGTCAGCCATCAAAAAGTTATTCACAAAGCTGCGAGTGACACCCACGCCATTGTTTCCCCAGCTGGCATATACATTTACGTTGTGGTGCACTAAGTTATAAGCGTATCTACGCCATAACAGAACTTCGTCGACTGAAGATAAATCTTCTTGAGCAAACATGTCAAAATAAGGGTTAGCATCTTCGTTAGTTGACTGCTGCAGAACGCCTGTATTTTCTGTAAGTCTGTTTTTATAGCGTTCTGCGATATCTTTAGAGGCAGTCATGGCGATTTCCAAGAAATAATCTATCTCACTGTCAATATTCCCACTGGGATACTGATAAGTGGAATTATAATCTTTTGTCTTGCCAGGCCAACCGTCACCATTGGTACAAAAGCCGTATTCTTAAAATATTTCAACCAAGTACCTTCAAATAGAGCCACACGCGACTTTAATAAAATAGCAGCATCCGCATTTATTCTGGTTGTCGGCATATTTTTAGCTTTTAACAAAGTAATAGCTTTATCCAAATCACTTAGAATAAAGCGAGCCACTTCATTGCGTGGTGATCGTTTACTGGCTTCACTCAATGCTTCTTTGTCGTCCAGCAATGGGTGGGTAATTATGGGAAAATCTCCAAACAGCTGATAACGTTTAAAATATTCACAAGCACGTAAAAAAAATAATTCACCAATATAATGTTTTATGCTGTTAAGATCACCATTGATGGTATTGGCATTGCCGCTCAAGTCGTTTCCATCAGCATTTTTATCTCCAAAATTAGGCAACACATTCGATAATAACAAATTGATTTTGTATATTTTATCAAAGTTCCAATTGCTGGTTTCCGCATTGTCCACTTTCCACAAGGTGGAAGTAAAACGATTGGGGGCTGTAACCTCTATTTGATTGTCCGTTGTTGCATCATCTTTGTAGATGCCATATGTATTTCCTGTTCCGTGAGAGGGAAGAATATCAGAGTACAAATTATCTGCAGAGGCTTGAATATGGGTTGCCTCTGTAAAATATACTTCTGGGGAAATAGATGCCTCAGGTACTTCATCCAAATAGTTATCGCAAGCAGTAAATATAAATCCTGATGAAGCGATTAGTACAGATAAGAATATATGTTTTATTTTCATTGTATATGTATATTAAAGTGTTAAACTTAAGCCAAAAGACCAGGTGCTTGATAACGGATAAGCATTACCACCATTACCTCCACTAATTGTTTCCGGATCAAACAAAGAAGACAATGATGTTCCAGTCCAAAGATTTTCTCCGGAAACAAACACACGGCATTTGGTCAAACCCATACTTTTCATCCATTTTGCTGGGAAAGTATAACCTAATTGGAAATTTTTTAAACGGATATAGGATGCATCTTGCAAATAACGTGTCTGAATTTCTTGGTTCTTACCTCCTTCGGAGAAAATAGGACGAGGATAATAAGCGTCAAGATTTGCAGGAATGGTATGACCTGACAATCCTATATCCTCTGCACGAAAATAATCCTCATGTTCCTTAAGTCCACGAGCCCCCCACCATACTTTGAGTTCCATAAGCACCAAACAAATAACCACAGAAATTATTTGTACCCCAAAAATCACGCTTCATTACACCTTGAAAGAATAAACGTATGTCGAATCCTTTCCAATCAGCATTCAAGTCAATACCAAAGAAATATCTAGGAGTACTATTGCCTATTACTTTCAAATCTCCATGATCATCCAATGTACCCGCACTTTTAGATATTTTTCCATCTTCATTCAAATCACGATACATAATATCACCGGCAGACATTTGGAACCAATCGCATCCTGTCCTCCATTAGGAAGGGAAAGGAGATGGGCTTGCATTTCATTTTCAGATTTTGCTATTCCTATTGTTTCCAATCCCCAAATCTCGCCCACTTCGCGTCCTTCAACGTATTTGTTCAAACCGATAGTATTTGTTGCGTTGCTCGGATAGCTGGTAACAATTGTTTTAGCATCGGAAAGAGTTAAATTAGCACTATATCCAAACCCGTTTTTCAAACGGTCTCTCCATCCAATAGATAGTTCCCATCCATTCGTTCTTAAATTACAATTGTTGGTTTTAGGAGCAGATGTACCAAAATAGATGGGAGTTCAGGTGCAGGCCCTACCATACCATCCGTATAACGAATATAGTAATCAAAACTACCTGTCAAACGATTACTGAGAAAGCCATAATCAAAACCGATATCCCAAGTACGAACCTTTTCCCAAGTCAAAGAATTGCTGACCAAATTTCCCGGCTCTGCTGTATTAGGCTTCACTCCATCTTGCAACCATGTTCCATTAGAAGACTTCAGTATCATATCACGATAGGTAGGATACCATGCTGTAGTATTCTGGTTGCCCAATTCACCGTAAGAAACACGCAATTTTAATGTGTTGGCTATATCTGTCAGCGACTCCCAGAATTTTTCCTGAGCGATGTTCCAGCCTAAAGAGAATGAAGGAGACCATTGCCAGCGACTTCCTCGACGGAAACGGGAAGAACCGTCATATCGCATATTGATTTCCGCCAAATAACGTCCCAGGTAATCGTAATTCAAGCGACCGAAGAAACCTGCCGTTTTCCATCTTTTCCCATTTCCACCCGCTTCTGTCGCTTTGGGGTTACCTTGTCCGTCCAATCCGGTTGTGACATCAAAATAAGGCATCCCCCCCATCATTACACCATACTTTTTTGTAGAAGAAAATTCCTGTTTCATATCTTCTGTCTGGAAGCCAAGCATAACTTTTGCATTATGGGCATTATTAAAAGATTGGGAATACTCACTATAAATATTTAGGTTCAGATAGTTCTCTTTAGTCTGATCTTGATAAAGATAAGACGTACCATGAGTATCTATTAAATTGCCTTCCACATCATGATTATAAGTAGGAATTGAAGTTTCTTTTACCGATGAGTTCATTATACTGTAATTAAACTCCACATGTGTAATCCAATTTTTGATCGGTTCAATTACTAAAGACGCTTGTTGATAAAGACGGTCTGTTTGTGCATTACGTTTTCCACCTTCAACAAGATTTTGGACTGGATTAGTCCAACCATTATTGGTATAATAGCCATTGGGATCTTTTACGGGCATATTGGGCCAAGTAGCTCTTCCTAACTGGTCATAAAAAGAACTGTTGAAACTGGTAGGACGCCATACATCATTACGAGTAAAACGGGTACTGTAATTGAATTTTAACCATTGAGTCAAATCAGCATTGATTTTAGCTGTTACATTGTAACGATGAAGTCCATCGTCACCAGCTTTCAAAAGTCCTCCTTGATCCAAATAATTGAAAGAAGCATAATAAGCTACAATATCACTTCCTCCATTTAGACTAACGTTATGTTCTTGAGAAAAACTTGAAGATTTGTAAACTTCATCATACCAATTTGTATTAGCCCAAGCTGTTGTAAATGGATCATAGTCTGGTTTACCCCATTGACCGTTGGATGAAGCTTTTACTCCCCCCGTGCTTCCACCTCCGGCAGCTTGCCAATCCAGCATATCCTGCATCAGGTCTTCTGTAAAGATAAGCCACCACCCTGATTAAGCGAACCGGCGTTCATAAAGTTTGCAAAAGTGTAGGAATCCATCATCTTCGGCATATTTACAGGAGTAGATATACGGAAGCTATTGTTATAGTTTACAGAAGTCTTTCCTTTTTTGCCCGATTTGGTAGTCACCAGAATTACGCCGAAGGGGGCACGGGAACCATAGATGGATGATGCGGCAGCATCTTTCAATACAGAAATATTTTCTATGTCTTGAGGATTGACTGTATTCAAATCTCCTTCCATTCCATCAATTAGAATAAGAGGTGCACCGCTGGAACCCTCACCAATAGTTCCTGTACCACGGATACTGATATCTGCGGTCTTGTCCAGTTCACCCGTACTTGTTGATATCTGCAAACCAGGTACCAATCCTTGTAAGGCTTGTGTAGCTGAAGTCACAGGACGAGATTCTAATTCTTTAGCAGTAGCAAGTCCTACAGCTCCTGTCAGATTCACTTTCTTTTGCGTACCAAATCCAACCACCACCACTTCATCAAGAGTTTCTGTATCCTCCTTCAATACTACATTAAGTTCTTTCTTTCCAAAAACTTTCACTTCTTGAGAAACATACCCGATATACGTAATCTGTAAAACGGCATCTTTCGGGGCATCCAACACAAACCGCCCATCTATATCTGTTATCGTACCTATTGACTGACCTTTCACTGTTACATTGGCACCGATTACCGGCTCGCCATTCGCATCTTTCACAATACCTGTCACTTTATTTGCCTGTTGGACAGCTTCCCCGTCTTTCGCCTTACTCATCAGCATGATATTCTTACCCTCCATGGCATAATAAATATCAGTACCTTCAAAAACCTTATTCAACACTTCGGCTACAGATTTGTTCTGCGCATTCACCTTCACATTGCGCTTCAGATTCACCTCGTTCACATTATACACAAACAGATAATCTGTCTGTTTTTCTATTTCACTGATTACCTTGCCTGTTGACACGTTATCCGCCACAACAGTCACCTTCATTGTCTGAGAATAAGACTCAGTGGCAAAGGCTGTTCCGGCAAAGACAAACAGAGCTAAGAGTGTGTTTCTCATCATACGGAATAAATGTTTAATTTCTACAATAGATTCCTGATACAAAATATTTTTCATATATTTGCATTACTAATTTTAGGTTCAACTTAAGATTATTTGAGAAAAAATTGTCAATGAGTCATTGACATTCCATGGGATGGTGTTGCAGCACTATCCCATTTCCTTTTTAGACCAGGTGTGTTATTTCATAGGCATATTCTTTTTTAAGGGTTAATTAATTGTTATCACATTTGTCTCATCATTCTTTGTATAAGTAAACTTATTATTGAGTTTCAAAACTTTCAGTACGTGTTCCACCCCATCTTTCGTGCGGAATTTACCTGTATAACGGTTCTTTAGAATCCGGGTATTATTTACTACAATATCCACCCCATAATACAGTTTCAGTTTCTCTATCATATCACGTACGGATATATCATTGAAACAAAGCAAGCCCTCACGCCACAAAAAATAATCGGCCTCCTTGATGCGTCCTTTCACCAGTCTGTTGCCTTTCAAGCTGGCCATCATGTTCGGTTCCAGCCTCATTCCACTGTTATTCGAACCGGGCACTAAAATTTCTACAGCACCTTCCAACAAAGAAGTTTCCCATACGCTATCCGCTGCATAAGCCATTACATTGAACTCTGTACCCAGCACCTTCACATTACATTTGTTCGTTTCTACAATAAAAGGCTGTTCCACATTCTTTGTCACCGCAAAGTAACCCTCACCATCCAATTTCACATTTCGGATATTCCCTTTGAAACTTCCCGGGAAAGTCAAGGTACTGCGTGAGTTCAACCAAACCTTCGTACCATCCGCCAACATCAATTCTGCCCGTTGGCCCGCCGGCACATAAATAGACTGCCATGTTTTGTCTTCCGGTACCTGATGTTTTCCTGTCCAATAATGTGTACCCAACAAGACGATCGCCAATACCGCTGCTATCTTGGCAGCTTCCATACATACTCCGCGTAACGAGAAATGTTTCCTTTCCCGGCTATTCTCCTCCGCCACAGGTTCCGTACGCCACAATGCCATATCATGCAGCTTCCGTTGTGCCATATATTCACGCATGTTCTCAGGATTTTCCTGTATCCATTTCGTCACACGCTGCTTTTCGGCTTCAGTAGCATTTCCGGCTATATATTTTTGCAATAATTCAGGATTCATATTCTATGCTGTTTTATTAGAAACGACTCAAGAAGAAACTACCCTAAAAGAAAATGAAGAAAAATATAAAAAAAAAAATCATTTCTGTCCTCAAAAACATCCGTATCCCCATCCGGTCAGGCTTAATAATAAAAGAAGAAATAAAATAAAGGAAGATAATCTTTTAAAGTCACCCGCAGTACTTTCAATGCTTTTGATATATGATATTCCACCCCCTTTATAGAGATTTCCATCTCTTCGGCAATCTCTTTATTGGATTTATTTTCAAAACGACTCAAGATAAATGCCCGTCGCGTCTGTTCCGACAAGGTACTTAAAGTAGCACTAATGATTATTTCCACTTCTTCCGAAAAAATCTCATCAGGATTGCACGCTTCCAAGGCAGACATACGGATAGACAATTCCTGTTGTTGCCAGTCGGCCATCACTTCAAAAGCACTGCGTTTTACCTCCTCGTGCTTTAGATAGTCCAAAGCCTTGTTCTTCAAAATTGTCAGTAACAACGGTAAGATATATTTCTCTTCAACAGACTCGGCCTTCAACTTTTCCCACAACTTTATTAATGCCTCGGAGGCAATATCTTCTGCCGCCAAATCATTATGAACGTATGATTTGGCAAAGAAAAAAGACTTCTTATAATAAGAGGTATAGATATCATTAAAAGAATTTCCAGGCATTTTGCTCATTTGTATATCGGTTGTGCTTTTCATCCATATTACGATGGTAGAGCAAAGTTAGCAATAAACCTTCGATAAAAACAAAATTATCCTGTTAATTCTTTCTCTTATATGCTATGAGCTTGCCTTATATGCAATCGCGCCCTCCACCGTCAGACCAAGTGGCAAAAAGGAAAAGTTGCCATAGATATGAAATTCACGGACAAACACCCCTACGCTGTCCGACCGGAAGGAAACTTTCAACTGCAAAGTATCTCCCGGAGCAGCATGAAACTTGGAGCATCTCGTTTCCGGATAATCCCAAGAAGAAACAATGTAATAAATATGTAAACTGTCACTTCCCATGTTTTTATAGATAAAAACACCACCAAAAAAAGTCGAACAAACAAATCGCCAAGCAATCTTTTTCATTTATTTCTCCTTATACGATTCCCCCTGAAAAATCCTTCAAAAGCTTCAGTCCTCCCGCAAACCCTTTGCAGGAGGGCGTTCCGGCTGAAGGATCACACCGGGAAAAAGTTTCAGGCTGCGGAAGAATCCTTCAGCTTCACCAGCCGGTACACATTGCCATACTCGGTATGAACACGCTGTATCCCCAATGCAACCATCATCCTGCCCAAGCGGTTCGGAGTCACCCCGCGCATGGCAGCCGGATAATGTTTCTGCAAATAATTGAACAAATCCGTCGTGGTATAGGGCTTGGACAACTCCCCTTCCTGCGGCATCCGGAAACAACGCAAAAACAATTCCTGTTCGGCAGGCATTTTATAAAAATTCCGGTTGCTGTGCTGTATCTCCTTTTCTTCCTCTTCCGAGAACCAGTAACGCTCTCCTCCGGCCAGCTCCGCTTTCAGCTGGGCGAACAGCTGCGCATGATCGGGCGGTGTACAATCAATCTTATCATCCACTTCCGCACAGAGGAAACGGCGGCTTCCTGTGGGATCAGTCAGCAGATCCGTCATATTGGACGTACCGATGAAAGAGGCGATACGAGGCAGATGACTGAATGCCGGACGATGTGCTGCGGAAAGTCAGTGTGGTCATCTGCATCAGATTCTTTAAGGCAGGCATCTGTCCGGCACGGTACTTGTCGAACTCATCCATATTGATCAATCCGAAAAGCGAAAGTTTCTGTTCACATCCACTCTCGCTCGTCAGGTCGAACTTGTCTATATAATAAGGTGTAAGTTCCTTAGGCATCAAAATCTTGCAAAAAGAAGACTTGCGCTTCCCCTGCTCACGGCTCACCAACATAGGCGCCACCGCATTGGCGCAATCCTGCGCCTGCCCCAGCCATTGGGCGGCCAACACCCAGCATCCAACGGTGAAACCCTTTCACCCACATCGGCTTACGCGATATACGCACGGCCAGCGGAGTTACACGATCCACTCCGTCCCACTGAGGCAAGTGGCTCATATAATGTAGAAAAGGATGATAGTTTTCCACCTTTCTGGAATGGAGCAGACGGCTCACATCCTTATCCCAGCAGTTGATGCCACCGGAACGCGCCTCCAGACAGAATGTATTCAAATCGCGTTGAGCCACTATACCATACTCTTCATCCGGCATCTCTTTCCCACGATACTCCGTCTGTTCGGTGAGAAGGTTATAACGGAAATCATAGCGTGCGGTCAAAAAGCACTGCAAGGCCGCCAGCATATTCTCCGGTTTCTTGCGCCCCGATTTGCCAAAAGTCGCCTTTTCATCGATAGTTTCTGCCATGCCAGCTGTTTCGACAGCCGCTGGGAGAACAATTTCATCCACCGTTTCCGTAGCCGTTGAAGGCAACACCCCTTCCGCATTTCCGGTTTGCCCCACCGACTGCCCGGTAACCGGAGCCGTGCTTTTTCCCACGCATCTCCTCATTTTCATACTCTTTTTGCACCAACTCAGTAATTTTTCCACTAATTTTTTCATCCTTTTTCATTATTTGGGGTTGTGTAATATCACAAAGATAACACTCAAAACACCCTTTTACAAGCATTTACCCCACACTACCGCAAAAAAGTGACTAAGCGAAAATAACTGGGAAATTATTCGTTTTTATCAAGACTATTTCATACTTTTGCACCGTCAAGTTAATCGTTTCACTAGAATGATGAAATTTCATCACCTAAGTGATACAACTTCATCACTAGAGTGATATGATTTCATCACTAAAGTGAAACGATTAACTTGAAAGGAAGTTGCAGCAAACTCTTCCGTACAAGAAAGCATAAACAACCGGATAAAAACAAATAAGCGAATGGCTATCAAATTTGAATTTTATGAATCACCCAATACGATAGGTACGCGCAAGAAGCGCTATCACGCCCGTGTAGTAAACTGGCAGCGCATCAACACCGACTATCTGGCACGGGAAATACAGTACGGCTCCTCGCTCACCGTGGCGGACATCAAGGCAACCATTATCTCGCTCAGCGAGAAACTGGCCTACTACTTGAAGGACGGTGCCCGGGTACATATCGAAGGGATAGGATATTTCCATATATCGCTTACCTGCCCCGAGACACGGACACCAAGCTCCACACGTGCCAACAAGGTGAAATTCAAATCGGTGACATTCCGTGCGGACAAATACCTGAAGCATCAGTTGAGCGACGTCAAGACCGAGCGTTCGAAATACAAGCCGCACTCCATGCCGGTAACCAAAGAGAGTATAGACGAAGCACTGACGGAATACTTCTTGACAAACAGCGTGCTGACACGCCGGAAGTTTGAATCGTTATGCGGACTGACACGAGCTACCGCGGGACGTTATATCGCTCAGTTGGCGAAAGATAAAAAACTGCGCAATATCTCCATTCCGCGCAACCCCATCTATGAACCGATGCCGGGATTCTACGGAAAAGAGAAATTGCCCGAACCGGAGAACGAAACGGAAAACGTATCGGCAACAAACGACACGGACCTGACAATAAAGTAAATATACAAACGAAACAATATAATAGAAAACTTCTACAAACGAAGCTCAAACCATAAAGAGCTGAAACTTCTACACTAGGCTGAAGGAATTCCGGGAGGAAATCCTTCAGCCGCTTTTCTTTATTGACGGGCGTTTGCGAAGGGGCTGAAGGATTTGAAGGAAAAAACAAGGGAAACTCAGGGAGAGGTACTTTTCAGCCCACCAGCCATACCAGCATGGGCAAGTAATCCTTTAAGGAAACACGAAGCAGCTCAATGCCTGCTGGATGCGGTAAGCCACCGTCTGTGGCGACACATCCAGCACTTCAGCAATTTCTTTATAACTCAGTTCCTTAAAGCGATGCATCACAAAGGCTTCCCGATAACTGTCGGGCAGAGCAGCCATCGCCTCCTTTATTTTCCGGTCCAATTCCTCAAAACGACCATAGTCCACTTCACACAATGCCGCCTGTGTCCGCTCATAAAAGGCAGCTTCCGCCTTGGTTTTCACCTGTTCCCGCGTCAAGTGGTTCAAGACCCTCCGATAAGTCATTTTGAACAAATACTGATTCAATGAAGACTCGATTATCAATCCCCACGATTCTCCCACAGCCATAACATCACCTCCTGAACAATCTCTTCGGCATCTTCCAGCGACACCAAGCGGTGAGCATAGGCACACAGCATAGATAGTACCTTCTGAATAAATGGTCAAAAGAATTACCATCCCCCTGTCGGAGAGCATTAAACAAAGACAAGTCTTCCACGGTATGATTCATAGTATAATAACTGTTTTCCTTGTGTACAAAGATAGTTGTTTTTATCGGAAAAAACTTTTTAAAAAAAAGCATTTTTCGTTTAGATACCTTTCATTCTCGCTTGTCTTAATAATATAAAGGAAAACATTAAAGTATAATTCATGGAAAACCATACCGATATAGAAACTTTGTTGACCAAGTATTTCGAAGGAAACACCACTCCGCCGGAGAACGAACAGATAGAAGCCTGGCTGAATGCCGATGAGGAGCATTTGCGTATAGCCAAGCAGCTGAATACGCTCTATCTACTGTAGACACACAGCACATCACAAAGAAGATAGATACGGAAAAGGCATTAGACAAGGTAAAAAGCAGAACAAAAGTTAGAAACCTGTCCTGGTGGGGATGGACACAACGCATTGCGGCCATCCTGTCCGTTCCCCTCCTGATAGGTGTATTGGCTCTGTATACGGACAGACAGCAGCCGGTAGTCACCGCTCAGATGGTGGAAATAAAAACCAATGCAGGCATGACTACCTCCGTCCTGTTACCGGACAGCACGGTAGTTCACCTCAATTCGGAATCCTCCCTCCGCTATCCCACCTTTTTTGCCGGCGATGTACGCCAAGTGGAATTAAACGGTGAAGCTTATTTCGATGTGACCCAACATCCCCGGAAACGATTCATCGTTTCCACCCCTCACCATTCGCAGGTGGAAGTGTACGGAACAAGTTTTAATGTGGAAGCATACGGTAATGAAACTCCCATTTCCACCACGCTTATCGAAGGCAGCGTAGGTTTATTTATAAGAATAGCAAAGGAAAATTTCAAAAGAGTATGCTCTCCCCCAGACAGAAGCTGGTTTATTCTCCACAAACCGGAGATATCAAGTGCTACGCTACCTCGGGCGAATCGGAAATTTCATGGAAAGACGGCAAGCTTATCTTTAATGACACTCCGCTGGATGAAGTGCTGCACATGCTTGGAAAGCGGTTCAATGTGGAATTCGTATTGTCCAACAAGGGGCTGAAAGGCTGTTCGTTCACAGGAACATTCACCCATCAGCGTCTGGAGCGTATTATGGAATATTTCCGGATTTCTTCCCACATACGCTGGCGTTACATTGACAGTGCAGATATAAAGACGGAAAAGCTGAAAATAGAAGTGTACTAATATACGTTTAACCCTTAATTTAAATTACTAGAAAAACTGAACAGAACAAACAGGCTACCCTCAAACAAAAACAATAACGGGAGGAATATTGGGCGTTATCACCCCCGTATGAAAAAATCATCTTTCCATGCTTGTTTGGCGACAAGCAAAGACAACATTTTATTCACTTTATCTCAATTACAAAATTATGAAAATTTATTTTAGCGTCCAATTATTATGGATGATAAAGTCGTGTAGGTTAATCTTAAATAAAACTCCATTACCTATGAAACTGAGTGTACTCTTTTTAATCTGTTCGCTAAGTATGACTTATGCGGCAGAGTCGTATGCGCAAAAGACCATGATCAGTCTTGAAGTGCGTAATGAAACAGTTGGCACTGTGTTGGAAAAGCTGAAAAAAGAATCGGGGTTTGATTTCTTCTTCAACAATAAACACGTAGATCTGAAACGTATTGTATCAGTTTCGGCAAACAACAATAATATCTTCAAGATATTGGATCAGATTTTCGCAGGAACGAATGTGAAGTATTCGGTGCTTGAAAAGAAAATCATTCTTTCTACTGAGATTGTGCAAGGAATACAGCAAGAACAAAATAAGGTGACAGGTATTGTGAAAGATAATGCGGGTATTCCCATCGTCGGTGCAACGATTATGGAAAAAGGAAGTACAAACGGCACAGTTTCTGATCTTGACGGAAACTTTAGTCTTCAAATGAACAGTCAAGGAACAATACTCATTTCTTACATCGGTTATATTACACAAGAAATTAAAGTCGATAAAATGATAAGCTTATTATAACATTAGAAGAAGATACAGAAACATTGGACGAAGTAGTGGTGGTAGCTATGGTGCCATACAAAAACGTTCGGTATCCACCGCCATCTCAACTGTAAAGGGAGGAAAAATCTCAGAGATGCCGACATCAAATATATCACAAAGCCTTGTGGGTATGTCGTCAGGTATCACCTTACAACAAATCAGTGGAGAGCCGGGAGCCGCTCCGGCAATCCGAGTCCGAGGAGCAGGCTCCATCAATAGCGGAAATGACCCCTTATTTGTAATCGACGGTTACCCCACAACAGACGCAGAACTTTTTAATAATATCAACCCTGCAGACATTGCTGACATTCAAATACTAAAAGATGCAGCCTCCTCTGCCATTTATGGTTCCAAAGCAGGAAACGGTGTAATTATTGTCACTACTAAACAAGGACAAACAGGAAAACCTAAAGTTAGTTTTTCCACACAAGTAGGATGGAGTGAAGCCCAAAATTATGTGGACGTACTAGAAGCTGATGATTATATGGACATGATCATTGAAGCACGTACAAACAACGGAAGTATTCAAAATTTTCCCAAGTTGATTCAGATGAGAGAGAGTGGGAATTACGAAAACACGAACTGGCAAGATGCCATATTCCGTAATGCACTGAATTATAGAGGAACAGCAACCATTACAGGAGGTACAGAAGTTTTAAAATACAACTTCTCTGCCAACTATCAAACGAGGATGGCATCCTGTTAAACTCTTTTTACAAAAGAGTCGGAATCAAAGGAGGATTTGAAGCAAATTTATCAAAGAAAATAAAACTAGGAGTCAATTTCAGTACAACCTATAGCAAAAGACGCCTCCAACAACCAACCGGTGGAAATACTGAAGACGTAACAGGCGTAATTGCCCAGGCATTGTCTATGCCACCTATACTTCCTGTTTACCAGAATAACGGAGATTATACTCAAATAGCTCAACATTATGCAGACTTAGGACTTAATAACCAACTTCGCAATCCTGTTTCGAATTTACTAGAAAATCGAAATGACAAATGGTCTATCCGCACAATGTCCAATGCCTATTTTGAAGTAAAACCCATTAAAGGACTGACATTACGCACATCGGTAAACTTTACGACTAATGCAGCAAAACAAGATTATTACCAATCTGCCTTTTACTAGGTAAAAGTTATACAGGTAACAAATCCACACCGGATTTGACTAGCATAGACGGTTACCGTCTGTCTGGATTTGGTTATAATGCCTATTGGTCCACTACAGCAACTTATGATGTTACATTTAATGAAAAACATCATTTGAACACCATGATCGGATATGACTTCGAATACAATAGTGATTTTGAAGTACAACAAGACGATCGGACTGATTCTGATAATCCCATTGCCTATAACAATACATCTATTACCAACGTAAATGGAGCGAAACTGTGGACAGGTTCTTCCGAATACTCCAACTATGTATTTGACGCCATGTTTGCCCGTCTAGTGTATGATTATAATTATAAATATGTCCTTTCAGGTTCTGTCCGTCGCGACCGTTCCAGCAAATTCGGACCGGACAAACGCGCAGGATGGTTTTATTCGGGTTCATTGGCATGGAATATAACCGAAGAAGACTTTATGAAAGATATACACTGGCTCGACATCGCTAAATTACGTGCCAGTTATGGAATAACAGGTAATGATCAGATAGGAAATGATTATGCATGGATATCTACTATCAGTTCAGACCAAAATGTGGTGTTTGGTACAACAGCCATACCTACTTATTATCCTAGCGGTTATTCAAACCGACAATTAGGATGGGAGAAAAACAAACAAATGGACTTAGGGTTTGATATTGGCGTATTCAATGCTTGAATATAGTAGTAGATCTCTACAAGAGGACTAGTGACATTGTGATGCCAGCCAATATTCCTAATTTCAATGGTATAGCAGGCAGCGTTTATATGAATGCCGGACAAATTGAAAATAAAGGTATAGAAATCCAAGTTTCCGCCACTCCGTTTAAAGGAGATTTTTCCTGGGAAACGACTCTTAGTTGGTCCAAAAACAATAATAAAATTCTTTCACTTGCCAACAATCAAAATCAACTTGCCAATGCAAGTGCAGGAACCAAATGGGGAAATGTAATGAGAAACTATGTAGACGTCCGATGGGTGACATGTATATGCTAAAAGTTATAGGCACATTTAATACAGAAAAAGATTTAGCCCAATATGCTAAAAACGGAACTCAGGATATTGGAGATTTAATATTTGAAGATTATAATAAAGACGGCACTATTGACGTCAACGATTATCAATTGGTAGGGAACTATCAACCGGATTTTACCTTTGGATGGAATAATACTTTTATTTATAAAGATTTCGATTTGGCGGTCACTATTGACGGACAATGCGGAGGTAATGTAATTTATGCAGCCGCACGTGCTTTTTCTTTAAACCGATACGATGACAATGTACTAGCTGAATCCGGATTAGGACGCTGGAAGTCATCAACCGATCCCGGAAACGGAAGGTCACACAAAGCTGGGACAAATAACCTAGGCAGCAATATTGGCCCCTCCACAAGATATCTTTATGATGCAGACTTTCTACGTATCCGTAACGTATCCCTTGGATATACATTACCGAAAAAATTCTGTAAAATAATAGGCATAGAAAATATGCGCATCAGTGCTAATGTACAAAACCTATGGACTTTTGACAAATATCCAGGTTATTCCGTTGAAGCAAATTATGAAGGGAACTCCGCCACAAACAACGGGGTGGACTTTGGTGGATATCCCATCTCCCGCACATTTACTTTCGGTCTTAATTTTAACTTTTAACAACGATACAATATGAAAACTTTCAATAAATTAATTTCATTTGCGATCATTTCCATGACAAGCCTTACCTATACCGCTTGTAGTGACGGATTTTTTGACCGTTACCCTACCGATTCCATGCAAATGGAACCTATCTGAAAAATGATGCAGAACTGCAAAACATACTTCTCAATGGTTATTATCACCTACAGGACATCACACTAAATGTGAATTATGTTAATAGTTTGGCTACAGATGAAGGATACGACTATAAAAAAATAACTCCCTTGATCACATCAGTCTGAAACGAAAAGTACATGGGATGCGACTTTAGGAATCAACTAGTGAAATTAGTTGGGAAACATTGTTTCAAATAACTGGATAAAACCCAGTCCTTGCAAAACAATGTTT
>ENA-OQMZ01000105-OQMZ01000105.1-human-gut-metagenome-genome-assembly--contig:-NODE-105-length-34704-cov-3.578390_pt1 | contig 34704 bp, 42 predicted proteins | sample MGYA00242621_ERZ504862 | MGnify/ENA primary metagenome ERZ504862 (study PRJEB26092, sample SAMD00036393) | human gut metagenome | host: Homo sapiens | study: EMG produced TPA metagenomics assembly of...
CATCGTATAGCAGGTTTTCGTCGAGCGCGGCGACACCCATCAGTCGTAGACGCCGTACTTTTCGAGCCGGGCTGCCACACCGGGGCCGAGTACCCCAGATGTCCGGTGATGGGTCGATGCGGCCAGATCTCCTTGCGAAAGGTTTCGTTATCGAGTATGCCGATGCGGCTGGGTACGTGCTTTGCGGTAATATCGAGCGCTACTTTAGCCTGGAATAGGTTGGGGCCGATACCGACGGTGGCCGTGATGCCGGTGCGCGCGAGGACCTCGTCGCGCAACATGCAGGCGAACCCTTCGGCATCGGTGTGGTAGAGGTCTAGATAGGGCGTCACGTCGATAAAGCACTCGTCGATTGAATAGACGTGAATGTCTTGCGGGCTCACATATTCCAGATAGATGCCGTAGATTTTCGCCGACACCTCCATGTAGTGCTGCATGCGCGGTATGGCCTTGATGTAGTCGATGCCGTCAGGAATCTCGAACAGACGGCAGCGGTTGTGTATCCCGAGGTCTTTCATGGCCTGCGTGATGGCGAGGCAGATGGTCGCGCGTCCGCGCGATTCATCGGCAACGACAGGCACGTGGTGAGTGGGTCGAGCCCGCGGTCGACACACTCGACGCTGGCGTAAAACGTCTTAAGGTCGATGCAGATATAGGTATGCTGCTCGTGCCCCACGCGTCCTCCCATCAAACACATGTTCTTATCGAATACCTGTTCGATAATACCTGCTTGCGCGGACACCGTCAAAACCTGCCAGGAATGGACAGGTTTATTTTGGTAGGTAAAGCGTTTGACCTGCCAAAATAAACCTGTCCCTTTTTGGTCGGTTGCCGTTTGGGGGCCGATTGGCAACGCTCGCTGATTATAGTCTTGACCTGCGCTAGAATAGTGGCATCTGAATGTCCGGGCGCATGGAGCGTGCGCCCGTATGCTGAGGAGGACTCTATGGCAACTGTTGCCGCACCTATCGATGCTACGTCGACTGCCGCTTGGAAGGCGCTCGAGGCTCATCAGGAGAAGCTCGAGGCTGAAGGTATCGACCTCAAGGCCTGGTTCGCCGCCGATGCCGAGCGCGTGAACAAGCTGAGCTTTGACGCCGGTGACCTGCACTTCGATCTGTCCAAGAACCTGGTGACCGATGAGACCGTCAAGCTGCTGTGCGATCTTGCCCGCGAGGTGAAGCTCGAGGAGCGCCGCGACGCCATGTTCTCCGGCGAGCACATCAACACCACCGAGGACCGCGCCGTCCTGCACACCGCGCTGCGCCGTCCGGCAAGCGAGAAGGGCCAGCTTATCGTCGACGGCCAGGATGTCGTCGCCGACGTGCACGAGGTCCTCGATCGCATGTATGCCTTCGCCGAGCGCGTGCGCTCCGGTGAGTGGAAGGGCGTTACCGGCAAGAAGATCGAGCACCTGGTGTCTATCGGCATCGGCGGCTCCGATTTGGGTCCGGTCATGGCTTACGAGGCCCTGCGTCCCTATGCCGACGCCGGTATAGACTGCCGCTATATCTCCAACATCGACCCCAACGATCAGGCAGAGAAGCTCAAGGGCCTCGATCCCGAGACCACGCTCGTGATCATCGTCTCCAAGACCTTCACCACGCTTGAGACCCTCACCAACGCCCGCGAGGTCAAGACCTGGATGCTCGAGCAGCTCAAGGCTCAGGCGCCATCGACGGTTCCGATGAGCAGAACGCCGACGCCGTTGCCAAGCACTTCGTCGCCGTTTCCACCGCACTCGAGAAGTCGAGGCTTTCGGTATCGACCCCGCCAACGCCTTCGGCTTCTGGAACTGGGTCGGCGGCCGCTACTCCGTCGACTCCGCCGTGGGCCTGTCGCTGATCGTCGTGCTCGGCCCCGAGCGCTTCCAGCAGTTCCTCGAGGGCTTCCATGCTATCGATGAGTACTTCTGCAATACCCCGCTCGAGAACAATGCCGTCGCGCTGATGGGCCTGCTCAACGTCTGGTACGTCAACTTCTTCGGTTCCAAGAGCCATGCCGTGCTTCCGTACTGCCAGTACCTGCACCGTTTCCCGGCCTACCTGCAGCAGCTCACCATGAGTCCAACGGCAAGCATGTCCGCTGGGACGGCAGCGCCGTGACCTCCGACACCGGTGAGATCTTCTGGGGCGAGCCCGGCACCAACGGTCAGCACGCCTTCTACCAGCTGCTGCACCAGGGCACCGTGGTGGTCCCGGCCGACTTTATCGCTTTCGCCAACACTGCCAACCCCGCAACCGACAGCGGCCAGGATGTCCACGAGCTGTTCCTGGGCAACTTCCTGGCCCAGACCAAGGCACTCGCCTTTGGTAAGACGGCCGATGAGGTGCGCGCCGAGGGCACGCCCGAGCAGATCGTCCCGGCCCGCTGCTTTGAGGGCAACCGTCCGACGACCTCGATCTTCGGCGACACGCTGACCCCGTTCGCACTCGGCGAGCTCATCGCCCTGTACGAGCACATCACGTTTGTCGAGGGCACGGTCTGGGGTATCGACTCCTACGACCAGTGGGCGTCGAGCTGGGCAAGCAGCTTGCCAAGCAGATCACCCCGGCTTCCACGACGACGCCGCCAAGCCGAGCAGGACGCTTCGACCCAGGCGCTCATCGAGTTCTACCGCGCACACCGCAAGTAGGATTTGCTGCGAAAGCTAACGAATGGCCGACAAGGGCCCGTATCCGTTGGGATGCGGGCCCTTTGCTATCTGGATAGAATGGAATGTATCGGGAGGCACCTCGACGGGCATCGCAATCGTCGAAGGCGCGCCGTTCATGTTTGGGACAATATGACATTTTTCCCGTTGCAAACAGCGCCGCCGTGGGTGTTCTGTATGATGGCTCAGACAAGGTTGCTCAATGACAGGGAGGCACATATGGCAATCAAAGCCATCGCAATGGATATCGACGGTACGCTCACCAACGACCAAAAGGTCATCAGCCCGCGTACGCGCGAGAAACTGCTCGCGGCGCAGGAATCGGGTATTAAGCTCATCTTGGCTTCGGGTCGTCCCGCATGGGGGCTGCACGCCTTGGCGCAGGAGCTCAACCTTCAAAACCATGACGGTCTGCTGGTTGCCTTTAATGGCGCGCATGTGTCGACGCTCAGACCGATGAGGTGCTGTTCGATCAGGCTATGCCAACCGACGAATTGCATCGCCTGATTGATTACCTGCGTAATTTTGACGTGATCTCTATGATTTCGCTCGGTCGCGATTTGCACGTCGAGGACTCGTACCATTGCATGATCACGCTGCCTGACGGCTCGCAGAAGAATATTGTCAAGTATGAGCGCGATGCCTGCGACCTTAAGATCCGTGAGGTCGAGAGCTTGCATGAGGTCGTGGATGCTTATCCCGTGGACAAGCTGCTGACGGCGGGCGATCCGGCCTACCTGCAGGCGCATTACGAGGAGATGTATGCGCCCTTTAAGCAGACGCTTTCGGGCATGTTTACGGCCGACTGGTATTTTGAGTACACGGCGCCCGGTATCGATAAGGCCCGTGCGCTCGAGGGTGCCCTGCCCAAGCTCGGCATCGATGCCAGCGAGGTCGTCTCGTTTGGCGACGGCCAGAACGACAAGTCCATGATTGAGTGGGCCGGCACCGGTGTTGCCATGGGCAACGCCGTCGATGAGGTTAAGGCAGTTGCTCAGATGGTGACCGCCAATAACAACGAAGATGGCATTGCGGTGGCGTTGGATAAGCTGCTGGGTTAGAATCGCCGATAGTGCATAGTTCGGGCGTCCGCTTGCGGGCGCCTTTTGTTGGGGAGGGTGCCGTGTCCGCATTTCCGTTCGACGCCGTTATCTTTGACATGGACGGCGTGATTGTCGATACCGAGTATTACTACCTGGCGAGACCGCCGCGTTTGCCAAGGAGCTTGGGTTGAACCTGACCCAAGAGGAGTTGAACGGGCAGGTCGGTACCTCGCATCAGTCTTTCTCCACATGCTGGTCGATTGGTTTGAGCGTGCCGGTAAGGGACGTTTTACTGGCGAGGAGGCGTTGGCCCGTTGGGATGAGTGGGCGCATAAACGTCCGCGCGACTATCAGACTTTGATTAACCCAGGCGCCGTGGATACGATCGAGAGCTGCCGCGCCGCGGCGTTCGCGTGGCGCTTGCTAGCTCGTCGCCCATGGATAGCATCGAGGAAGTGCTCAATGCATGCGGCTGTCGGATGCCTTTGAGTATGTGGTGAGCGGCGAGCAGTTTAAGGAGAGCAAGCCCGAGCCCGACATCTACCTGCATGCGCTGGACCTGCTGGGGCTGCCCGCGAATCGCTGCTGCTGCGTCGAGGATTCGGTGCCTGGCATCACTGCCGGCAAACGAGCTGGCCTGACAGTCATTGCCAAGCGCGAGGAACGCTTTGGCTTTAGCAGGATGCCGCGGACAAGATTATCGACCAGCTGCCGGAACTGCTGGAGCTTTCTTAGGAGCGCGGTAGTTGCGCGTTTTTCGGGTCAGATGAGTAAATACCCGACATTTTGGTGCGGCAGCAAGCATACTTAATGCTAATGCGGCTTAAGGGCTTGCTGAATGCCCTTGGGCCCGCTTTAGACTTAATTGTGCTTGGAGAGGGTATATGCCACCGACTGAAGGGCTAACTGACGGTAAAGCAGCGATACCGCTGTACCAACAGGTTATCGATATCATCAAAAACGAAATCAACTCCGGTGCCTACAAGGCAGGTGCGCGGATACCCAACGAATTCGAATTGGCTGAGAGCTATAAAGTTGGCCGCGTTACCGTGCGACGCGCTATTGAGGAGCTCGTCCAACAGGGTTATCTAACGAAGCGACAGGGGAAAGGCACGTTTGTCAATGCCCCCAAGCTCAAGCGCAAGATTCGCCAGAAGGATGACGTCCAGAGTTTTTCGGACGCATGCCGCGTTAACGGAATGGAACCGGGGGCGTGTGTCATTTCGAGAAAGATGCTGCCGGCGGATTCCACCGAAGCACAGTTCTTTGGTGTTCCCGTTGGAACTGACTTGATCTGCGTTGAGCGCGTGCGTACTGCCGATGGCGTCCCTGTCATGCTCGAGAACAACATATACGTTTACGAGGACAACGCCTATCTGTCAACGGCGCCTCTATCTAACCAATCCATTTTTGAGTTCGTGCGCAACCGGACGGGCCGCACACCCGCGTTTACCGACCCATGCACGCTTGAGATCGCGTGCGCGTCGCCCGAGGTCGCTCGGTTGTTGGCAGTTCCCGTTGGCGAACCCTTGTTTTATATGGAAGCCTTCTTTTTCGATGAGCAGCGGCGGCCGTTTATCATCGGTCGTCAGCGGATCGTTGGGTCTCGCTACGTTTTTGACATCTAGGACATTGCGAATGGAAGCGCCCGGTGGATCATCTCACCGGGCGTCTCCATACCGTTCACGGCGCAAACGCAACCGTTCAACCGCGTTGCGGCAATCAGTTTGAAATTATCTTGATGACGAGAAAAGCTGCTGGTAATCTATAGAACGTCATAGAACGTTTGCCTTGTGCAAACGTTGAAGCGAGATGCGCTGCAGTCTCGAGTTCTTTGGAGGTATCTATGTCAGATGCGAAGGCGAAGAAGACAAACAGACGTTTTTGGTTCAAATTACCGCATGTCTATACGATCATGTTCTTGCTGATCGTTGTCTTTGCGGTCTTGACTTGGATCGTTCCCTCTGGTCAGTATCAGCGCAAGACGATTTCGACAGCGGCGGGCGAGCGTGAAGTCGCCGTTGCTGGAACCTATGAACAGGTCGATAAGAACTACACCGATTCCGAGACCGGCGAGACCATCAATCTGGGTCAGGATATCTTCGCGGTCCTGCAAGCGCCCACTAAGGGCATCCAGGAGCTGCCGACGTCGTTGCGTTCGTCTTATTGATTGGCGGGTCGTTCGCAATCATCACCAAGACCAACGCTTTGAATGCCGGCATGAGCCGTGTGATTAAAAAGCTCAAGAACAAGGACATCCTCATCATTCCCATCACGATGACGTTGCTGTCCATTTGCGGCACCACGTTTGGTATGTCTGAGGAAGCCCTGCCGTTTTATGCCATCTTCATTCCCATCATGATGGTATCGGTTATGACTCGATGACGGCATTCATCATCTGCTTCCTTGGTCCTAACCTGGGATATTGCGCTTCGACCATCGATCCGTTTAATGTTCTGATCGCCCAGGGCATCATTGGCATCGAGGGCAATCCGCAACTGTGGCTGCGCGCCGTTTCTTGGGTCATCTTCACTTCCGTTGGTATCGCATGGGCCATGCGCTACGCCATGCGCGTCAAGAAAAACCCCGAGTCGTCCATTACGTACGAGACGATAAGCTCAAGCGTATTGAGTTTTCCGTGACCGATGCCTCCATCGAGGAAGAGTTCACTACCCGTCAGAAGCTCGTGCTTATCGATTTTGCTTGCGGTATGGGCATTATCGTCTGGGGTCTTGTTACCCAGGGTTGGTACATGAATGAGATTTCCGCCGTGTTCCTTGGCATGGGCTTGCTTGCCGGTATCCTGGGCGGTCTTGACCAGCAGACGATTGCTGAGGAGTTCGTTAAAGGTCTCGCCGACTTTGCGTACGCCGCCATCGTTATCGGTATCGCTCGCGGTATTCTGGTCATCGCCGAGGGCGGCATGATCATCGACACCATCCTCCAGGCGCTCGCTACTGCGCTCGCCGGTGCACCCGCCGCCGTCTACACCACGTTTATGTATATCGTCCTTGGCCTGCTCTCTTTGCTGGTTCCCTCGAGCTCTGGACTTGCGGCGCTCACCATGCCCGTCATGGGTCCGCTGACCGAGCTTATGGGCCTCAATCCCGAGGCGGCCGTCACCGCGCTCCAGTTTGCCAACCAGACCATCAACACCATCAGTCCCGTGGCGGGCATGACGGTTGCCGGCCTTGGCGTGGCTAAGATTTCGTTTGGCCAATGGTGGAAGACCATTTGGAAGTTCTTCATCTTCATGGTCGTGTTTGGCTTGGTCATTACTGCCATTTCTGGCATGCTTCCGGCGTAGGTGATTATAATGTCCGATCGTTTGACGGTCCTGACGTCTAAGAGCGTCTTTACCGGTACGGGGGACCTGCCGTTTGAAGGTTTCGTAGCAGTCCGTGGCAATCGAATTGAGGCTGTTGGCACCAAGTGTGAGCTAGCTTCGTATTTGACCCAGGCGGACGAGGTAGTTGACCTGGGCGACCGCACCGTCATGCCTGGCCTGATCGATGTACATACCTTCTATACAGGCTGGGCGCTGCGGACGTTGGGGCCTGATCTGTCCGGCATCGCTGATGCCAAAGAGGCCGTGCCGCTCTTGCGTGCATGGAAAGAAGATCATCCGGATTGCGCGGCGGCTTTTGGCCACAACCTGCCCGAAACGTTGGCATCGGATGCCGAGAACGCAAATACGGCAGCTGTGTTTGACGAGTGTTTTGGTGATATCCCTGTCGTCTGCTTTACACCGGGCGCGGAGACCTGCGTTCTCAACGCTGCAGCCAGTGCGCGATACGGCTTTACATCCCAGGCGTGCTATGCCGAGAAGATCTGGCGCATGATGAGCGATTTCCTCGCGCTGCCCGAGGTGCGTGCCGGGTATTCGGACTACATGAGCATGCTTAACGAGCGCGGCGTTACCGCCATCAAGGAGATGGCGTTTGATGACTACTACGGCTTTGCCGACGAAATGGCTCGCCGTGAGGAATCTGGTGAGCTGACGGTTCGCGTCTCTATGATGTCGCAGCCGGTGGGTGCCGGTGCAAATCTGGCATATGCCCGCGAGGCACGAGAGCGCTTCCGGGGACCGTTCGTTCGTTTTTCTGGCTTCAACCGTATGACCGATCGAGGCGTATGGGCGGGGCTTGCGAGATGATTGACCCCTATGAGGACACGGCCGATGCGGGCGCTGCCGGCAAGACGGTCGTCGAGGAGCCAGAGTGGGATCTGATTGAGAACGAGCTGCGTGCAATTGATGCTGACGGTTTCCGATATTCCTTGCATTGCCAGGGCGATGGCGCCGTTCGTCGCACCGTGGCGCTCTATGCCTCGCTGCCTCGAGACGAGTATGGGCGGTTGCTTCGCCGCCATGCGATTACCGATCTCGAGAACTCTGACCCGACCGATCTTGTCGAGTTTGGCAAGTTAGGTGGAATTTGCGAGGTCTATCCGCAGATTCTGACGCTGGACCGGCGCGAGGATTGCCTGTCGATGATGCGTCGGCAAATTGGCGAGACGCGACTTTTGCACAGCTGGAATCGCCGCGGCATGGAAGATTCCGGATGCACGGTGTGCTGTGGTACGGATTTGCCGCTGCTGGTTCCGAGCCTGGGCGAGTCAATCTACAGCGCGTGCGGCGGATTCTTCGCCGACGGACTGCCCGTGAATGAGGCCAACGTGCTGACGCTTGTCGAGCTCTTGCGCGCTTGGACTGCCGGGGGCGCGTACGATCTGATGCGCGAAGACGAGCTGGGTACGCTCGAGGTCGGCAAACTTGCCGATATCTGCGTGCTCGATCGGGATGTGTTCGACCTCGATTATCGCGACGCACGCGATCTTTCGGTTGATATGACGATGTCGGACGGACAAATCGTGTTCGATCGAAATAAGGAGGCATAGGATGTCTGAATCCAAACCGACGCTGCGCCGCGAACAGATTGCGGGCATGAATATCCACTACATCATGTGGTCGCTCGATTACTTCCTTGATGTGCAGCAGCGTTTGGGCTTTGAGTCCATTGAGTTGTGGTGTGCAGAGCCGCATGTGACGCTCGACCATACGGGCTACTTTGAGGCTGAGGTCCTGGCGAAAAAGGCTGCAGACCGTGGGCTTAGGTATCGTACTCTGTGCCCCGAGAATGTTGTCTATCCTTGGCAGTACTGCGCACGCAAACCGCTGCATGAACAGCGCAGCCTGGCGTACTTTAAACACGGCATTGAGCTTGCGAGGTACTTGGGTGCGACCGTATGTCCGTCAACTCGGGCTGGGGCGACTGGGACGAGGACCGCGAGGAAGCCTGGAAGCGCAGCCGCGAGCACTTGTCCATTCTGGCGGAGTATGCCGGCGAGCACGGTCTGGTGCTTACGATGAAAGCCTGCGTCCCGAGGAGAGCAACCTTGTGACGACGGTTTCCGATGCGAAGCGCATGATTGACGAGTCGCGAGCCCGTACTTACAGCCCATGGTTGATACAACCGCGATGGGCGTTGCAGGCGAGACGCTCGAGGACTGGTTTGCCGCCTTTGGTGATGGGGCAATTCACGAGATGCACTTTATCGACGGTGACCCGTATGGCCATCTGGTGTGGGGCGATGGCAAGCACGATATGGACGCCTTCGTTGCCACACTCAACGTCCATGGTTTCGACGGCATGCTGGGCCAGGAAATTACGGACGGCCGTTACTACGATGACCCGGCGGCGGCTGATGCCAAGAACATGGCCGCATTCGAGAAATATCTGATTGACTAAAACAACTATCGCTACGCAACCAACGTCATTGATTGCGGCCCAAATAAGAAAGGAACTGGATATGAACGCACACGATCTGATCAAAGAGCAATTGCCGAGAAGGGCAAGTTCGACAGCGTCTACTGGATTGCTTGCGGTGGCTCCATGATCGATTTGATCCCGGCTCACGAGCTTCTGCAGCGCGAGGCAACCACCTTCACTTCGTATATCTATACCGCACGTGAATTCGACATTATGCGTCCGCGTCGTCTGGGCGAGAAGTCCCTGGTCATCGCTTGCAGCCACAGTGGCAATACCCCGGAGGTCGTCGAGGGCTGCGAGATTGCCCTTGCCGCCGGCGCTACGGTGATCGCCCAGACCGACAACGCTGGATCCAAGATCGACTCCGGCAAGTGGACCACGTGGGTCTACCCGTGGGGCGAGGGCGTGCCGCAGGCCGAGGTCCCCGCTGGCATTTCGCTATCGCTTGCGGCCGAGCTGCTCGATCAGCAGGAGCTACGCCGATCTTGCCGATATGTATGCCGGTATCGCCGAGATGGATAAGATTCTTCCCCCGGCACGCGAGAAGGTAAATGCCGAGCTGGGCGATCGCTTTGCCAAGCTTTGCCAGGAGCACGAGTTCTTCTATATTCTGGGCAGCGGTCCCAACTTTAGCCAGACCTACGGTTTCGCTATCTGCTCTCTTATGGAGATGCAGTGGCAGCACTGCAGCTACATCCACTCTGCCGAGTACTTCCACGGCCCCTTCGAGGCTACTCGGGACGGCGTTTTTTACTTCCTGCAGATGGGCTCCAGCGAGTGCCGTGCTATGGACGAGCGCGCCCTGGCGTTCCTTAAGACGCATACCGATACGCTGATGGTGCTCGATGCCAAGGAGTACGGTATGGAAGCCGTGCCGGCGAGCGTCCGTGCCTATCTGGACCCGGTGCTGTTCTACGCCATGAACTGCGAGCTGCGTGCTGCACGCGGCAAGGTGTTTGATCACGATCCCGATTTCCGTCGCTATATGGGTGTTGTCGAGTACTAGAAGGAGCAAAGGCCATGGCATTTAACGTTAACGCGCTCGGATTTGGCGACAACGTCGTCGATCGCTACGAGCATATCCACACCATGTATCCCGGCGGCAATGCGGTGAACTTCGCCGTTTATGCCAAGAAATGCGGTGCCGCACGCTCCGCATACATGGGCATTTTTGGCAATGACGCCGCTGCCGAGCATGTCATTGCAAGCCTCGAGGATGAGGGTATCGAGCTTGACAAGTGCGAGCAGATGATTGGCGAGAACGGAGCGGCTCGCGTGACCGTCGTTGACGGTGACCGTGTCTTCCTCGGCTCCAACGAGGGCGGTATCCGTGGCGATGCGCGCTATGTCCTCGATCGCTTTGACCTTTCGTACATGAAGCAGTTCGATGTGGTTCATTCGGGCAACTATTGCTTTACCGAGCGCGAGCTGCCCAAGCTGAAGGCTGCGGGCGTCACGGTCTCTTTTGACTTTTCGGATGACTCCACCGACGAGTACTACGAGCAGATTGCGCCCTACGTCGATTTCGCTTTCTTTAGTGCGGCGGATGCCGCGAGTGAGGACGAGATTCGCGAGCGTCTGGCATGGGTGAAGGGCCTGGGTCCGCGTTTTGTGTCGGCTACGGCGGGCGCCGAGGGCTGCATTGCTTACGACGGCGAGCGTTATTACCGCCAGCTGGCTAAACCGGTAACGGACATGAAGGACACCATGGGGGCGGGCGACTCGTTCCTCACCTCGTTTTTGATGTGCTATCTCGATTCCGCCAAGCGTGGTGAGGATTGCGCCGAGGCCATCGAGCGCGCGCTCGACTTTGCTGCCGGGTTTGCCTCGACCGTGTGCGGCATGGAAGGTTCTTGGGGCCACGGAGCACCAATCGTCGAATAGCTTAAGAAAGCGTACGGCGGTCTGGCTATGAGGCTTTGGACAGCCGATGCAAAACAATAAGCGAAACGCGAAAAGGGGGCTCGCCATGTGGTGGGTCCCCTTTTGAACATTGGAGAAGACCATGGGTATTAAAGCGTGCGCAGCTGGTTTTTGCTGTGCGGACGTCTATCAAAACATCGGCGTGTTCTATCCGACTGGTAATGGCATTGACTGGGGTATCCATCTTGCACGAATGGGCGTTTCGGTATCCGCCGTGTCGGTTGTCGGCAAGGACGAGTACGGAGACAAGATGAGGGAGGCGCTGGCCGCTGAGGGGTTCGATATCTCACATCTGCGGGTGGAGGATGGCGACACCTCGGTGATGCTCATGGCGTTGAAAGACGGCGTCGATCGCGTACATCTCGAGGCAATCGATGGCGTAATGGAGGCATATCGACCGAATGAAGATGACCGGGCGTTTATCCTAGAACATGACATCATTCACACCGACCTGTTTGGCAATTGTTTGGACCTCCTGCCCGAATGGCATGATGCGGGCAAGACGGTGGTTATGGACTTCTCGGTGTTCAGCCAGGATCCCGAATATGCCTGCGAGAACCATTTTCCCTACGTTGACTATGCGTTCATGTCGTTTGAAGAGGACACTCCGGAGCTGCGTGATTGGGTACGTCACGTACAGGAGCTGGGACCGCGGGTGGCAGTTGCCACGCTTGGCGAGAAGGGAAGCATTGCCTATGACGGTGAGCGCTTCTATGAGTGCGGGATCGTGCCGGCGGAGAAGGTCGTTAACACCGTGGGTGCCGGCGACTCGTATATTGCCGGGTTTACCAAGGGCGTGATCGATGGCTTGATATTCCGGCGTGCATGAAGGCGGGCGCTGAACTGTCGTCCCGAGTGATTGGTTCGTTTGAGCCGTACTAGGGCCAAATGCCTGGAAAGGAGTACGAAATGGTTATCGACATGTTGGTCCATCCTATGCTCTATGGCGAGATCTGTACGCCGGGTGATGAGCCTGATGGATTCGGTTTTTGGTCACGAGAATTTGGTATGGGGCATATGGGCCCCATGGATTGGGATGAGCTTCAAGTCGAGATGGACGTCTGCGACGTGCGGAAGAGCGTGCTCATGCCGCTCGATGTAACCACGGCATGCGGAGGACACTTTGGCACCAATGACCAGATTGCCATGCTGGTTGCCGCGCACCCCGATCGTCTGTGGGGATTTGCGAGCGTAGATCCGCAGGTGAGCGGTGCCGCAGACGAATTGGAGCGCGCCTTTACCGAGTTGGGGGCAAAGGGGCTTTGCCTGCATCCGGCAAAGCAGGGTTTTGCCCCCGATGATGCCGTGGCCGAGCCGCTTTACGAGCTGTGCGAGCGCTATAACAAGCCGGTGGTTTTCCATGCCGGTATGTCTTGGGAGCCGGGCGCAGAGCTCTCGCGCAGTAACCCGCTTGCATTTGAGCACACAATCGCAACGCATCCAAATGTGCGCTTTAGTTTGACCCACTTTGGCTGGCCCTGGGTGCGCGAGACCGTGGCGATGCTGCTCAAGTATCCCAACTGCTACACGGACACCTCTATCACTTACATCGATTCGCCCGAGGAGATGATGCAGCGCCTTTTCACGGTCGATATGGGGCCGCTGTGGTATGAGCGCGCGCTATCGCATCAAGTGATGTTCGCCAGCAATACGCCGCGTTTCCGTGCATTCAAACTCAAGCGGGCGCTCGATACCGTGCTCATGCGCGATGATGCGCGAGAAAGGCTCTACTGGGTAATGCCCTGCGTTTTCTTGAAGGGGATGAGTAAACATGGTGACGCTCGAGACATTGAGCTATCTATCGACTGCTCCGGACCAGTTCATCGATATTACCGAAGATGTGCACGCTGCCATCGAACGCAGCTCGGTGACCAATGGCTTGGCAGCGATTATTTTGTCGCATACGACCTGTGGAATCGTGGTAAACGAGGGACTGCCCTGCGTGGAGACGGATCTTATGGAGACGCTTGATCGCATCGCCCCACTCGATGCCCCCTATGCGCATGCACACTTCCTGCCGAGCTATGGAGCCACCGGTAACAACTCCTGTGGGCATATCAAGAGCATGATTTGTGGAAACAGTTGCTTCTTTCCCGTCCAAGATGGCCACATCGTGTGCGGAGGTGCCCAGAACATCTATCTTGCGGAGTTTGACGGTCCGCAGAAGCGAAAAGTGTACGTCGAGGTGCTGGGGGAGTAACGTCCCTGCAATGACCCTAAGAAGGAGCACGTTATGTCGTTTCTAACCTCGATGTTCAAGACCGAAAAGCCGGTTATCGGAATGCTGCACCTGCGTCCTCTGCCGGGCGATCCACTGTATTACCCGGGCGGAAGCGTGTCGCAGGTCGTGGAAGCCGCCAAGCGCGATCTCGAGGCGTTGCAGCAGGGCGGTGTCGATGGCATTTTGATTACCAATGAGCTCTCGATGCCCTATGAGCAGCATGTTTCTCCCTCAACCTTGCATCGATGGGCTATGTAATCGGGGCTCTATCCCATGATTTGTCGACTCCTTGGGGAGCTGAAGCTATTTACGATGGTGATGCCACAATCGAGCTGTGCGCTGCCGTCGACGCGCAGTTCACGCGTTGCAATTTTTGCGGTGCCTGGGCCGGTGATCTCGGGCTGATTAACCGAGATTTCGCTCACACCATGCGTCGCAAGGCGGCGCTGCGCCTGGACGACCTCAAGCTTTTTCACTTCATCACGAGCGAGGGGGAGGTTTATCTCAACGACCGCACGACTGCGGACATTGCCGATTCACTTCTCTTTAATTGCCTACCGGATGCGATGGTCATCGGCGGTTCGGCTGCCGGTCGTGGCGCTTCGGGCGAGCTTGCCGATGAGGTCCGTGAGCGTGTTGGCGAAGTGCCCGTGGTATGTGGCACCGGTTGTCGCGAAAATACCGTGGCTGACGTATTTGCTCACTACGATGGCGCGTTTGTCGGCACCTGCTTAAAGCGCGACGGAAAGCTGGATGCCCCGGTTGATGTTGAGCGGGTAGCTCGTTTTATGGCTGCCGCTCGTACGGCGCGAGGGGAGTAGGCACCTATGGCGCTCTATCTGGGTATTGATATTGGGACAAGCGCCTCTAAAGGCGTTTTAATCGATGATCGATGCAACATCGTTTGCCAAGCCTCTTGTGGACATGAGACGGACAGCCCGTGTGACGGATGGTACCAGCATGATGCCGAGGCCGTTTGGTGGGGCGATTTTTGCCGCTTGTCGCGCGAGCTGGTGGCGCGATCGGGGGTTAACGCGGCACAGATCGGATGCGTGGGCCTTTCCGCATTGGGCTGCGACTGCGTACCGGTCGATACCGAGTGCAACGCGCTGGCGCCCGCGATTTTGTATGGAGTCGATGCACGCTCGAAACCGCAGATTGACGAGCTTCTTTCCGAATATGGGTCAGATCGCGCACGCGAGCTTTTCGGGCACGATCCCTGTTCGTCAGATATTGCTCCCAAGATCTTGTGGTTTAAGGAGAATATGCCCGAGGTGCACGAACGTGCCGCGAAGTTCCTGACGGCGTCATCGTTTCTGTGCGCAAAGTTGACGGGGCGTTTTACGGTGGACCGTTATTTGGCGGAGGATTTTCTTCCCCTATACGACCGCTTCACTTGGAAGGTTGATGCTCGGGAATGTGCTCGTTTCTGCCGGCCTGACAGATGGCGGAGGTAATGTCGGCTACCGATATTGCCGGGGTGATTACTCAGCGTGCGGCTGAGGCGACGGGGCTCGCGGCAGGGACACCTGTCTTAGTGGGAACGGGCGACTCTGGTGCCGAGGCCATTTCGACGGGTGTATTTCGTCCCGGCGATATGATGGTTCAGTTGGGGAGTACGGCGTATTTCATCTATCTAGCTGATCATATGGTCGATGATGCCCGCCTGTGGCCAGGGACGTTTATCATTCCCGGAACTTACGGGATCTGCGCGGGGACCAATACGGCGGGTGCGCTCACATCGTGGCTGCGCCAAGAGCTGTATCGCGACGCCGTGGAGGCCGAGGGCCACGGTGGCCCCGATGCATATTCGGTTATGGCGCATGATGCCGCCGGTGTGGCGCCGGGTGCCGATGGGCTCCTGTGTCTGCCGTACTTTGCGGGGGAGCGCACTCCGCTCAACGATCCCGAGGCGCGTGGCGTCTTCTTTGGCCTGACCGGAAGGCATACACGAGCCCATATGGTTCGTGCCGCCTTGGAAGGCGTCGCGTATACCGTTGCATCCCATGTCGACATTATCGAGCGAGAACATGGACTGCCAATTGGGCGCATTATGCTTGTCGGAGGTGGAACCAAGAATCCAGTTTGGATGCAGGCTATCGCGACGTATGTGGGCGCGAGGTCTCGGTTGCCAAGGTTACGGTGGCGCATGCTTCGGTGATGCCATCATGGCAGCTCTCGCAGGTGGCGCCTATGCATCATGGGATGAGCTCGCCCAAGTCCTTGGCGTTGCGCAAACAATCGTGCCTGATATGACTGCCCACGAGTTATATGCGTCGCGCCGTCATATCTTTGACGAATTGTATGCACGCAACCGTGATCTCATGCACGAATTGGTGTAATGCTGCCGAATTGTACTGTCTTCCAAAATAGGGACTGCGTTGTGCGATTTGCATGCCCCTTGGCATTTTTGCCCACAGGAGTTAGCGAAGGTCAAAAACAGAGTGCGCATTTGCTAAAACTGCCGACTCGATGCGCTTTGCGTCACAGTTTTTGAGTGAGGCGATGCGCATCGAGGTCCTTGCGAGCGATCTGATGAGCGACTGCGCGCTTGTTTCTGTGTTTGGCTCGGCTGGCGCATCGGTCTCGAGCAGTAGACGGTCGAGTGGAATCTGCCGGGCATATTCGCGACCGCGCTTGGTGGCGAGCATACGCTCGTTCACGGAAAAATAGCAGTTTGCGTTTCGCGCGCGGGCGAGTTCGTTCGAAGTGCCGCTAAACCAGTGGAAGATGATAGCGGGGGAGTCGGGGTTTGGGATGAGTAGTCCATGCGATTCGAGGACGTCCAGTACGGCTCCTGCCGAACGAACGGCGTGAATTGATATCACGCGCCCGGTAAGAGGATGCTGCACGAGTGCATCGCAGAGCCGGTTAAGTGCCTGTATTTGTAGCGGCTCACTTCCAGCAAAGCGCGCGGAAAAGTCGAGCCCGACTTCGCCGATGTAGCGCTCTTGGGCAGCAACTTCGCAAAGCAGATTGACTTCGGCGGGACCGCAGCGGCCGTCGGCGAGCCACCAGGGATGGAGCCGATGCCCTTGATGACGGTAGGAAGGCGACGGGTTCGCCCGTGTGCGCTAGCGAAGTCGCGTGGATCGACGCCGCAATCAAATAGACCCAAGCCCAGCGCGTTGCCTCATCGGCAACGGCGTCCGGGTGAGCCATTAAATCAAGATGGCAGTGTGCATCAAATAACCGGGGCTCCATCTCGGCGCGCTCCGCTAGTCTAGGCGCTGGCCATCGGCACGCACGTGCTCGGTGCCGCGGCCACTGATCTGGCGGATAACCTCGCCGGCGATCATCTGCCCATGATGGGCGGCATAAAGCTGGCGGTTCCGAGCTCGGTACGCTCGTGGATGTTGGAAGGGTCGCGGGGCTGTGTCTTAACCGATTCCTCGCAGCTAAACAGTACATGTAGGCTCTTGATTCCGCGCTTCTTACATTCTTTGCGCATAATGCGGCTCATGGGGTCACGTACCGTATCGAAGATGTCGGCAAAGCGGAGGCACTCGGGATGGAGCTTGTTGGCCCCGCCCATGGAGCTAACCAAACGAATGTCGTGGTCCTGAGCATATTTGGCAATGGTGAGCTTGGCCGAGATGGTGTCGATGGCGTCGACGACGTAGTCGAGCTTGCCGTCCGTCTGCTCCAAAACGCTCGCGAAGAACTCGTCGATGTTGTCGCTCAGCAGGTATTCGGTGCGTTTGATAACGGTGGCGGCGGGATTGATATCGCGGATCATGGCATCCATCACGTCCACTTTGCGCTTGCCGACGGTGCTGTGAAAGGCGATGGCCTGGCGATTGATATTGCTGGGCGCGATGATGTCCTTGTCCAGAATGACGAAATGACCGATGCGCCGCGGGCGAGTGCTCGCAGCAGTTGGAGCCCACGCCTCCGCAGCCGAGCACCAGCACCGTGGCGGCGGCGAGTTTGTCGAGCGCCTCGCGGCCCATGATGATCTCGAGCTTGGTGTCGCGTGTCTCGACGAGTGCAGCAGTTTCGGTCATAGACATCCTCCGATGGGGAAGCGAATCGTGTTTTAGCTATCGCCATTATAGGTAATCGCCCATAGGTTGCGATGGCGCTTACTCTGATGTGGTTTGAAGCATTTCGATTAGATAGTTAGACAAACATCTAAATATCGAGTATAGTGTGCGCGTCATGAGAGATGATGAGAGGAGGTCTTATGCCGGGAGAGGGTTTTAAGGCGCTTGCCGATCCAACGCGACGGCGCATTTTGGAGTTGCTGCGCGAGGGCAATTGCACGGCGGGGGAGCTTGCCGAGCATTTCGATATCAGTAAGCCGTCGCTGAGCCATCACTTGGCGACGCTCAAAAACGCCGGGTTGGTGACCGACGAGCGCCATGGCCAAAACATCGTATACAGCTTAAACACCACCGTCATGCAGGATTTGATTGGCTGGTTTATGGGTTTTACAAACACGGAAGGTGATAAGGATGAATAACGAAAACAAGGGCATTCACCCCACGGGGGTATCGTCGCGCGTGTGGATTGCGCTGGTCGCTCTGTGCGTCGCCAATGTCGTAGCGCACCTCATGGTGATGCCGAGCTTGCCTGCGCAGATTCCCACGCACTGGGGCGCGAACGGCGCCGTCGACGGTTGGGGTCCTAGCTGGATGGCCTCCGCGCTCGGCGTGCTGCCTCTGGCGCTTCTCGCAATGTTCTGCGTGGTGCCGCGCATCGACCCCAAAGGTGAGGCATATCGAACCTCGGGCAAGTTCTACCAGGGCTTCGTAATCGCCTTCACCTTGTTCATGTGCGCCATAAGCTGGCTGGGAGAGCTTACGGTCTGGGGCGTGGTGCCGGCGGTCGGTTCGGTTAACGTGCTGATTTCCGGTGTTGTCGGTTTGCTGTTCATCGGCGTAGGCAACTACTTGCCGCGTGTGAAGCAGAACTATACGCTCGGTATCAAGACGCCCTGGGCGCTTGCCGATCCCGAGAACTGGCGCCGTACGCAGCGCTTTGGCGGTGCCTGCTTTATGGTGCTGGGTGTTGGCCTGATTGTGATGGGCGTGGCGGGCAGCGTGCTTTCGAGTGAAGTCGTCGCCGCGGTGATTGCGGCTCTGGCGTTTGGTTCGACCGGAGCTGCCTACGCCTATTCGTATCTGCTGTGGCGTAAATCGCAGCGAGCCGTTCGCTAAGGTTGCGGAAAACTAGCGTACGCAGTTCATAGTATGTTCCGGGGGACTTTTCCCAGGTAGTATTAGGGGGTGTGGGCAACCATGCCCCTTTTTCGTTAAGTTTCAGAGCTGGTTCCCTCATTTCGTTTCCACTAAAGCGAATCAAGAATAGGGAAACAGCAGGTAGAAGGATAGGACAGACATATGGCGGAGTTTATCTACCAGATGTATCAGGCTCGCAAGGCCCATGGCGACAAGGTAATCCTTGACGACGTGACCCTGAGCTTCTACCCGGTGCCAAGATCGGCGTCGTGGGTCCCAACGGCATGGGCAAGTCGACCCTGCTCAAGATCATGGCCGGCATTGAGGAGGTCTCCAACGGCGATGCCAGGCTCACCCCCGGCTACACCGTGGGTATCCTGCAGCAGGAGCCGCCGCTCGACGACGACAAGACCGTCATCGAGAACGTGCGCATGGCGTTTGGCGATATGATCGCCAAGGTCGATCGCTTCAATAAGATCGGCGAGGAGATGTGCGACCCGGATTGCGACATGGACGCCCTTATGGCCGAGATGGGCAAGCTCCAGGACGAGATCGATGCCGCCGACGGCTGGGATATCGATTCCAAGCTCGGCCAGGCCATGGACGCCCTGCAGCTGCCCGATTCCGACATGCCGGTCAACGTGCTTTCCGGCGGCGAGCGCCGTCGCGTGGCCTGTGCAAGCTGCTGCTCGAGGCTCCCGACCTGCTGCTGCTCGACGAGCCCACCAACCACCTGGACGCCGAGTCGATCCTGTGGCTCGAGCACTTCCTGCACAACTACCAGGGCGCGGTGCTTGCCGTCACACACGATCGCTACTTCCTGGATAACGTTGCCGAGTGGATCTGCGAGGTCGACCGCGGTCACCTTTATCCCTACAAGGGCAATTACTCCACGTATCTGGAGACCAAGGCCGCGCGTATCGAGGCCCAGGCAACCGTGACGCCAAGCTCGCCAAGCGCATGGAGGCCGAGCTCGAGTGGGTACGCAGCTCGCCCAAGGCTCGCCAGGCCAAGAACAAGGCCCGTCTGGCTCGCTACGAGGAGATGGAGGCCGAGGCCCGCGCAAGCCAGAAGCTCGACTGGACCGACATCCGCATCCCTGTGGGCCCGCGTCTGGGCAACAAGGTGCTCGAGGCCCATCACCTGCACAAGGAGTTCGATGGCCGCGTGCTCATCGATGACCTTTCGTTCACCCTGCCGCGCAACGGCATTGTGGGCGTTATCGGCCCCAACGGTGTCGGTAAGACCACGCTGTTCAAGACGATTGTGGGCCTGGAGCCGCTGACTTCGGGCGAGCTCGAGGTGGGCGAGACCGTCAAGATTTCTTACGTCGACCAGAACCGTTCCGGCATCGACCCCGACAAGAACCTGTGGGAGGTCGTCTCGGATGGCCTGGACCACATGATGGTCGGCGAGACCGAGGTTCCGAGCCGCGCTTATGTGGCGAGCTTTGGCTTTAAGGGCCAGGACCAGCAGAAGCGCGCTGGCGTACTCTCCGGTGGCGAGCGCAACCGTCTGAACTTGGCGCTTACGCTCAAGCAGGGCGGCAACCTGCTGCTCCTCGACGAGCCCACGAACGACCTCGACGTCGAGACGCTGTCCTCGCTTGAAGCGGCGCTGCTCGAGTTCCCGGGCTGCTCGGTGGTCATCAGCCACGACCGTATGTTCCTGGACCGCGTCGCCACGCACATTCTGGCGTGGGAGGGCACCGACGAGAATCCGGGCAACTGGTATTGGTTCGAGGGCAACTTCGAGGCCTATCAGGCCAACCGTATCGAGCGCCTGGGCGAGGACGCAGCCCAGCCGCATCGTATCCACAGGAAACTTACCAGGGACTAGTTTGATGTGGCAAAGGGACAGCCCCTTTGTCACACGAACTTATGCTCAACCTGGGAAAATAAAAAATGCGGCGAACGTTTTTGTGACGTTCGCCGCATTTTGCTATTCGTTGGATTCTTCAACCTTGTCGACGGTCCAGGTGGCTCCGAGGCCTCCGGTGGTGTTGCGGCGGATGCGCACGGTGACTTCGCGGCGCTCGCCGGCCTGCGTGTAGTGCAGGGGGAAGCTTGCGCGGTTTCGCGCGGCCTCGATGGTACCGCGCTCGCGGGCGATCCAGTAGTACTCGCCGACAATGCCGAGGGTATCGGCGCCGTAGGGGAGATAGGTCGACAGCTGGTGCAGAAGCGGGCCGGGGCAGAAGACCTCGGTTGCGAAATCGACGGGGAAGTCCTCGGGGATGGCGGGCGTTGCGGGTGCGGGGGCCGGTGCTGCAGCGGGGACCGGAGCCGGTGCGGGAATCTGGTCATAGACAGGTTCGGATGCGGACTCGATGACGGGTGCAGACTCAGGCACCGGTTCCGGCTTAACTGCGGAATCTGTCGGTTCCACGGAGACGGATGTGTCTTCAGTCTCGGTTTTGGCATCGGCTTGCGGGGAGTCCTCTGCCTCGACAGGCAGCTTTGCCTCAATGGGCGTGGAGGCCATGGTGGTGATGCCGGCGTTGGCGTTCTCGGGGTCATAGACAACCGTGAGCGAGATGGCGGGCTGCGGCGTCTCGGGCTCCGGCGCGACTCGGTAGCGCCTTGATCGGCGGGCTCGTCGGACTGATCGTCTCGGCCTCGTTGCCAAAGACATCGCTGTTTTGGAACGCAGGCGTCTCGGATTGGTCAGCGGCTTCTTCGGTTGTCGACTTGGGAGCTCGTTGAGCTCCGCAGCGGCTTCCTGTTCTGACATGACTTCGGGATCGGTCATGGCGGCGATTTCGGTTTCGGCTTCTGCTGCCACCTCAATAGCGACTTCGATCTCTGTCTCGGGCTCGGGCTCCGGCACAGCTTCAACCGCGGCTTCTGGTTCGGGACGCTTAACGTGCTTGGGGCGTACAGCCTTGAGGTCCTTCTCGCCGCGCTTTTTCTTTTTATAGGACTGCTTGGCTCCCTTGGCAGCCTTGGGCTTGTCCTCGCCCTTGGCAAGTGCGGCATCCCATGCCTCGTTGGCGATGACCGTGGCATACAGGCGACCGCCCTTAAAGACAGTCAGCTTAATGCAGTCGTCGAGTTCCTCGAGCAACTCGCGCGTGGACTCGAAGCCCAGGTCATAAGCAGTCATGTCGCCAACGGCGAGAGCCTCTTCGACCTGCGTCATAAACGTTTGCTTGCCACACCCAATCGCATCGCGCAGCAGGCGATACAGATAGATGTGGTTGCCCAGCGAAAGCATGGGCCTAACTATTGTCTTGCTCATGGCAAATCTCCTCTTTACACATGTAAAGCATCTTACCATCGCATGGCGCTCGCCATGACGGCGCCCAAGGCAAACGGCGCGAACCGCTGTCGATTCGCGCCCGTTGTACAGGTTGCCTATCTGGGGATGCAGTGCCTAGTTGCCGATGTCGTGCTTGGCTTGAACTGTCAGATGCCGTGCCGGACGCGGTTCCGCTCGAGCTGTTGGTGTTGCTGTTGTCGGTAGATCCCGTACTCGGTGTATTGCCATTCGCCTGGTCGCCCGTGTTCGGTTGAGAGCCGTCAGTCGTTTGGCTTGAGTCAGTCGTGCCGGATTGCGTGCCGCTGTTGTTCGCAGAGGAATCGACGCCCTGCGATTGGTTTTGGGTGTTCGAGGACGAATTGGCAGAGGTAGAACTGTCTTGCGTATCGTCCGCCTGTGCCTGCTGATCCTGCGACTGGGTGTTGCCATTTGCATCGCTCTCGGTCGTGCGCGACGACAGGATTGGCTCGGGACGCTCGCCCAGACCCTCACCGGCTGTGGTGATAAGGATGGCGCCGGCGCAGGCGATGACCGCGACGATGGCGATGGCGATCGAGAAGACGATGACCTTCTTTTGCGTCTGGCTGCGCTCTGCTGCCGCCTTGGCGCGCAGGCTGTTGGGAGCGACGCGCGCCGTGGTCGCGCGTCCCGCAACCTGGCGCATCTCCTGCGTGGTTGCGGCGCCACCTAGGTGCTCCTCGACATTGGGCTCAACGGGCTCGTAGGCGCCGGTAGGGTAGTCGACAGCGGCATGCGTGCCTTGATTGCTTCGGCGCTGGCAGAGATAAAGTGGCGATAGACCTGCGAGGACACAACAGTGATGACTGAGCTCACAGCGGCACCAATCACCGAGCCGGCAATGCCGATCTTTGAAGCAAGCGCCACGCTCGTGGCGGCAGCTGCGGCGCCGGCGATGATCTGGGGAATGGAAATGTCGTCAAACAGGCCCTTTTTGGGCGCGATGGCCATGGTCTGTCCGATGGAATGGTTCTCGTGCACGCCGTTATTGAGCGATGCCGGCGTCATGACGCGCGTACGCGGCGCATCGGTGTACTTGGTCGTCATACGGGGTCCTCCCGATGTAAATCTGCTTCGTTTCGTGTAGCCATCAGGGTACCCACCAGATGTGAATCGTACGTGTCATTTAACAGATACCATCAACTCATCAAGGGTGGGCTTGCTGTCTTTGGCGAAATAGCTTGATGCTAAACTGGACTTACGATTGCGAGGTGGTTTACGTGATGTACCCGTATATGACATTCGAAGATGGTACCGAGGTCGTTCATTCTGACCTGATTACAGATGGCGATACCGAAAAGGTTATCGTGCATTTTGAACGACCGACGGCAGAGGGTTTCGACTCCGCTCGCTGTGAGTTACCTTCCTGTTCGTGGACTGACTGGGAAGGGCATTTTACTCAGAGTGAAAAACGAGCTTTCGAAGAGTGTCTGAGCAAATAATTTAGATTAGTTCGAGTTTAGTTCGAATAAAGAAGCTGAATGCGATGACCTAAAGCGTATGCATTTTCAGTATTAGATGCGTATGAAATGGAGGATGTGAATGGATGAGCTAATAGACTTTAAAAAACGATTTCTCAAGAATGGCGAGCTGGTTTCAAATTCCAAAAAAGGAAAGCTATAAAAGAATCATGCTGCTATGGGCCGTCTCTTTCTTTGAATCAAATACAAGTTATACGGAGCTTCAGGTTAATCGTGTGCTGTCACAGCTCTATCCTGATTATGCCGTGTTGAGGCGGTACTTGGTTGATTATGGATTCCTATTAAGGGATGAACGAGGCCTGAAATACGAGGTTAATCGTGATGTTCACGGTATTGAGAGCTAGCCGTCCGGTTCGGGTCCTATATATTGCTAGAGGGATAAGCGAAATAGGCAATTGGTGTGCGAATATTGCTTTGCCAATGCTGATTTACGAGGTAACTCACGATGTTTCTGCAACTGCTTTGATGGTCTGCTGCAGATTTGCCCCCTCTCTGTTTTCAGTTGCGCTCGCGCAGCTGCCTCAGAAGATGGGTATCGGGACACTGCAGGCCATGAGATTGGCAGACTTAATTCGCGCGGGATTATTCGTTTGCTATATTTTTGTTGATAGTAAATGGAGTATGTTTGCTATTACGTGCGCGGTATCGCTTTGCCGAACGGTAGAAATGCCCTGCTTTTACTCGTTGTTAAGAGCCAATACGAATAGTATCAATCGCGACGTAATTAATAATTCGTTTGGGTTCCTGCAGAATTTGATGATGGTTCTGGGGCCAGTTGCCGGCGGTTTTGTTGTCGCTCAATTTGGGGCGGAGGCTGTTCTTGCATTAGACGCGCTTTCTTTTGCCGCGTCGTTCTGGTTGCTGCGAGATGTTCCGTCGTTTATCGAGGTTAATGATAAAGAGGGAATAAGCAAAAATGAAAAAAACAGGACTGCATTTAGTGATCTTAGCGCGAAGCACTTGGCAATTGGTTTCCTATTAATCGATATTTCTAGTGGCGTGGCATTCGGCTCTCTGAATTCTCTTTTGCCAGCTATAGCGCAATTGCAATTTGACTCGTCATCGATACAATACGGATTCCTTCAGAGTAGTCTTACAATCGGACTGTTGTTCGGAAATACAATATATGGTCGTTTAATCAGTGGTTCCGATTGCGTTAAATCATATTGTTTTGTGACGTATCTTGCGCTCGGTGCATATCTGGCGTTTGGCTATCGCTATGCGTCTGGGATATCGTTTATTTTCCTTTTTATCGTCGGTGCCGGAAACGCCATTCAAGATGTGCTTCTCATAACATCGCTGCAGGATTTGGCGAGAGACGGATCTGAATCGATAAGCCTGTTTTCAATTAGGGAGTCTTTGCAATCGGTTGCTGTTGTTATTTCAACACTTCTTGTTTCGCTGTTCACGAGCATCGCGATGTTCTCAATTCTCGTTACAGGACTTGGTGTATTTTCAATTATGATGGTAGTTGTGTTTCAATTGAATTATTTGCGAAAGATGTGACGTTGATATGCCTAAAACGCTTTTAGTATTTCCCCCAGGATGGAGTCCAGTGGGGCCGTATCTTGCCTTGCCTGTTTTGAAGTCATATCTTCGAGAGGTTGAACAATACAAAATTGACATTGTTGACTTAAACGTGGAATTTTACGATGACCTCCTATCTTTTAGACATGTCGAAGAGTGCTGTAAAAGGTATCGGGAATCAAAGGATTCGTTTAGTTCGAATGTTCAATTAACAATCGAGTTGATACAAAAGTCGGCACTTAATGTTGACGAGGCAAAAGATATTTTCAGATCGAAGAGATACTTTAATCTAAAAGAAAGACAATATGCTGAAAACATTTTAGAAATGCACTCTATATCATAAATCACGTCTCATATGGAGTTAAATACACGTTCAACTCCATAGATCTGCCCTATGATTATTATTCGACACCAGAAATAATGAAATCGCTTGCGGATACCTTGCATAATCCGTTTATTTCCTTCTATGAAACTGCCTTTCTTAAGCGTATTCAGAGGGAAAAAATCGAGTTTATTGGGATTTCGGTGAGCGGCTGTTTCCAATTGATTTCTGCAGTTACGTTAGCGAAACTGATTAAAGAAGAATGTCCATCTGTTAAACACGTCTCATTGGGCGGCAATTACATTACTCGTTTAGCAGATGACTGCATGAAAGAATGGCATCCCTTTTTTGAATACATTGATTCGATAATGATGTATGACGGCGAAGAGCCGCTTGCACGTCTTCTTGAGGCTCTTGACTCTGGTGATGACAATCTCGACTGTGTTCCAAACCTTTGCCATGCTAAAGGTGGAAAGATATATAAAAACCATCGGATTGAGCAAACATTTATCAACGATACAGTTCCCGATTTCGATGGCTTCGCCCTTTCTAAATACTTCATGCCTGAGTTAATATTGCCGGTTTATTCCTCTAGGCAGTGTTTTAATCATTGCGCCTTCTGCACCATTCCCGGTGCTACCGGTGGTTGTTACCGAAAGATGCCTATATCGAGAGTATTTGAAATAATGTGTCGGTTAAATGAAAAATACGGCACGAGAGTTTTCTCTTTTGTGGATGAAACATTCGAAGGCAAAAGAATGGAGCAACTCGCGGATGAAATAAACGCATCGGGAAAAACGTTTTTCTGGCATGGAGAAACGAGGTTCTCTCCAACCCTAAGTACAGACGTTTTTAACAAGATATACCAAAGTGGATGTAGGCAGATTCAGTTTGGCCTCGAGTCATACAACCAAAGAGTTCTTGATCTAATGAAGAAGAACACGAGAGTTGATTGGATTGATCGCAATATCCATGATTGTCTCAATGCGGGTATTCCTGTTCATCTATTTTTTATGATTGGCTTTCCGACCGAAACTAAAGAAGAGGCTCTGAACACCTTAGCTTATACAGAGAATGTTTTGAATTATTCAAAACAGGTATGTGGTGTTCCATATTCCACGAGAGGATTTACGAATTTTGGTCTCGTTATGGGGTCGGATGTTTGGAATCATCCGATAAGTATGGTGTCTCTGTAATGCCGAAGTCCCAATATGAGGATTTGCGCCTCGAAGTGGATTATGTTTCAGGCACTGGTTTAACTTTAAATGAAGCAAAATCTTTATCTGATGAGCATCATATTGATTTTTATATGCAAGAGGTCATAAACGGTAGCGACACAATTGACTTGCCCCAGCGGCTTCATATTTCAGAGGTGACCTGGATCCTAGATTCTATTCACGCTGTCAGGTATAAGGGGCATTTGACCAAAGTAAAGCGACGGCTAACTAGTCTAAATCCAGCTGATCGAATCTGGCTGGATTCCAAGACCTCTGTCGTGCTCGTTGAGCCATTTGCCTACTTCTATAATTCTGAATACCATCATGTCTATGCTGTTTCCCAGTTGGTATACCTTAAGTTGGCCCGTTTATTGGAGGCCGATTGTAGCATTTCTCTTATTCTTGATCAGGGCGACCTCGAGCTGACAAGGGCGATAGAAGAACTGTTGCATTATGGATTGCTGAATACAAATATCGATGCCGATTATGTAATGCACGATAATGGTTTTCAATTGGTTAAAAGTTCGTTTGTTAAAGAAGTCGGACGCTCAAAAGAGGGGTTAAGAGTACTGCTGAGTTGTGCCACCCATAGAATGTGTGCGGTTAATGATTTTTCGTTCGCTTTGCTTTCGTTGTTTGAAAAGCCGATTACTAAGAACGAGGTGCGTGACATTTTGAAAAAAGAGGGACTATCGGCAAACGAGGAGCAATTAAACAAGTTGGTTGATAATTGCATGAAAGCAGATATACTACAATTGATTAGATAGAGGAGGTTTCTGCATGGACGTTATTAACAAAGATCTCTTGGAGCGACTGAAAGAGTCTCAGGAAGAGGGCGTCGTGGTAGAAGTGTTCGACTTTGAGGACTACATGGATAAATTCTGCCATTAGTTTCGGAATTTACTTGCCTCGCTTAAAGGAGAAGTCGATTATCGATTTCTCCTTTTTTAATTAAAGATATTTTTGGAATACATGCTCTTAGCACAGGTTGCGTCTCAGTAACTGGGAGGTTGCTTTGGCTAGTTAGAGATATGTGAACGTCCGTTAGACTGAATCTCAGGGTAGAAGGGGCCTCCAGTGTCCAGATCAACAAGGCAATGCTGCGTTTCGGCTAATAAGAACGATGGCTTTTTGCGTGTGGCGGCGGCGTCGCCGCGGATTCGCGTGGCCGATGTCGAGGCAATGCCGAGGTTGCGCTGGCGGCTGTTCGCGATGCTGCCGAGCGCGGCGTTCGCGCGCTGGTACTGCCCGAGCTTAACCTGACCGGCTATACCGCGGCCGATCTGTTCCATAATCGCACGCTGCTGCATGCCTGTGAGACTGCTCTGGCACATATTCTCGATGAAACCCGCGAGCTGCCGATTGTCTTTACCGTCGGCCTTCCCGTTGCGGTGGCCGAAAACATCTACAACTGCGCGGCCGTGTGCTGTGCGGGCGAGCTTTTGGGCCTCACGGCCAAGAAGTATTTGCCCAACTATGGCGAGTTCTATGAGCGCCGTTGGTTTGCTCCGGCGCCTGCGGATCCCGTGTGGGTTGAATTTGCCGGTCAGGGTCCGGTCCCGCTGGGTTCGGGGCTTGTCTACCGTTGCTGTGATGAGGGCGCCGAGGACCTGGTGCTGGGCGTTGAGTCTGTGAGGACCTGTGGGTGCCGGCGCCCCCTTCGACCGAGATGGCGCTTGCCGGTGCGACGGTGATTCTCAACCCGTCGGCTTCTGACGAAATCATCGGTAAGTCAGATTACCGCCGCAGCCTTATCTCTAACCAAAGCGCGCGCCTGTACTGTGCCTATGCCTACGCGGATGCGAGTGAGGGCGAGTCCACGACCGACATGGTCTTTGCGGGCGAGAACCTCGTCTACGAAAACGGCTCCAAGCTCGCCGCGACCAAACTGCTTACCTGTGATATGGCCATCGCGACGTTGACCTTGACCGCCTGGTTGCCGAGCGCCGTCGCTCGACGACGTGGACGCGCGCGGACGATGCGCCGGAGGCCACGACCGTTGAGTTCTCTTTTGAGGGCGTGCTGACAGACGAACCTGTCCTGCGCGATGCACTCGGCATCGACCGTGTCTTCCCCCGCGCGCTTTGTGCCGGCCGACCATGGTGACCTTGCCGAGCGTTGCGAGACCATTCTCGACCTGCAGACCGCCGGCTCAAGACCCGCCTGGCCCATACGGGCACCAAGGCTGCAGTCATCGGTCTTTCGGGCGGCCTGGACTCCACGCTGGCACTGCTTGTGACCGTGCGCGCCTTCGATGCACTGGGGCTGCCGCGCACCGGTATCACGGCCGTGTCCATGCCCGGCTTTGGCACGACGCATCGCACCAAGTCGAATGCCGAGTCGCTCGCTCGCGACCTTGGCGTGAGCTTCCGCGAGGTTTCGATCCACGCGGCCGTGGAGCAGCACTTCAAGGACATTGAGCACGATCCGGCCGTGCAGGACGTGACCTACGAGAACAGCCAGGCCCGCGAGCGTACGCAGATTCTGATGGATCTGGCCAATCAGGCCGGCGGTTTTGTCATCGGCACGGGTGACCTGTCGGAGCTGGCGCTCGGCTGGGCTACCTACAACGGCGACCACATGAGCATGTACGCCGTCAATGCGAGCGTGCCCAAGACGCTTGTGCGCCATCTGGTGCGCTATGCCGCTGATGTTTTTGGCGGGCGTATTGCCGAGGTTTTGCTCGATATCCTCGACACGCCGGTGTCCCCCGAGCTTCTGCCGCCCACGGGCGACGGCGAGATTGCGCAGAAGACCGAAGACCTGGTGGGTCCCTACGAGCTGCACGACTACTTCCTCTACTATTTGCTGCGCTTTGGCTTTGAGCCGGGCAAGATCTATCGCATGGCGCTCAAGAGCTTCGAGGGTGTCTACGACAAGGTCACCATCCATACGTGGCTGCGTACGTTCTACCGTCGCTTCTTTGCCAGCAGTTTAAGCGCAGCTGCCTGCCCGATGGTCCCAAGGTGGGCTCGGTGACGCTCAGCCCACGCGGCGATTGGCGTATGCCGAGTGACGCCAGCTCGCGTCTGTGGCTTGCGCAGATCGACGCGCTCAATCCCATTGACTAAGGTCGGCTAAATTGAACCAATACGGGGGTTGCAAGCGTTACACTTTTGCAATCTGATGGCCCGTATCGCGCGGCGCTCTTGTCGGAGCGCCGCGTTTTTCATATCGAAAGGTGGCACCATGCAGGCATCGCAGCGTCTCGACCGCTTTGGCGCGGAGGTCTTCGCCTCGCTCAACAACAAACTTCTCGCGCTGAAGGCTCAGGGCAAGACCATTTACAACATGAGCGTGGGCACGCCCGACTTTAAGCCGTACGACCATGTGGTCGAGGCGCTCACGCATGCAGCCCAAGATCCCGAGATGTGGAAGTATGCCCTGCGCGACCTGCCCGAACTCAAGCAAGCCGTGTGCGATTACTATGAGCGTCGCTTTGGTGTCTCCGGCATTACGCCGTCTATGGTGCAGTCGTGCAACGGCACGCAGGAGGGCGTGGGCCATTTGGGCCTGGCCCTGCTCGATCCGGGTGACACCATTTTGGTTCCCGATCCGTGCTACCCGGTCTTTGAGGCGGGCGCCAAAATCGCCGATGCCAAGCTCGAGTACTATCCGTTGGTCGCCGAGCATAATTACCTGCCCTATGTGGCGGGTATCGATCCCGAGGTGGCCGATCGTGCCAAGTATATGATCGTGTCGCTGCCCGCAAACCCGGTCGGCTCGGTGGGCACGCCCGAGGTCTACGAGGAGATCATCGCTTTCGCCCGCGAGCACGACCTGCTCATCGTCCATGACAACGCGTACTCCGACATCGTGTTCGACGGCGAGCCGGGCGGAAGCTTCTTGCAGTATCCTGGTGCGCTCGAGGTGGGCGTGGAGTTCTTCTCGCTTTCCAAGTCGTTTAACGTTACCGGTGCGCGTATCGGCTTTTTGGTCGGCCGCGAGGACGTGGTCTCTGCCTTTGCCAAGCTGCGCGGCCAGATCGACTTTGGTATGTTCTTCCCGATCCAGAAGCTGCTATCGCCTGCCTGAACGGTCCGCGCGATGAGGTCGAGGCGCAGCGTCTGAAGTACCAGGAGCGCCGCGATGCCCTGTGCGACGGTCTTGAGGGCCTGGGCTGGGAGCGTCCCAACGCGCATGGCTCTATGTTTGTGTGGGCCAAGCTTCCCGGTGGTCGCACCGATTCCATGGCGTTTTGCGAGGAGCTTATGGAGAAGGCCGGCGTTGTGGTGACGCCGGGCGCGAGCTTTGGTCCTTCGGGCGAGGGACACGTGCGCATGGCGCTGGTCCTGCCGCCCGATCAGATTGCTTTGGCTGTCGAGGCCATCCGCGAGGCGGGTCTGTATTAGAAACCTGTTTCGACTCGTCAATAGCTCGAAACCGATTTCGTGCAGTTATTTTACGAATCCTGCAAACAATTTCGGTAAACGGTCGATTTTTGGCTGCGAATAGGAGCATAATCAAAGTCCCGATTGGATGTATTGGGATTACGGCAAGCCGCTCGGGTCGTTCCCGGGCGGCTTGCTTGTGGAGAGAGATGGGAGTTTCTAATGGTTAACGAGAAGAAGGTCGCTATTGTCGGCTGCGGTTTCGTCGGTTCGTCTTCGGCGTTCGCGCTGATGCAGAGCGGTCTGTTCTCCGAGATGGTCCTCATCGACGTGGACAAGAACCGCGCCGAGGGTGAGGCTCTGGATATCGCGCACGGCATGACGTTTGCCGAGCCGATGAAGATCTACGCCGGCGATTATTCCGATGTCGCCGACGCCGCCATGATCGTCGTCACCGCTGGCGCTGCCCAGAAGCCCGGTGAGACCCGCTTGGACCTGGTCAACAAGAACGTCAACATCTTTAAGTCCATTATCCCCGAGATTAAGAAGTCTGGCTTCGACGGCATTCTGCTCATCGTCTCCAACCCGGTCGATGTTCTGACCTATGCCGCCATCAAGATGTCCGGCCTGCCCGAGGGCCATGTCATCGGCTCCGGTACCGTGCTCGACACCGGTCGTCTGCAGCAGATGCTTGGTGCCCACGTTGAGGTCGACCCGCGCGATGTCCAGGCCTATGTCATGGGCGAGCACGGCGACTCCGAGTTCGTCGCTTGGTCCAGCGCCCAGGTTGCCGGCGTTCCGCTGAACACCTTCTGCGAGCTTCACGGTCATCTGGAGCATGAGGCTGCCGAGAAGCGCATCGCCGAGGACGTCAAGAACTCCGCCTACACCATCATCGAGAAGAAGCACGCCACCTACTATGGCGTCGCCATGGCCGTCAAGCGCATTTGCACTGCCGTCATGCGTGACGAGCAGACCGTTCTGCCGTCTCCTCGCTCATGGTGGGCGAGTATGGCCTGTCCGATCTTGCCATCTCCATGCCGACCGTCGTTGGCCGCGACGGCGTCGTCTGCCGCGTCCCCGTGCCGCTGAACGATGACGAGCAGCATGAGCTTACCGCCTCCGCCAAGGCCCTCAAGGACATCATCGACAGCGTCGACTTCTCCTGCTAAATCAAGCTCGCTAGAGCGAAAAGCTACAATGAAGGCGTCCGAGCCCACACGGCCCGGGCGCCTTTTTGGTGCAAAGTAACCTGACCCCAATGCAGCATAGTTGATGGGAGGGCCATGTCGGATTCGCCTAATTTTTTGACCTATGCCCAGACGGCGTTTTATCCGTTTGAGGAGCAGCCGTTCTGCGCGGTGGATAGCCTGGTCTTTGCGTGGTTGTCCTATTTGCGCTTGCCGGGTGATATGGCGGAGCTGACGAACTGGCAGGGCCTAGACGTACGCGAGTTGCTGCGTGCCGAGTGCTACCGGGACATGATTGGTGACTTGTGGGACCAGAGGGGAGCAGGGCCTTGTTGGAGGCCGTGGCAGCAAGCCCTCGTTACCGTGGCGTGCGCGTTTGCGGCTATCGTGCCGTGAGCGATGTGGTGGCGACAGAGCAGTTTGCAGCCATGGCGTTCCGGTTTCCGGCGGGGTTTAGTTATCTTTCCTTCCGGGGGACCGACAGTACGATTGTGGGCTGGAAAGAGGACTTTAACATGGCATTCCGGTGTCCTGTGCCGGCCCAGGAATCCGCGGCGCGTTATGTGGACGAGGCGGTGGATGCGATTGACGGGCCACTTTTGTGCGGAGGTCATTCCAAGGGTGGAAACCTTGCGGTGTACGGTGCGGCGATGTGCTCCGATGTCGCCCGTGAGCGAATTGAACGGGTGTATTCCCATGATGGTCCGGGCTTCGTCGAGGAGTTTCTGAACGGCAACGCCTTTGCCGATCTTTCCGGTCGAATCGACAAGACGCTACCTCGGTCGTCGATCTTTGGCATGATGTTCGAGACACAGGAGGACTATGCCATCGTTGAGAGCACCGAGTTCAGCCTGCTGCAGCACAATCCCTTTAGCTGGGTGGTTGATGGTCGCGACTTCGTGTACTGTGAGCGCCTGTCCGCCGGTGCTCGATACGTTGATGGCTCCATTCGCGAGATGCTGCTTGCAGTGTCGCCTAGCGAGCGCGAGCGTTTTGTAGATGCGTTGTTCTCCGTGTTTGAGGCTACGGGTGCTGAGCGGTTTGCGGATATCGCCGGGAATCTGCGCGAGAGCCTGCCCGTGATGCTCCAGGCTGTGCAAGGCTTTGACGAGGATACGCGACGCTTTGTCTCGCAGACCATCGTGGCAATCCTTAAATGCGCACTGCTGCCTAAACGACCCCAGATCGACATGCCCGCTGCCGGCAAGAGTTTGGCAGAACAGCTCGAGGCTTGGCAGTCCGAGCTCCTGCGCTAACCATTGGTGCAAAGCAACCTGCCCCCGATGCATCAAGCTTCGATGCGCCTGGGGCGGGCCCGACCGCTATACTGGTTCGTGCCGAAATCGATCTAGAACGGAATGCCGTATATGAAAATCAATCACGCGATTCTGCATATCCTGGACTTTGACTCTGCCGTCAACGTCATGAGCCAGCGCGAGCTCGATATCGAGAGCCGTACCGTGTGCAACTTTGTGACCACGCATCTGCGCCGCGCACGAACCTCGGCCGACAATAAGCGCGCCACGTTTGCCGAGAACTCTGCGTTTGGCGGCGAGCTCAAGGGCTATTTCTTTGGCGAGCGCGAGTTCGTAGACCTGTCGCAGCAGATTGCGGAGTTCATTTCCTCCGAGCTTACCAAGGCCGAAAAAGCCGAGTCCACCGATGTGCTCGTGGCCGACTTTGACGACGACGAGGATGCCCGCTGGTTTGCGTGATGCTGCTGGGCTCCAAGCAGGCTTTTATGCACGAGGTGGGCCGCGAGGAGGGGGAGGTGCGCAACGACATCGCGCGCCACTACGCTATTCTGCCAAACCCCTCGCAAAAGGTGCCAAGCTATGCCATCGTGCGCGCGAGCACCATGGAGATCGGCTATGTGGACAAGAAGCGCAAGATTGCCGGCGAAGACCGTATGCTCATTCCCGACGGTCTGCTGCAGTGCGATACGGGCGTGTCGGGCAAGGAGGTCATCGACACCGTGACGCGCGTGGTCGAGGAAGTCGCCGAGGAACACGGCGCCAACACTGCTGTGGCGCTTGCTAAGGTCAAGGCTGCCGTGCTGAAAAGGTCGAGGATGACGAGGAATTGCCGCCTTGGGATATCGTCGACGAGGTCTTTGAGGATGAGCCGGTTATCAAGGAAAGTGTACGCGCGGCACTGACCGAGGAGAAGGTTCCCGAGCGCGTTCCCGTGGAGCGCAAGCAGGTCGAGCGTGCGGCAGTGCGCAACCACAAGATTCGTACCGATACGGGCATCGAGATCAGTTTTCCGGCCGAGATGGGCTCGAACTCCGAGTACATCGAGTTCGTCAACGAACCCAACGGCCTCATCTCCATCGAGCTCAAGAATATCGGGTCAATTGAGAATCGATAAGGGATCGAGCGGATTGACCGTAACGAAAAGGCCGAAGCCCTTTGGGACTTCGGCCTTTTCGTCATAACCGCGTAACTATTAAAGTTGACGTAGTCCTTCCTCGAGACCGGTCTTGCTGTCGGTCTGGGCGTCGCGCATCTTGATGACGCGGGCGGGGACACCGGCCACGACGGCGCGGCGGGGACGTCCTCGAC
>ENA-OQMZ01000106-OQMZ01000106.1-human-gut-metagenome-genome-assembly--contig:-NODE-106-length-34690-cov-4.749414_pt1 | contig 34690 bp, 42 predicted proteins | sample MGYA00242621_ERZ504862 | MGnify/ENA primary metagenome ERZ504862 (study PRJEB26092, sample SAMD00036393) | human gut metagenome | host: Homo sapiens | study: EMG produced TPA metagenomics assembly of...
CTTTCTGCACTTGCCTTTGCAGCTGGCGGAAAATCATCTCACAAAAACAAGCACAGAAAGATTCCGAGAGTACATTGTATTTTGCAAGTGGTGTTCTTTGCTTTTTATTGTATCGTTTCTTAAGAAAAAAGCCATGGCAAGAATTGTTGAGCACATTGCAAAAGTTGCGGCGGTTGGTAGGAAAAAGCAAAATCAGCCTACAGGTGTGATAAGTAATATCTTTCTGATATGACTAACCAATAGGAAAAACCTATAAGCGATTCATCAAAATAACAATTACCAAAAGGCGTTTTAGGGGTTGCACATAGAAAAAATATGCATTATAATATGCCATGTAATCGAGAAACACATTAAACATATCGACTTAGTAGGAAATGAGAACAGCAAATGAAAAAACAGACAACAGACGAATGCAGGAGAACAGAATGATGGAGATGTGTTGTTGCTGTTGCTGCAGCTCCAATCAGAATAAAGAAAAATAAGAAACATTCGCAGGCAGAAAAAGCATAGCAGAAATTGCATGTGCGGGCAGGCCGGAACGAATGCCTGCTATTTTTTTAACCTTTTTTAAAAGAAATGAGAATAAACAACATAAGAATAGATAATAAACAGACATAGAAAACGGAGGACAAAAACATGAGCGGATGCAGCTTCACCCCAGTTGAAAATAAAGAAACCGAAGAAATCAAATACACAGATGCACTGGCAGAACAGTTTGCAGCAGAAGTCGGAGTAGACCCAAGACCAAATGAAACCCTTGTAGAGATCGATGAGCGCGGCGCTTTCATCCGTCAGCCAAATGCATTTATCCAGCCATTCGGCGATAAAGAAGGCGGCTGAAAGCAGAAGCAAACCGCTTCGGGATCTACTGGGCAACCGGATGCAACTGGTCCAACCGTCCGATCATCGTGCGGGAGCTTTTAGGACTGCAGGATGTGATCTCGGAGACGAGAGTTTCTCCATCCGGCGAGACAAACCGTTACGGACATGCATTCGGACAGTATCCGGATTTCAAGGATCCGGCGACAGGCGCTTACTTCTTAAGTGAGTTCTATAAAAGAGCAAACCCGGACTTCAAAGGAAGAGCAACGACACCGACCCTGGTGGATGTCAAAGAGAAAAAGGCTGTGAACAACGATTATCACCGCCTGACGAACTACCTCGAAGTGCAGTTCCGTCCATTCCAGCCAAAAGATGCGCCGGACCTGTACCCGAAAAAATTCCGGAAAGAGATCGATGAGTTTAACGACTGGCTCTTCCCGCATGTCAACAACGGCCATTACCGCATGGCATTCTGCCAGTCACCGGAAGCATACGATGAGGCATACGAAGATTTCTATGAATCCATCGATAAGCTGGACAAACGGCTGGAGACGAACCGTTTCCTGTTCGGCGACTACATCACCGACAGCGATGTCCGCGCTTACGTCACTCTGATCCGTTGGGATGTCAGCTACTTCCACAACGTAGGACCGGTGAAGAAACCGATTCGTGATTACAAAAATATCTGGGGCTACTTAAAAGAGCTGTATGCGATCCCGGCCTTCCGTCACGGAAGCGATCCGCAGGTGCTGGCACTTTCGAGACCTGGAAAGAAATTAGGCGAGGTTCTCTTCCGCGGATACAACGAACGAATCCTTGCAAAAGTAGATTTCGAGAAGCTGATGGAAGACGATGGATCGAGAAGAACACTCAGCAAAACACCGGATGAAGTATTCCTTCGCCATCCGGAGGGAGAGACCTACGAGGATTACGCAGGAGAAATCTCAAAAACCATCTGGAACAGCCCGAAATGGGAAGACAGAAACCCGAAGAACGGCGTACTTTCCGTGGATGCATCGATTAATCCGCTGAAAGGACTTTTATAAAGAGATAAGACAGAAGAATCCGGAGCGCTCTGGTGGAACACTCTCAGGCAGCCGGGGTGCGGCCGGAACTGAAAAGAACGAGAAAATGAGGAGGATTTTATTATGAAAAAGACAAAGAAATTCTGGGCAGTATTGGCAGCGGCGGGCCTTTTGGCAGCAAGCTTTGCAGGATGCGGAAGCAATGCATCAGCAAATGCAGGAAGCAGCAGCGGTTCCGCAGCATCATCTTCCGCAGAAGGCAGCTCCGCATCGGATTCCGGTGAGAAAAAAGTGATCAAAGCTGTAACAAGCGGCACACTGGCACCGTACTTTTACGTAAATGATGACAACGAGCTGACCGGTGTCGATATCGATATCGTAAAAGAAGTGTTCAACCGCCTTCCGCAGTATGAACTGAAAATTGAGCAGGCAGATGCACTGCAGGGTGTGCTGAGCGGTCAGTACGACATCGCAGTCAACAACTATGGATATACCGATGAGAGAGCAGAATCCTACTACTTCTCTTTACCATATAAAACCAGCTTCAACGAATACATTCAGAGAACCGGCGATGAGCCGCTGACTTCTCTTACCGATCTGGCAGACCGCGGATACAAAATTGAGCTGAGTGCAGGAAGCCTTACCGCAAATGCACTGGAAAAATGGAATACAGACAACCCGGATCACCAGATCAATATCGTATATTCCAATGCAAACTTCCAGGTCCGCTACCAGCATATCGTAGATGGAACCGCTGATGTGGCAATCGACGACGGACCGATCATCGACAACCTGCTTCCGCAGTTCGGACTGGAAGGTCAGCTGGAAGCAAACGAGATCGACGAGGAGACCGAAGATTTCCTGTTCCCGCAGAACAATACCTACTTCCTGTTTGGAAAGAACGAAGAGGGCGCAGCACTCCGCGAGGATGTTGACAAAGCCTTAAAAGAGATGAAAGAAGACGGAACTCTTTCCAAGATCACAACCGAGTATCTCGCGTGGACACCAGCCCGGACGAGAAATACTTTGATGAGACACCAAACTAGAATATCGTTTTCGAAATAAAAACAGAAGAGATTACAAAACAGACGGGAAGCGGATCGAGAACATCCGTTTCCCGATTCTAAAAGGAGCGAAAAACATGGCAGAAATTTACCGGGTAGAAAAGGGAAGCGAAGAGTGGAAATACAAAGCATATGATTACGTCAGAACCGATGCGTTCTGCTGCGGACAGAACATTCCGATTGAACTGGAATTCGGACAGGACGAGAGCAAAGATGATCTGCAGGCGATTCTGCTGACAGAAGATCACAAGCCGGTAGCCGGCTGCCGCATCGCATTTCCGGCGGAAAAGACAGGAAAAATCGAGCGTGTCTGTGTTGTCAGAGAAAAACAGAAAAGCGGATACGGCCGCGTACTGATCGAAGCCGCTGAGAAATGGCTGAAAGAATACGGTGTCGATCACATCGTCATCACGAGCCAGGACCGCGCCGCAGACTTTTATGAGAAATTAGGCTACAAACTGAATCCGGACGCTGACCTGTCGGTATACGACCACCATGCACCGAAGAAAGACGAAGAGCCGAAAAAGCCGAAGAAAAATATTGGCTTTACCTGTGTACTGGTAGAAAAATACGTGTAAGAGAGGACAAAAATCATGGGAAAATTATTTGACGTTTCACTGGTATTTTCATCCATACCAGAATTGCTGACAAAGCTGCCGATCACGCTGGAACTGGCCGTGGTTTCTATGCTGATCGGACTGGGACTGGGACTTGTGATGGCGATCATCAAAATGAAAAAATCAGAGTGCTGACGCAGATTACGAATCTTCTGATTTCACTGCTCCGCGGCACGCCGGTCATCGTACAGCTGTATGTTGCGTTCTTTGGTATTCCCATGATGTTCAAGCAATCAACCAGCAGTTCGGAACGAATCTGGCGGTTGCCAATATTTCCGGTTTCGTCTATGCGATGATCGCTCTGGGACTGAACCAGTCGGGCTTTATGGCTGAGATTATCCGTTCGGCCCTGCAGTCCGTTGACCCGGGCCAGATCGAAGCAGCACATGCACTCGGCATGACGTATCCGCAGACACTGCGCCGCATCATTCTGCCGGAGGCCTTTGAGGTTGCGCTTCCGACCCTTGGAAACTCTTTTATCAGTATCATCAAAGGAACGTCTCTTGCTTTTACCTGCGCCGTTGTCGAGATTACCGCACAGGGCCAGATTATTGGAGGAAGAACGTATCGCTACTTTGAAGTTTACGTTTCACTGGCTATCATTTACTGGCTGGTAACGCTGGTGATCGAGCAGATTATCCGCGTAATTGAAAATAAAATCCGGATTCCGGACCAGGTAGAGCTGGCGTCCGCAAACGGGGAGGGTAAGAAAAATGATAAAAATTGATCATTTATCAAAAAAATATAACGACAACGTGGTGCTCGACGACATCAGCCTCGAGATCAGACAGGGCGATGTTGTGGGAATCATCGGTCCTTCCGGAACCGGAAAATCAACGTTTCTGCGCTGCGTCAACCGCCTTGAGACACCGGAGAAGGGAACGGTGACGATCGGGGACAAGGTGATCGGCCTTTCCGAGCGGAAACCGAAAGAGCTTCTGTATTTAAGACAGAACACAGGAATGGTGTTCCAGCGGTTCAATCTGTTTGAGAAGAAAACCGCACTGGAAAATGTGATGGAAGGCCTGATTGTTGTCAAGAAGATGAAAAAAGACGAGGCCAGAGCCATTGCATTAGAAGAACTGAAACTGGTCGGCATGGAGAAATGGGCAAACCACTATCCGAAGCATATGTCCGGCGGACAGCAGCAGAGGGTGGCGCTCGCAAGAGCCCTCGCCATGAAACCGCAGATTCTGCTGCTCGACGAGCCGACTTCAGCCTTGACCCGGAGCTGGTTGGAGAGGTTCTGGATGTTATTAAAAAAGTTGCGGCACAGGGATATACAATGCTTCTGGTTTCCCATGAGATGAACTTTATCCGCCATGTGTCGAACCGTGTGATCTTCCTTGATAAAGGACACGTAGTAGAAGACGGAACACCGAAAGAAGTATTCGAGCATCCGCAGAATCAGAGAACACGGGAGTTCTTCAGCAAGATGCATATTATGGCGCAGCCTGAGTATGTTATTTAAATTGAGCAGTGCCGCACTGCGGACACAGCCAAAGAGTAGGAGAAAATATTATGATAGATGAGAAAAGAATTGCTGATTTTTTTGCGGAGCTGGTATCTATCGATTCGCCGTCCTTAGAGGAGCGCGAGATGGCGGACACCTTAAAAATAAAATTCGCCGAAATCGGGGTTACGCTTACAGAAGATCATACGCAGGAGCAGACTGGCTCCAATGCGGGCAATCTGTTCGCGCGCATTCCGGGCAGCCTTGCAGGAGCCCCGGTTCTCTTTGCGGCCCACATGGACACTGTTGAGCCTGCAAAAGGCAAAAAAGCCGTCTCCCATGAGGATGGAACCGTAACGAGCGACGGCACGACGGTTCTTGGCGCCGACGACCTCGCCGGTGTGACAGCCATCTATGAAGCTGTCCGCCACCTCATCGAGACCAAAATACCGCACCGCCCGATCGAAATCCTGATCTCGACTGGTGAGGAGCTGTACTGCAAAGGCGCAAATGCCTTTGACTACAGCCAGGTGCAGGCAAAAGAAGCATACGTTCTGGATTTAAGCGGCGCGATCGGTGCAGCCGCCTACGCGGCACCGACACTCGTTTCCTTCGCGGCGAAAATCCAGGGAAAAGCCGCCCACGCCGGTTTCCACCCGGAGGACGGCATCAACAGCATCCAGGCGGCCGCCGCGCAATCGCACAGCTTCCGCAGGGCCACGTGGATGAAAGCACCACTGCCAACATCGGAAAAATCGGCGGCGGCTCCGGTACCAACATCGTTTCGGAAAGCTGCGTGATCGAAGGCGAAATTCGAAGCCTGAACCACGAGACGGCCATGGAGCTTCTGGAAACATATCACAGAACCTTCCAGCAGGAAGCAGAGAAGATTGGTGCGAAGCTGGTCTGGGAAGAAAAGCTGAATATCCATGCGTATGAGACGCCGCTGACAAGCGATGCCGCAAGGCATTACGAGAGCGCCGTTGCAGAAGAAGGCCTGACCGCTGCATTCGAAAAAACTTTCGGCGGCAGCGACAACAACGTCTTTGCACAGCACGGCATCGAAGGGCTTGTCATCGCAACCTCGATGAATCAGGTACACAGCTGCGCCGAGTACACAAAAATCCCAGAGATAGCCCAGGTGGCGCGGATTGTGGCCAATCTTGCCGCACCGCAGGAAGCCTGAACAGATCCCGGACGAAAAAACAGAATACGTAAAAAATCCCCAAAGCCCGTCGGCAGATGTGAAAACAAAAACCGGCGGGCTTTTCCTGTTTCCGGCACGGCTTGCCACGCAGAGAAAAATAGTCTATAATAGGGAAAAGCTTCCGGTGCATGCCGGAATTTAACACCAGTAGAAAAGAAGTCCCCCGCTTCTAAAGCGGTGGGATGAATTGTTAAAAGAAACATAACGGCAGTGGTGGGCGGAGAAAAATCGATATCCTCCACTGACATGAGGCAAGTCACAGTCGAACTATTTTCGACATGTCAGACTCCGTGAAAATACCGACTGTGAGTTGAAACAAGAATAAAAGAGGAAAAACAATGATACATACACCAATTCAGAAACTGGAATTTCCAAACGACAGAAATGTCCGACTGTACTGCAAGAGAGAGGATCTTCTCCCGTTTTCCCTGGGCGGAAATAAAGTGCGGATCGGACGCGCCTTTTTCCAGGATATGCAGGAGAAAAACAAAGACTGCATGATCATCTACGGAAACAGCAGATCCAACCTCTGCCGCGTGCTGGCCAATCTGTGCTGTGCCGAGAAAATTCCATGCTATATGATCTGTTCTTCCGAAGAAAACGAGGAACAACCGATCGAAACCAACAACAGCCGTCTGATGAAATGGCTCGGAGCCGAAGTCATTCCGTGCAGAAAAACAGAGATTGCACAGACCGTCGAGAAGACGATGAACCGTTTGACAGAAGAGGGATATCACCCATATTATATTTTCGGGGATAAATTCGGAACGGGCAATGAAGGCACACCGGTACAGGCCTACGTGGACGGCTACCGCGAGATTCTTGCGTGGGAGAAAGAACAGAACATTTCTTTTTCTCATATCTTTGCGGCATCCGGAACCGGCTCGACCCAGTGCGGCCTGGTAAGCGGAAAATTGCTCGAGCAGGGAACGGAGCAGATCATCGGCCTTTCGATTTCATCCCGCGAGTACGACCGCGCCATCCGCATCATGGAGAGCGGCATTTCCGATTATTTTGCGAAGAATCATCTCGTGCTGCCGGAAGGATGGGAGAGTGAACTTCATCTGGAAATGGGATACCGCCAGGGCGGATACGGCCAGTACGATGAGCGGATTTTACAGGTGATCCGGGAAGAGTTCTGCCGGAACGGCCTTCCGCTGGATCCGACGTACACCGGAAAGGCATTCTGGGGAATGAAGCAGTACATAGAAGAACATCAGTTACAGGACTGCGATGTGCTTTTATCCATACCGGAGGCACGCCGCTGTTCTATGACTGCATTCTGAACGATACCGATGGAGGAAAAAAATGAAACTGATTTCAATAGTCATCCCATGCTACAATTCCGAGGCAACGATCCGGAAAGTTGTAGAGATGGTGATGGAAGAATTCAAGAAAATGGACGGATATGACTGCGAATTTGTCCTGGTGAACGATGGTTCCCCGAAAGACAATACGTATGGGGAGATCAAGAAGCTCGGTGAGCAGTATCAGAATGTCAAGGGCATCAACCTGCTGCGCAATTTCGGCCAGCACAATGCGCTGATGGCGGCACTCCACTACACCGAAGGAGACTTTATTCTCGGCATGGACGATGACATGCAGACACATCCATCCCAGATCAGCAAACTGATCCACAAGATGGAAGAAGGATACGATCTGGTTTACGGCTGCTATCCGAAACGAAAAAATTCGTTCCTGAAAAATGTCACCAGCAAACTGAACGAAGTTTCCTCCCGGATTCTTCTCGGACGGCCAAAAGACATCGTTTCCAGCAATTTCTGGATGATTACCCGCCAGATCAAGGACGAGGTGGTAAAATACGACAGCTTCAATCCCTATATTGACGGCATTTTCTACCGCACGACACACAAAATCGGAAATGTAGAGGTGGAGCATTTCAAACGTGCAGTGGGAACTTCCAACTATACGTTAAAGAAACTGATCAAATTGTGGCTTGCCTACTGGAACTATTCTGTAATTCCGCTTCGCATATCGTCCGTTCTCGGCGGAGTTTCTGCAGCCGGCGGTTTTCTGGCAGCCATCATGATTGCCATCCGAAAGCTCATCAATCCGACCGTGATGGTTGGCTGGTCTTCGACGATCTGCGCCATCGTTGTTTTTTCCGGATTGATTCTGATGGTGCTCGGCATCATCGGAGAATACCTCGGAAAGATGATTCTGATTCTGAACCGCACGCCGCAGTATATTGTGCGGGAAACCATTAACGTATCTGATGAGGAAGAAAAAAAAGTGAAAAAAATCATGATTTTAGGTGCCGGTATTTACCAGGTGCCGCTGATCCGGACTGCACGCAGAATGGGTCTTTACACAATCGTAGTGAGTATTCCCGGCGATTATCCGGGGTTTGCACTTGCAGATAAAATTTATGAACTGAATACGCGGGATAAAGAAGCGATTCTTGCGGCGGCGGAAAAAGAACAGATCGACGGAATCTGTACATCGGGAACCGATGTGGCCGTCAGCACAATCGGCTATGTTTGTGAAAAGATGCATCTGTCCGGCATTCCGTATGAGGCGGCGGAAATTTTGACCGATAAGGCAAAGATGAAAGACGCATTCCGGCAGGGCGGCGTTTCCGCGGCAGACGGGATGCAGGTAAGAAGCGCAGAGGAGGCACAAAAAGCCGCAGAACAGCTTGGATACCCGGTTGTCGTAAAACGGGTGGACAGTTCAGGAAGCCGCGGAATTACCGTGGTGGAGCATTCCGGACAGATCGAAGAAGCGTATGAAAATGCGAGAAACGGTTCGGCAAGAGATTATGTGCTGGTTGAAAAATTCCTCCGCGGAACGGAGATCGGCGTGGATGGATTTGTGCAGAACCACAAACTGGTCTTTCTGGCACCGCACACGAAATTTGTATACCGCGGTGCACACACGACCGTTCCGGTCGGCCACGCATTTCCGTATGGATGCAGCGGGGCACTGCGGGAAGAAATTGCCTGCCAGATGCAGCTGGCCGTCACCGCATCCGGTGCCGATCAGTGCTCCGTCAATGCGGATGTCTTTGTGGACGGAGAGAAGGTCTGGATCATTGAAATGGGCGGAAGAACCGGGGCAACCTGCATTCCGGAATTGATTTCAACATATTATGGATTTGATTTTTATGAGCAGATGATCAAAAGCGCCTCGGGGAAGAAACGGATTTTCAGCAGACGGAAAGCTGCCCGTGCATGGCAAAACTGCTGCTGAGTCCGGTAAGCGGAACCATCACACAAATCGACCGGGATCAGGTCGAACGTCTGCGTCAGGAAGGGCTGGAGCTTGTCCTGGATTATCCGGAGGGGCATGAAGTTTCTGCATGGCAGATGGAACTGACCGGATCGGCCATGTGATTGTAAAGACGGGCCGGGAAGCGGAACTGGATGAGCAGATGAAGCGGGTGTACCGCTGTATCTGGATTGATGGAAAAAATCTGGAGACAATCTGGGAAGAGAAAACAGCAAAATAAAAAACCCGGAATCTTTTCAAGACCTCAGAAGAGGAGCGAAAGGATTCCGGGTTTTGCGTTGCCAGGCATATCAATATCCGGTGGACCAATTTTGATTACACTGTTTTTACAGGCTTCATCATCATCCGATAGTAGACTGGAATCAGCAGTGCAACCGCACCGCACCAGGCAAGCGGGCTTGCGATGCAGACGGCAGTGTAGCCTAAGAAGCGTGACAGCCAGACGGTAGCAGCAAGACGCATCACAAGCTCGACCATGCATGCGGCAAACGGTGCGCGTCCGTTCTGCATACTCTGAATCGAGGTGCGGTAGACGGCGAGAAGGCCGAGCAGGAAGTAGAACGGCGCTTCGATCGTCAGGAATGCATCGGAGTAATGGTAAGAATCCGTGATTTCGCTCGAAAAGCTTGGTGAGCAAGTGCATCTGTCCCGCGAGGTCTGCTGCCGCCTCTTCCGGAAAATGACGGGAAAGACGGTGACGCAGTATCTCGAGGAATACCGTGCGTCCAAAAGCCTGCCGCTCGTCGAAAGCGGCTTTTTGCCACGAAAAATATGTTACATCTGTTTGATTGCCTGCAGCATTTCAAGATCCGAAGCAGTCACCTTGATATTGGAAACCATCGTTCGTCCGTCCGGCTTTTTCACCGTGACTTCGAGAATCGTTCCTTCTTCGATCTGGGAGGATGCGAGATCGCCCATGAATTTTACGAACTTCGGGTGGTTTTGGGCGAAACGGTCTTTCAGATTTTTTAATTCCATTAACTTCATTGGGTTAAATGCCATTCTTTTTTCTGTCCTTTCTATTCGAAACTTCTTTCGAAACATGAAAGTATTGTAACATGGAAAAGAAAAAAATGCAAGCGGATAAAAAGAGAAAAGACAGAGATACTGGGAATAAGAGAAAAGATTCTCAATTAGAATGGGAGAAAAACGAATGAAAGCGAAGAAGTATCTGCTGTTTTTTCTTTTGGGCTACTGCATTTATATTGCCATCGAAGTCACCTACCGCGGTTACAGCTTCCGCCTGATGGGCATTGCCGGAGGCTGTCCCTTGCAGGAATCGGAATGCTGGAAGACGCCGGGCTGCGCCGCTTTCCGCTGGCGTTTCAGATGATGGTATCCGCCGTCCTGATTACGGCCATTGAACTGTATTCGGGAATGTTTTCCCTGCAGGTGCTGCATTACCGTATGTGGGACTACAGTGCGCTGCCGTTTTCCTTCTGCGATGGCTGATCTGCCCGTGGTTTTCGGGATCTGGTATCTGCTCTCGGCAGTGGGAATTTTTCTCACAGATTATGTGAGCTATTATATTTTCCACGAGGGGACGCACCCGATGTATCGAAAGAAGAAAAAGGGTTGTGTCGAGGGGGAGTTCGTTATAAAATAAGAAAAAACAACCCAGGCAGGAGGTCCTCATGGAAAACGAAAAAAATTATCTGGAATATCTCGCAGAATTGTACCCGACCATCGAAAAAGCAGCGACCGAAATCATCAATCTGCAGTCCGTTATCAACCTTCCCAAAGGCACGGAGCATTTCCTTTCGGATATTCATGGCGAATACGAAGCCTTTTCTCATGTACTCCGCAACGGTTCCGGTGCCGTGCGAAAGAAGATTGACGATGTCTTCGGCCACACGCTCGGCATTTCGGAAAAACGTGCGCTTGCAACCCTTATCTATTACCCGAGAGAGCGCCTGGAGATGGAGAAAAAGCAGCAGGAGGACATCGATGACTGGTACAAGGTCATGCTGTACCGCCTGATCGACGTCTGCAAAATCGTTTCTTCCAAATACACCCGTGCCAAAGTGCGGAAAGCCCTGCCGGTGGATTATGGCTATATCATCGAGGAGCTGATCACCGAAAAGCCGGAGGTGCTCGACAAAGAAGCATACTACGAGGCGATCATCCAGACTATCCTCGAAATCGGAAGCGCCGAGAACTTCATCATTGCCGTGGCAGAGCTGATTCAGCGGCTCGTTGTTGATCATCTCCACATCATCGGCGACATCTTTGACCGCGGTCCGGAGCCGTATAAAATCATGGACTGCCTGATGAATTACCATTCCCTCGATATCCAGTGGGGCAACCACGATGTGCTCTGGATGGGCGCTGCGACCGGCCAGCCGGCGTGCGTGGCCAGCACGATCCGCATCTGCCTCCACTACGGCAATCTCGATGTGCTGGAGGACGGCTACGGCATCAATATGCTTCCGCTTGCCACCTTTGCTCTCGAGACGTACGGCGATGATCCGTGCGAATGCTTTGCCGCAAAAGGCGGCGAGGACAGCGGAAATTCCCAGCAGATGCTGGAGCGCTGCATGCACAAGGCCATCACCGTAATGCAGTTAAAGCTCGAGAACCGTCTGATCCGTGAGAACCCGGAGTACGGCATGGAAAACCGCCGTCTGCTGGAAAAGATCGATTACCAGAACGGAACGGTGGCGATGGGGGAGAAAACGTATGCTCTGCGCGACAAGAGCTTTCCGACGATCGACCCGGCGCATCCGGACGAGCTGACAGAAAAAGAGGCAGAAGTGCTCGATAAGCTGATCTTCGCCTTCCGAAACAGCGAAAAACTGCAGGCGCACGTCGATTCCTGCTCAAAAAAGGAAGCCTCTACCGCGTCTACAATGGAAATCTGCTGTACCACGGCTGCATGCCGATGAATGAGGACGGCACCTTAAAAGAGGTACAGGTCGACGGAAAGAAATACAAGGGAAAAGCACTGTACGATATCCTCGAGCACAACGTGCGCCGCGCATTTGTAAGCCGCGATCCGAAAAAACGGGAGCAGGGCCGCAATACGCTGTGGTATCTGTGGACCGCGCCGAATTCCCCGCTGTACGGCCGTGACAAGATGACAACATTTGAGCGGTATTTCCTCGCAGAAAAAGAGACCTGGACCGAGGTGAAAAACGCGTATTACCGCCTGATCGAGAAAGAGGAGACGGCGGACCGGATCTTACAGGAGTTCGGGCTTGCCGGTGAAAATGTACATATTATCAACGGCCACGTCCCGGTACATCAGAGTGCCGGTGAAAGCCCGGTCAAATGCGGCGGCAAGGTGCTGATCATCGACGGCGGCTTCTGCAGGGCGTACCACAAAGAAACCGGCATCGCGGGTTACACGCTGATTTACAACTCGTACGGCCTCAGCCTCACCGCGCACGAGCCGTTTGAATCGACGGAAAAAGCAATCCAGGAGGAGAAGGATATTGTCTCCCGCCAGGTGGCGGTGCGGTACAACATGAAGCGCCAGTTAGTCGGCGATACGGATCAGGGACGGCAGATCCGGCAGCGCATCCGTGAATTAAAGGAACTGATCGAGGCGTACCGCACGGCTCAGTTAAAAGAGCTTCTTTAAATCAAGGGTTTTCAACTGCGCCGGAAAATGGTATAATCAAAACAGTGTGCGCAGATGGGAACACTGTGCGCTGGAACAGATGGAAAGAAGGAAGAAACATATGAGGGCATGGATTGCAGGATGACAGAAGATAACATAGATCAGAGCGCGATCGAAAAAGCAGGAGAGATTCTGAAAAACGGCGGTCTGGCGGCATTCCCGACCGAGACCGTATATGGTCTTGGCGGAAATGCGCTGGATGCCAAAGCTTCCGAGAAAATTTATGCGGCAAAGGGCCGTCCGTCGGACAACCCGCTGATCGTCCACATCGGAAGAATGGAGGACCTCGAAACCGTAGCGGCAAACGTGCCGGAGAGTGCACGCAAACTGGCAGCTGCATGCTGGCCGGGACCGCTGACGATGATTTTTGAGAAAACAAATGCCGTTCCGCTCGAGACGACGGGAGGCCTTACCTCCGTAGCCGTGCGCTACCCGAGCAACAAAGTGGCAAACGCACTGATCTTAGCCGGAGGCGGCTTCATCGCAGCGCCGAGCGCCAATACATCAGGCCGGCCGAGCCCGACGAAAGCCGAGCATGTGATCGAGGACCTTGGGGACAAAATTGACTGTATCATCGACGGAGGAGACGCCGAGATCGGCCTCGAATCCACCATCGTCGATTTTACAGAGGAGATTCCGACGATTCTCCGCCCGGGCTATTACAACAAAGAAATGCTGGAAAAAGTGCTTGGAACCGTGCGTGTCGATCCGGGAATCCTTGCGGAGGACAGCCATGTGCGTCCGAAGGCACCGGGCATGCGCTACAAACATTATGCGCCGAAGGCAGACCTTACGATTATCCAGGGCGAGATGGAACGGGTGATTCCGGAAATCAACCGCCTTGCCGCAGAACAGGAAAAGGCAGGAAAGAAAGTGGGCGTAATCTGCACCGATGAGACACGGGAGCAGTACACCACAGGAGATATCAAGAGCATCGGGCTGCGCGCCGAAGATGAGACGATCGCGCATCACCTGTTTGCGATTCTGCGCGACTTCGATGAGGACGGCGTGGAAGTGATTTATTCCGAGGCTTTCGACACCCCGCGTATGGGGCAGGCGATCATGAACCGCCTGTTAAAAGCCGCAGGCCACAAAGTAGCAGAGGTATAACAGTGAAACATTACAGCAGGATTTTATTTGTGGACGCGGACGATACCGCGCGCGCACCGATGGCGAAGGCGATTCTGCAGAGCAAAGAGCTTCCGTGGCCGATGGAAATTGGTTCCCGCGGGCTTGTCGTTCTGTTTCCGCAGCCGGTCAACCAGAAGGTAGAGGCAGTGCTTGCGCGCAACGGGCTTTCGGCCAAAGACCACACCACCACACCGCTTACCGCGGAGGACATCAACGACGACACGCTGCTTCTTGTGATGGAGGACAGTCAGAGGGAAAAGATCCGTGAGGACTTCCCGGATGCGCCCCATCTGCAGACGATCGCCGGATTTCTGCGGCTGGCAGGAGACATCCCCGCCCTTTACGGGGAACCGCTTACCGAATACGGAAAATGTTATGAAGCGCTGGAATTCCTGATTGAAGGTGTTCTTGCGCGGCTGAAAGAGGAGGAAGAACAATGATAGCTTTAGGATGCGACCACGGCGGATATGAGCTGATGCAGGAGGTAAAAGCATATCTGGACAAACAGGGACTGGAATATCAGGACTTCGGATGCTACAGCAACGAGGCAGTTGATTATCCGGTTTACGCCAGAAAAGTAGGCCATGCGATCCAGAACGGAACGTGTGATAAGGGAATCCTGATCTGCGGAACCGGAATCGGCATTTCTATCACGGCAAACAAAATGGAAGGAATCCGTGCAGCACTCTGCACCGACTGCTTCTGCGCAGAGGCAACCCGCCTGCACAACGATGCCAACGTACTGGCGATGGGAGGACGCGTTGTAGGCCCTGGCCTTGCAATCAAAATCGTAGAAACCTTCCTGAACACTCCATTTTCCGGAGAAGAGCGTCACGAACGCCGGATTCACTTGATTGAGCATGAAGGCGAAAATGAATAAATTTTAAACAAAGGAGAAGGGAAAATGGCAAGAACAGTCATCATGGATCACCCGCTGATCCAGCACAAAATCGGTATTATCAGAAAGAAAGACACAAGCTCCAAGGAGTTCCGCGAGATGATCAGCGAGATTGCAATGCTGATGTGCTACGAGGCAACCAGAGAGCTGCCGCTCACAGACGTTGAAATTGAAACCCCGATCTGCAAAACAACCGTAAAAGAGCTCGAAGGAAAGAAAATGGCAGTTGTGCCGATCCTCCGTGCCGGTCTTGGTATGGTAGAAGGTATGCTGGCTATGATTCCGGCAGCAAAAATCGGACACATCGGTCTGTACCGTGATCCGGAAACCTGGCACCGGTTGAGTATTACTGCAAACTTCCGTCAGACATCGCAAGCCGTGAAGTATTTGTAACCGACCCGATGCTGGCAACCGGCGGTTCTGCAACGGCAGCCATCACCATGCTGAAAGAAAAAGGCGCAAAGAAGATCCACTTCATGTGCATCATCGCATCTCCGGAAGGAATCGAGAAAATGCATGAGGTTCACCCGGATGTCGATGTTTTCGTCGGAGCACTGGATGACCATCTGAACGAGCACGGCTACATTGTACCAGGCCTTGGCGATGCCGGAGACCGTATCTTCGGTACGAAATAAGAGCGGAAGAAAAGTACGTTAAGAAAACACAGGGGAAATGGGTATGAGCGATAAACGAGAGGATTATATTTCCTGGGATGAATATTTCATGGCAGTTGCCCAGCTTGCCGGTATGCGCTCGAAGGATCCGCACACACAGGTGGGAGCCTGCATTGTGAGCGAGGACAACAAGATTCTGTCCATGGGATACAACGGTTTCCCGAGAGGCTGCTCGGACGACGAGTTCCCGTGGGGAAAGACAAGTGAAAATCCGCTGGAAAACAAGTATCTTTACACAACGCACAGTGAACTGAACGCCATCCTGAATTACCGCGGCGGAAGCCTCGAGGGAGCCAAGCTGTATGTGACATTGTTCCCATGCAACGAGTGCTGCAAGGCGATTATCCAGGCGGGAATCAAAACGGTGATCTACGACTGCGACAAGTACGCGGACACCCCGTCCGTGATCGCATCGAAACGGATGATGAAGGCGTCCGGAGTCACTTTTCAGAAATACCACCGCACAGGGCGGGAAATTACCATGTCCCTGTAGCAGAAAAGATAATAGAAGGAGCGCGCCTGAACGAACAGAAAGTTCAGACGCGCTTCGTCTGTATACACGAAAAGACAAGAAACGGGAGGGCACCATGGAGAGCAATTTCGAATGGATTACGGCAAACGGCGATATCGGCATCCGCTTTTTTCACAGCATCGACGGCGGCCCGCGCCACGTACCGATGGGATTCACCTCAGGTCTGATTGTGGATGATGATTTCCATTACCGCAAACCGATCATGTACCACTACATCGGCCATATTTCCAAATATATTGCTCCGGGTGCAAAACGCATCGGCTGGAGCAAATACGGAGCAAACCTGGATGTAACGGCCGCAGTCAATCCAGACGGAAGCTACGTTGTGATCCTGCTGAACCGCACAAAAGAGGATTCCGGCAGCTTCCTGCGTGTCAACGGACATATCATGCGTGTCGATCTTCCGGCAGAGACACTCAGCACGGTTGTAATCGAGAAATAAAAAGCAAAAATAAAAAATGCCTTCTGTGCAGAATGGAAACAGTCTGCGCAGAAGGCATTTTTGTAAGATACGATTTATTTTTGATCGGAATCGGAAGAATCTGAGTTTTTCTCTTCGGTTGAAGCTTTGCCGGTGTATACGGCGCATCAACCGGAGACTCTTCCGGGGCCAGCTTTGTCAGCGCTTTGCGCAGCCGGTAGCCCGGGAAGTGGAAGACTTCGGCCTCGTCGATCTTCTTTTTCTGATATGGGATCGCCTGTCTCGTTTCCGGATCAATGTGGTCCATGTGGAAGTAAAACGCATCGTCATCCGGCAGGTGATGTTTTTCAAGACGACGGTTGGCGAAGTTGCGGCAGACCGTGCAGATAATGGCACAGACCGGAACGGCGATGATCATGCCAAAGACACCCCAGAAGCCGCCGCCGATCAGAATCGAGATGATGATAAGGAAGCTAGACACGCCGGTCGTCTCGCCGAGGATTTTCGGTCCTAAGAAGTTTCCGTCAAACTGCTGCAGGAGAACGACGAAAATCAGGAAATACAGTGCCTGCAGAGGGTCGATCAGAAGGATCAGCAGAAGACACGGAACGGCGCCGAGGAACGGGCCGAAAAACGGAATGATATTCGTCACACCGATGATTACGCTGACCAGCAGTGCGTACGGGGTGCCGATCAGGCTCGTCACAAGATAGCAGATGGCACCGATGATGATCGAATCGATGACTTTTCCAACGAGGAATCCGCTGAATTCCTGGTTCACATACTGGCAGTCGCGGATCACGGCATTTCCGTGATCCAGACCGAGCAGCGCGTAGACTGCTTTTTTCAGCTTGGCAATGTAGCTTTCCTTGTTGTACAGCATGTAGATCGCAACGATCGCGCCAAGCAGAATATTTTTGAAAAACGTAACCATGTTGACGAGCTGTCCGGAGAGGTTCAGAAGGAACGTACGGAGCATCGGCATCAGGTCATTGGTCAGCCAGTTGGAAAGCTTTGCGGAGAACATGGAGATGTACTGGTCTGCCGTCTGCTGCATCTCCGGGTAATTCGCCAGCACTTTTGTGGCAAAATCCTGAATGTTGTTTGCGTAGTTGGAGAAGTTGGAGACAATGTTTGTGATACTTGAGAACAGCTCCGGGATCAGGGTCGCAATGAGTCCGTACAGCGCGAAAAGCATGGCGACGTACGTCAGAAGAATCAAAAGCGCCCGCACAAGCTTTTTGCAGCGTACCGACTGTGTTTTTCCGTGCCGGGCAAAGAGTCTGGCGATGATCCGCTGTTCTATGAAGTTAATGATCGGGCTGATCACATAGGCGAGAATCAGGGCTGCAATCAGGGGGGAGAGAATGTCGAGGACATTGTGAAAGGCGGTCCGCACAGAAGTCTGGTGGAAGAGCAGGTAGTAAAAAATCATGGACGCTGCAAGTACCAGAAAGGCAGTAACGCCGGCCCGGACATATTTTCGGTAACGATCCAGTTTCATAAAAATGTAAATCCCCTTTCGAATTTTATTAACCTCTATTATACACATGCAATCCCCAAAATACAACCGCAACCACACTTGCGGGAAAAAAAGGAAACTGCTATACTGGAAAAGCAGATTTAGAAAAAGGAGATAACAAATTTGAAGATAAAAATGCCGCCAAGCGTAAATATGGTAATCGATTCCCTGCATGCGAAAGGCTTCGAGGCGTACGCGGTCGGAGGCTGTGTGCGCGATACGATTCTTGCGCGGGAGCCGGACGACTGGGATATTACAACCTCTGCTTCCCCACAGCAGGTAAAAGAAATTTTTGACCGCACCGTGGATACGGGACTGGAGCACGGAACGGTAACAGTTCTGGCCGGAAGCGGCGCGCACGAGGTCACGACGTACCGCATCGACGGAGAGTATGAGGACGGCCGCCATCCGAAAGAAGTGGTCTTTACCTCCAGCCTTGCCGAGGATCTGCGCCGCCGTGATTTTACGATCAATGCGATGGCATACAACAACGAAGAGGGGCTTGTGGATCTGTTCGATGGAATCAGGGATTTACAGCGCAAAGTCATCCGCTGTGTCGGAAATCCGACCGAGCGGTTCAGTGAGGATGCACTGCGGATCCTGCGTGCCCTCCGCTTTTCCGCACAGCTCGGCTTCAAACTCGATCCGGCAACACTGGATGCCATCATAGCACTCGCGCCGACGCTTGAAAAAATCAGCGCCGAGCGGATCCGTGTGGAACTGAATAAACTGCTGATCTCGAAACGGCCGGAGTACATGGAGGCCGTCTATGAGGCGGGTATTACAAAAATTGTGCTGCCGGAGTTTGATGAACTGATGAAAACGCCGCAGAACAATCCGCACCACTGCTATAATGTCGGTGAGCACACGATTGCCGCTCTGCAGCACGTTCCGGCAGATCCGATTCTGCGCTGGACGATGCTGCTCCACGACATTGCAAAACCGGCGTGCCGCACAACGGATGAGGCCGGCATCGATCATTTTAAAGGCCACGCACCGGCGGGGGAGAAAATGGCGAAAGCGATTCTGCGTCGTCTGAAATTCGACAACGAAACCATCCGCCAGGTCGCAGCATTGATCCGCTGGCATGACTGCCGCATGGCTCCGGAGAAACCGGTGATCCGCCGTATTCTGAACAAACTCGGCCCGGAGCTGTTCGAAAAACTGATGATCGTGCAGGAAGCCGATACGATGGCCAAAAGCCTGTACCAGCGGGAGAAAACCCTGGAACGGATCGGAAAGGTAAGGGAGTGCGTCAGAGAAATTCTCGATAACGGCGACTGCTTTACGTTGAAAATGCTGGCCGTTTCCGGCAAAGATCTGATGGAACTCGGTGTCCCAAAAGGCCCGAAAATCGGCGAATGCCTGAACGCGGCGCTGGAAGAAGTGATGAAAGATCCGGCGAAGAATACAAAAGAATACCTGACAGAGTACGTAAAAACACTGCTGTAAAGCCAAAACGGCAAACAAAAGAGAGCCGGGGACAGAACAATCCGTCCCCGGCTCTCTTTTGTTTTTTGCTGGTTTTATGCGTTCAGATCACGCAGCAGATCCGCATACCAGCAGAACACATGGGCAATGCGGTACAGTTCGCTCTCCTTGGAGACGGTGCGCCACAGCTCTTTATAGCTGTGCAGCCACCGTTCGAGATCTCCGGCGAGTGCAAAACAGTCTTCTTTCTCCGGCAGAGTACCCTCGGAAAGAAGGGAAGCGCGCAGGAACGGCAGCAGGCGGTTCAGCACTTTCAGGCCGTCTGCGGCGAGCAGGTACGCATAGATCATCGGACGGTTCTCCGGGCGGACGGTGCCGGCTTTCTCGTACAGAACGGCGCAGAGCGCGTCGATTGAAGCATTTGCTGCATCCGCATCGCCTTCCGCGCAGGAGCGGAGCAGTTCGGCAGCCTCTTCTTTGTCCTGATGCAGTTCGAGTGCTTCCTGTACCATAACGGCAGTGCGCCACGGATACGCATCCTGATGGCAGAGAAGATCGAGCACGGAAACGAGTTTTCCGGAAGCATCACCAAATTCCAGCACGGAAATCTGGCGGTTGATTTCCTCCTCCGGCAGAATGTCTGCATTCCAGGAGAACGCCGCGCCGTAGATCATGCCGATGCGGGAGAAGTCCGGGTGATTGATGTGGCCGTAATCGCCCCAGTCAGTGTTCAGAAGTCCCATCGCATGGCATTCGTGGCCGTAGCGCGCCATTCTGGAAATGTTTTCATACGCCTCATGATACTTGTTGATGAGCTGGTTCCATCCCTGTACGCCCGGGCACACATACAGATGCTCGGCACCGGAATTGGCAAGGCGGGTTAGACGCTCCGATGAAACATTTGACGCATAATCAGTGGAGGCAGATCAGGTTCTTCGGCAGGAGATGATAAGCTTCCGGCTCCTGGCTGATGACATCACTCCAGAACATCGGCGTGCGGCCGGATTCAGTGATATAGTTGGCAAGCTCTGTCACAAACTCGGTGTAGATGACGGTGGTTCCCTTTTCATCGGCGAGTGCGCGGGAAGCCCCTTTTCCAAGGTCAAACGTTTCATCCGCGCAGAGATTGAAATACTTCGAGGAGAAGAGCTGCATATATTCGGAAAGAATGTGTTTGGCAAGGGAGAGGCTCTCCGGGTTTGTGATATCGAGCGTATGGTGCGCCTGGCGGTCATAGAAGGAGAACGGAGCCGAAGCAGAGCCTTCCAGTTCGCACAGATGTGCATACGATTTCGTGCAGAGCAGCTTGTACAGATGGCCGAAGCTTGCAAGCGACGGAACGAGATCAATGCCAAGTCCCTTGCAGTAGCGGTCCAGCTCGAGGATGTCCTCTGCAGTGAGCGGCGTATCGTCGCGCCACATCTCGGTCAGATCGTCGAAGAGATAGCTGTGCTCGATGTAGAGCTGAAGCTGATTGATTTTATAGAAGCTCAAGGTGTCGGCAAGCTGTTTCAGATAGGAAAGCGTCGGAACACGTCCGCGGGTCGCATCGTGGTAGAAGCCGCGGTTTTCCATGGCCGGTTTGTCGGAGATCAGGACGGTTGGAAGAACAGCACCTGCCTGGCGGATCATCTGACGGAGTGTCTGCACGCCGTAGAGAACGCCGCTTTCCAGAGATCCGCAGATCGTGATGTTTTCCGGTGTGACAGCGAGGGTATAAGCCTCACGGGATAATTCCGGAGAGGCAGTCAGATAGATCAGGTGTGATCCCACCGGCTGATGACGGCGGCAGATGGCAGGACGGAATCCCGTCTGTGTCTCAATCTCCTGCTGCAGAAGCTGTGCGGCAGAAAAAAGTTCAGCCGGGCTCTCGGAATCGAGAAAAATGCGGCTGTCATAGTGAATTGTAAAGGTGCCCTCTCCGTAGGAAAGGGAAGATGGCTGTGGTAAGAAAATCATAAAAACCCTCCTTAAAATAAAATGATTTTAGAGAACCCCATAACAGGTGTTTTTCATCCTGTCAAGTTTGGAATATTTTACCATGCGGTGAAATTAAAAACAATAAAATAAGAGAAAAAGAAAACACTTTCAACATTGCTTTTGAGATGAAAGAAAAACAGAAACCAGTATGCATGGCACAGGCGGATACGCATACATTGAATCGTGACCCCAAAAACGATCACAACAGGGAAAGGAGTCAGGCTCTTGTATGATTATGGATTGAGTGTGCTGTCCCATTACGGTCTTACGGCTTCCGGCACAATGCGGGTGCGGGGCGCTTTATTGTGCCACACCGAACAGGGGGATAAGCTGATCAGCGAGTTCGGGACGGCGGCGGAAAAACTGGAGCAGCGGTATCTTCTACAGTGCCGCATCACGGAGTCGGGGCTCCTGCGGTGCGATCAGATTCTGCGGAACGAAGAGGGAGCGCTTGCAACGCGCGGGGACGACGGAGGAACGTACATTGTGCGGAACTGGTACCCGGGCCGGGAATGTGAGACGGGAAACAGTGAGGATCTTATCCGCGCCTCGGACGCGCTGGCGCGGCTACATACGGCAGCTCATCTGCCGGTGAAAATGGAATACCGGAGGGAATCCATCGTGGAGGAGTGCATCCGCCACAATGTGGAAATTCGAAAGATCCGAAAGTATTTGCAGACAAAAAAGAAGAAAAATGAGTTTGAAAAACTGCTGCTGGCAAGCGCCGGTCCGTATCTGGAACAGGGAGAGCGGGCGGCCGCGGAAATGAAAGCTTCTTCCTATGAAAAACTGCGGCAGCGGGCGGACGAAGAAGGCGCCGTCTGCCACGGGGAATTCAGCCAGCACAATATTCTGCTGGAAAACGGCAGAGGCGAAACGGCGGTCAATTTCGACAAGTGGAACTTCGATCTCCAGGTGGCAGATCTTGGCTATTTTATGCGGAAAATTCTGGAAAAACACGGCTGGAGCGAGCGCGCGGCAGAACGGATCTTAAACGCCTACAGCGCCAGACGGCCGCTCGATGAGGGGGAAATCGAGACACTCCGCCTCTATCTTTCCTATCCGTGGAAATACTGGAAACTGGCAAACCGCTACTACGGAAGCAGAAAATCGTGGATATCCGGGCGGAATACGGAGAAACTAAAAACACTCAATGCGCAGCAGGCAGACTGGCTGCGGTTTGTTAAGGGATCCTTCTTTTAACCGTGCGGTGGAAAAGAGTCTGTTTTTGGCAGAAATCGCCATAAAACCGCTGGTATGGGGGACTTTTTTCTTGACAAGAGAGACGCATTAGTATATAAATATATACAGCTACGCGAAAAAGCCGGTCAACGTAACAGACTGATCATCCGGAAGAAAAACAGCCGGCAGGGCAGGTCGTGTGTATCAGCGGGCCCGCGTATCATGTAAAAAACAAATGTAAGATACAGGAGGAGTAAAACTCATGAACAAAACAGAATTAGTTGCAGCTATGGCTGAGCAGACAAATTTATCCAAAAAAGATGCAGAGGCTGCTTTAAAAGCATTTATCGATGTAGTATCTGAAGAATTAAAGAAAGGTGAGAAAGTTCAGCTGGTAGGCTTTGGTACCTTCGAAGTATCCGAAAGAGCAGCAAGAGAAGGAAGAAATCCGCAGACTGGCGAGACCATGGAAATCAAAGCTTCCAAAACTCCGAAATTCAAAGCAGGAAAAGCTTTAAAGGACATGATGAACTAAGTAAAAATCTATGCGCTTAGATAAATTTTTAAAAGTATCAAGACTGATCAAGCGGCGTACCGTAGCCAATGAAGCCTGTGATGCAGGCCGTGTCCTCGTCAACGACAGACCGGCAAAAGCATCCGCACAGGTCAAGGCAGGAGATGTACTGGAAATTCAGTTCGGAAGTAAATCCGTCAGGTAGAAGTGCTGAATGTGCAGGAAACCGTGAAAAAGAAAGAAGCACAGGAGCTTTACCGCTACTTATAAGAAGTGCGGCAGGATTCATGTGCAGCGAATAAAAAGAGAAAACCTTCATATAATGGGTGTATAGACCATTGTATGGAGGTTTTTTGTATGGGGGAGATGAACGAACAGGCGCACCGCCTTTTGCTGGAACAGCGGAAAACACTTTCTCTTGGCGGAGTGCAGGATGTGAAAAGCTTTGATGAGAACGAAGTTCTGCTCGTGACCGCCTGCGGTGTTCTTACCATCCGCGGAAAAGAGCTGCATGTGGGCCGCCTGGAGCTGGAAAAGGGAGAGGCGGATATCGAAGGCAGCATCGACAGCCTGGTCTATACGGAACATGGGCCGCTGCAGAAGAAGGGGTCTGCGCTTGCGCGGCTGTTCCGGTAAAAATGAGTGCGTATGTCACCCGGGAGCTGATTCTGTTCGCCTGTTCCATCTGGCAGGGGGCAGTCCTGGGGTTCTGGTACGATCTGATCAAGACAGCGCGGAAACTGATCCGCCACAGCCATGCGGCGGTATCTGCAGAGGACCTCTGCTACTGGATTGCGGCAGCGCTGTATCTGTTTGTACGGATTTACGGAGAGAACAGCGGCATTCTCCGCGGGTATCTGTTTGGCGGCATCCTTGGGGGCGCTGCATTGTACCACGCATCGTTTGGACGCTTTCTTCCGGAACTTCTGGCAAAGGGAATCAAAAAAGCAGGGCGAATCCTCGCTTTTCCAGGAAAATGGCTGGTAAAAAGTATGAAAAAACGGAGAAAAAGGTTGAAATTTCATGGGAAGAACGGTAAGATGTAACTACACATGTAAGAACAAAAGAAACAAGTCTGCGGACGAAAAACAACAGATAGTTTGGCTGCAGACGGTTGGAAAATAGAAAGCAAGGGTAAAGAAAAGAATGAAAGAAAGGGAAGAAAAGAATTCTGGCCGAAAGAAAAAAGTCAGAAAGAAGAGCCGTACAACAGAGTTCTCAATTACCGTAGTCCTGTGCTGCCTGGTTGCAGTCCTTACCGTAAAGGGAATCAGCCTTCAGCAGAAGGTCAATGCAAATGCATCCCGTCTTTCCAGTCTGGACAGCCAGATTGAAGAGGAGAAGCAGCGCACCGATGATATTACCGCCTTGAAAGAATACATGCAGACCGATGAGTACATAGAAAAAACGGCAAGAGAAAAACTTGGCATGGTAAAGGATAATGAGATTTTATTTAAAGAATCCCAGTCGAAATAAACAAAACAGATAAAGAAAGGGCATGATTTCGCAGTCCCCTTTGAAGTCCAGAACAAAGAGAGGAGGAGCGGAACATGCCGGAGTGGATCATTGCCATGTTCCTGATCGGCGCATTGCTGTCAGCAGGGGACATGGCTAAAATTTTTTTGGAAGCCAGAAGAAGCCGCCGGGAAGCGGCCGTCTATGACAATCATCCGCAGAAACTGCAGATGGAGCACTACGCCGATTCGTTCCGCGTTCTGGCAGAGAGCTTTTACCAGATGCCGTCAAAAAAGTGTGATGCCGGAGACGGGCCGGGTGGACAAGATTCTGGAAAAAGAACAGCAGGAAGTCTGTAGCCGCTGTGCGAAGGCGTCGTGGTGCTGGGAGCAGTACGGAAACCTGACGCGCGAGCGGTGCCAGGAACTTCTTCAGACAATCGCCGACGGGGATGAGGACGAGATCAGCCGTGCAAAAGGCGAATGGAACGCCTCCTGCCTGAACGGCTCCCGCTTTCTGGAACTGTTCTGGAACCGCTACCAGCAGGAACGCCAGACGGCGCTCTGGTCGGGGCGTGTGGCGGAGAGCCGCCGCGTGGTGGCAGAACAGTTAAGTGAAGTCGCCGGGATTATGGACCGCGCCGCGTGTGATCTGTACAGCCTCAACAGTCTGCCGGACGAGCTCTCGGAAAAAATCTGCCGCCAGATGAAGAAAAACGGGGCTTTCGTCCAGAAAATCTGGCTCCAGGAGCGGCCGAAAGAGCATTTACAGATCTATATGACGGTCAAAGCGGGCCGTCACTGCCGGATCACGCTTCGCCAGACGGCGGAACTGATCGGTTCCCTGTGCGGAATCCCGATGGTTGCGGTACGCGACGGGGCACAGGTCTTAAGCGGAGAATACCAGACGGTGCTGTTTCAGGAGGATGTGAAATTCCAGGTTCTCTACGGTGTGGGACGCATCACCAAGGAGCAGGAGAGTATCTCCGGGGACAATTACAGTGTGCTCTGCGAAAACGGCCAGTTTGTCCTCTGCCTGTCGGACGGCATGGGTTCCGGGATCGAGGCAAACAGGGAGAGCGAGACGGTGGTGGAGCTGTTTGAACAGTTCCTGCGCGCCGGATTCCCGCGGATCATGGCGGCACGGATGATCAATTCGATGCTTCTGCTGCAGCCAAAGGAAGGGATGTTTTCCACGTTTGATGTTGCTTCGATTAATCTCTACACAGGCGTCTGCAGCTTTTGAAAGGAGGTGCATCGCGACGTTCCTTAGGCGGGATACGTGGGTGGAGGTTGTGGAGTCGACCAGTCTTGCCGCAGGTCTCGTTTCCCAGACGGATTTTGATACCACAACGAAAAAGCTGTACGACGGTGATTACCTTGTGATGATGACGGACGGAGTGCTGGACGCGCTGCCCGGGGACAGGACGGAGCAGATGAAGCAGCTTCTTCTCGAAGTGAAAAACAGCGAGCCGCGGGAATTTGCCCGGGAGCTTTTGGAACGCGTGCTGCGCCTCGGCGGCTGCCGCGCACGGGATGATATGACGGTTCTGGTCGCCAGAATCTGGAAAAAATAGGAGTAAAAACGAAGGATGCGAGAGAAAGTAAGAGCCTTTATGGAACAGTATCATATGGTAACGGCAGGCGAACGCGTGCTGCTCGGCCTCTCCGGCGGCGCGGATTCCGTCTGCCTGTTTCATCTGCTGCGGGAACTGCAGGAGCCGCTTGGCTTTTCGCTGCTGGCTGTCCACGTAAACCATAACCTGCGCGGCGCGGAAGCCGGGCGGGATGCGGCATTTGCAGAAAATCTGTGCCGGGAATATGATGTTCCGTTCTATCTCTATTCCTGTCCCGTGGAGAAGATCGCAAAAGAAAAGCATCTCTCGACGGAGGAGGCGGGACGCGCGGCGCGGCAGGAAGTTTTTGCAGCGTGCGCAAAGGAGCAGAGGGCAGTGAAAATTGCGCTCGCCCATCACCAGGATGACGTTGCGGAGACGATGCTGCATCACCTGGCACGGGGAACGTCGCTGGCCGGACTTGCTCCTTACGCCCCGTGCGGGGGAATGTGATCCGTCCGCTTCTCTGCGTCGGACGAAAAGAGATCCGGCAGGAACTGGAAAGCCGGAAGTGTTCCTGGTGTGAGGACAGCACGAATGCAGAGGATGCTTACACGAGGAACGGAATCCGCCACCATGTGCTGCCGTATCTGACCGAAGAGGTCAATCCGCGTACTGCCGCGCATATGGCACAGACATCGCTGGACCTGCTGGAAACGGAGGAATATCTGGAGCAGCAGACGGATCAGCTGATGGAGCGGTATGCATCCGTAGAGAAAAATGCGGTTGTGCTGCGTGATGCGGTGAGCAGCGAAGCGCCTCTTCTGCAGCGCTACGTGATCCGGCGCGTTCTGGAACAGCTGGCGGGAAAACGGAAGGATCTTACCAGGGAGCATCTGGAATCTGTGCGGGAACTTTTTGAAAAGCAGGTCGGAAAAAGTGTCTGCCTGCCGTATGGAATCACCGCCGTGCGCGGATACGAGACGATCCGCCTGGAAAAGCAGGGAGTGCATTTAAAAGAAGAACGGAAAAGGAAAAGCGGCGAAGAAGTTCCAATTCCGGTTCGGCCGGGTGGGAAGAGAGAAAAAGTCTCGCATTTGCAGAAAATCCAGTCACGATTGTGAAAAAAACATCGGTTTTTCCCGAAAGAATTGAAGAAAAAAAGTATACGAAATGCTTTGACTGTGATAAAATAAAAGATGGTCTTGTCCTCCGCACGAGAAGAAGCGGAGATTATCTGAGAGTAACCGCAAAAGGCGGGAAAAAGAAACTAAAAGATTACATGATTGATGCCAAGATACCGAAAGAGGAGCGGGATTCCATTCTGTTGCTCGCCGACGGACCGGAGATCTGGTGGGTCGTGGGGTATCGCAGAGGAGAGAGCGGCCGTGTCGGGGAAGACACGAAAGCAGTTCTGCAGATACAGATTGGCGTTGGTAAGGAGGAAAACAGATGAAAGAGACAATCAGAGTATTATTAAGCGAAGAAGAGGTAGACAGACGAATTAAAGAAGTAGCAGACCAGATCAACCGCGATTACGCAGGAAAAGAAGTGCACCTGATCTGCGTTTTAAAAGGCGGCGTATTCTTTATGTGCGAGCTGGCAAAACGCATCACAGTGCCGGTAAGCCTTGACTTTATGTCCGTATCAAGTTACGGCGATGACACCAAGTCCAGCGGAGTTGTCCGTATTGTAAAAGACCTGGATCAGCCGCTGGAAGGAAAAGAAGTTCTGATCGTGGAGGATATCATCGATTCCGGAAGAACGCTTTACTATCTGATCGACATCCTGAAAAAGAGAAATCCGAAATCCGTACACCTGTGTACTCTGCTCGACAAGCCGGAGCGCAGAGTGCGCGATGTCAAAGTAGATTATACCTGCTTTAATATCCCGGACGAGTTCGTCGTAGGCTACGGTCTGGATTACGCACAGAAATATCGGAATCTTCCATACATCGGAGTAGTGGAGTTTCACGAAGACGAGGAGTAAAAAGAAAATATGAACAGACAGCGCAGTGGATTTGGACTCTATGCGGCGTTTATGGTGATTATCGTGCTTGCCATGTTCTATATCACCGGAAAAATCAGCGCAGGCAGCAGTCCAAGTCAGCAGAAATTTGAAACCGCCGTAAAAGACGGCAAAGTGACATCCGCGCAGATTGTCCAGAACAAAGAAGTGCCGACCGGCTCCGTCGTGGTACGGGAGCAGGGCGGTGACAGTTATACGGTCAATGTGACCGACGTAAACGCAGCTATCAGCCTTCTGGAGGATGCTGATGTAACGTACACCGTGCAGAATGTCCAGAGAGACAGCATTTTCATGACGTCTGTCCTGCCGGCCCTGCTGCTCGGTATGATCCTTCTTTTCGGCATGTCGATGATGAACCGCTCCATTGGCGGCGGTGGAGGCGGCGGAAACAAAATGATGAATTTTGGAAAAAGCAACGCCCATATGTCCACCGACAAAGACAAAAAAGTCCTGTTCCGCGATGTTGCGGGCTTAAAAGAGGAAAAAGAAGACCTTGTTGAGGTGGTCGATTTCCTGAAAGCACCGGAGAAATATACACAGGTCGGTGCGAGAATCCCGAAAGGAGTTCTTCTTGTGGGCCCTCCTGGAACCGGTAAAACCCTTCTGGCGAAAGCTGTTGCAGGAGAGGCAGGCGTGCCGTTCTTCAGCATTTCCGGATCGGATTTCGTGGAAATGTTCGTCGGCGTCGGCGCTTCCCGTGTCCGCGACCTGTTTGAGGAAGGAAAAAAACATGCGCCGTGCATCATCTTCATCGATGAGATCGACGCCGTGGCAAGACGAAGAGGCACCGGCATGGGCGGCGGCCACGATGAGAGAGAGCAGACCTTAAACCAGCTTCTCGTTGAGATGGATGGTTTCGGCGTCAATGAGGGCATCATCGTGATGGCAGCGACGAACCGTGTCGATATCCTGGATCCGGCGATTCTCCGTCCGGGCCGTTTTGACCGCCGCGTGGTTGTAGGACCGCCGGATGTCATGGGCCGTGAGGAAATCCTGAAAGTCCATGCAAAGAACAAACCGCTGGCCGAGGATGTGGATCTGAAACAGATCGCGCAGACGACCGCAGGCTTCACCGGCGCAGAGCTGGAGAACCTGCTGAACGAGGCAGCGATTATGGCGGCAAAGGACCGCAGAAGATTTGTGCGCCAGTCCGATATCAAGTCTGCTTTCATCAAAGTGGGCATCGGTGCGGAGAAGCGCAGTAAAGTCATTTCGGATAAAGAAAAACGGATCACCGCATACCATGAGACAGGCCATGCGATCCTGTTCCATATGCTGCCGGATATGGAGGCGGTCTATACGATCTCTATTATCCCGACAGGTCCTGGTGCAGCGGGCTACACGATGCCGCAGCCGGAGAACGATGATATGTTCCAGACGAGAGGCAAAATGATGCAGTACATCACCGTATGCCTCGGCGGCCGTGTGGCAGAGGAGTTGATCTTCGACGATATCACAACGGGCGCATCCCAGGATATCAAACAGGCGACGGCTACCGCGCGTTCCATGATTACGAAGTACGGTATGTCTGAGAACCTTGGTCTTGTCGCTTACGATTCCGACTCGGATGAGGTCTTCATCGGCCGCGACTGGGGCCATACGAAGAGCTACAGCGAGAATGTAGCCGCAGCCATCGATGAGGAAGTCCGCCAGATGATCGAGAAATGCCACGATCAGGCGAAACAGATTATTCTGGAGCATTCCTATGTGCTGCATGAGTGTGCAAAGCAGCTGATGGAAAAAGAGAAGCTGAGCCGTGCTGAATTCGAAGCCATTTTTGAGCAGGAAGCACAGATGACAGGAACAGCACCGGAAGTTTCTGGAGAAATCTGATATCTTTTTATTTGCAATAGAAAACCTGCAGAGAACAAAAAAAAGTTTTTTGCAGGTTTTTTTCTGTGATTTTACGGGCGTTTGTGCAAATTAAAACAGAAAATCCGAAACGCCGGAAAAATTCATCGTTATTTTGAATAAGAATCAAATGAAAAAAAATCGCGATTTGTGCAGACTTTTCGAGGGACGTATGGTACTATAATAACTGTAAAAACCCCCCAATACATTATATAGTTTTTGCTACACCCCATAAGAGAAATACCTTCTCCAAAAGAGCCAGCGTACCCCGCTGGCTCTTTTACTGTATAAAAATCCAATAAACACAATCGTTACATGTGTTCAGAAAAAGGTTGTATTACATGGCGGTGTGGGGTAAAATATAAGGAATGAATGATTGAGAAAGACAGAGGCGTTAGTTCATGGATAAAACAAGAATGCAGCAGTATATGTCACAGATGCGGGCGATGTTCAACAAGCATGCGCTCTACAGCGATGAATCCCCGCAGTATCAGATTCCGTTTGAGCCGAACCCGGGCGACACGGTGAAGATCCGGTTCCGTACCCTGAAAAATAATGTAGATGCGGTTTATTTCATCAGCGGTTCCACCCGTGCACAGATGCAGGTCGGTTTGGTCCGGAACGGTTTTGATTATTACGAGATCGAGATTCCGGTCGGAAATGAGCCGATCCGCTATTTTTTTGAGATTCAGGCAGGCCGCGTGGTCTGTTATTACAACAAGCTCGGTGTCACAAGAGAGCTGCAGGAGATGTACTCTTTCGGCATTATCCCGGGCTTCCATACGCCGGACTGGGCGAAGGGCGCTGTCATGTATCAGATTTTTGTGGACCGCTTCTGCAACGGAGATCCGTCCAACGATGTGCTGACGGGAGAGTACAGCTACATTGGTGAGCAGGTCAACAAGGTGGATGACTGGAACCGCTTCCCGGAGCAGATGGATGTCCGCAATTTCTACGGCGGCGATCTGCAGGGCGTCATTGACAAGATGAATTATCTGCAGGATCTCGGTGTGCAGGTCATTTATCTGAATCCGGTGTTTGTTTCGCCATCGAACCATAAGTATGATATTCAGGATTATGACTATATTGATCCGCATTTCGGAAAGATTGTCTCCGACGAAGGCGATCTGCTCTGGCCGGGCGACAAGGACAATATGCGGGCAACGCGGTATATTGACCGTGTGACGAACAAGGCGAACCTGGAGGCGAGCAATGAACTGTTTATCCACCTGGTGGAGGAGGCGCACAAGCGCGGCATGAAGGTGATTCTGGACGGCGTTTTCAACCACTGTGGTTCGTTTAACAAGTGGCTGGACCGCGAGCGGATTTACGAGGCCGGAAAGGGCTATGAGCCGGGCGCGTATGTGGCGCAGGACAGTCCGTATCACACGTTTTTTAAGTTTTATAATGAGCATAACTGGCCGTACAATGAGTTTTATGACGCTGGTGGGGCCATGATACGCTGCCGAAGCTGAACTACGAGGGCTCGGAGAAGCTGATGGAGGATATTATGCGCATCGGCGCGAAGTGGGTTTCTCCGCCGTTTAATGCGGACGGCTGGCGGTTGGATGTGGCCGCTGACTTAGGACACAGCCCGGAGTTTAACCACAAGTTCTGGAAGGAGTTCCGGCGCGTTGTGAAGGAGGCGAATCCGGAGGCAATTATTCTGGCGGAGCACTACGGCGATGCGATGAGCTGGCTGCAGGGCGACGAGTGGGATACGGTGATGAACTATGATGCGTTTATGGAGCCGGTTTCCTGGTTCCTCACGGGTATGGAGAAGCACAGTGATGAGTTTAACCAGGGACTTCTCGGAAACAGTGAGAGTTTTATCGGGGCGATGACGTATCATATGCCGGCGTTTTATGCGCCTTCGCTGTATACGGCGATGAATGAGCTGGATAATCATGATCATTCGCGGTTCCTCACGAGAACGAATCATCGTGTGGGGCGTGTGGCGAATGTTGGGCCGTATGCGGCTGCGGAGAATACGAATAAGGCGGTGCTGCGCGAGGCGGTTGTGATTCAGATGACGTGGCCGGGGGCGCCGACGCTGTATTATGGGGATGAGGCCGGCCAGGTCGGGTTTACGGATCCGGATAACCGGAGGACGTATCCCTGGGGACAGGAGGATCAGGAGCTGATCCGATTCTATAAAGAAATGATTGCGGTGCATCGGAGATTTCCGGTGCTGGCGATGGGATCGCTGAAATTTTTGTACCATGATTATAATGTGCTTTCTTATGGACGGTTTAATCAGGAGGAGCAGGTAATTGTGGTGATTAATAACCGGAATGAGAGGGTGCATGTGGAGATTCCGGTGTGGCTTACCGGGATTAACCGGAGTTCGGTGGCGAAGCTGACGCAGGTGTTTGCGACGGATGCGGTGGGATTTTCTTCGGAGGAGAAAGAAATCGAGGCACCGGCGGGCATACTGGAGATGGATTTGCTGCCGTTATCGGGAGTGGTACTGCATAGATGCGAGGAGTGACGGACGCCTCGCCGCCGCATCACGCAAGACTGAACGGGCGGCGGCGAGGCTGGTAGTGGGGACGGGAGGTTGAAAAATAGAAATGGAAAAAGAGCTCCGATTCGTATGAATCAGAGCTCTTAATCGTGCCGCAAACGGATCGAACCGGTACGGGTATCACTACCCACGGGATTTTAAGTCCCGGGCGTCTGCCAGTTCCGCCACTGCGGCATATGGACGGAGATGGATTCGAACCATCGAAGCAATTTGCAGCAGATTTACAGTCTGTCCCCTTTGGCCACTCGGGAATCCGTCCATGTATTTTGTTTTGTGTCAGAATGACTTCCGACATTGATTGATTATACTGGATGTGGAGCAAAAATGCAAGTGTTTTTTTGAAAAAATAAGAAAAAAGTTGAAAGGGGGGAGCCGGTCAGGTATAATATGATATATATGGGCTTCTATATTGAGAAATAAACAACCTGAAAATGGAGGGCATAGGGTAACTATGATTAAAATTAAGGATTATATCCGTGCGGGGTCGCTGGAAGAGGCGTATGAGCTGAATCAGAAGAGAAGCGCCTGTATCCTGGGTGGGATGCTCTGGACGAAGGATGGGGCAGAGGCAGGTGCAGACGGCGATTTGATTTGTCCGGGCTGGGACTGGATCAGATTGAAGAGTCCGAGGAGGAGTTTTCGATTGGATGTATGGTGACGCTGCGGCAGATGGAGGAGCATGAGGGGCTGAATGCTTATACCGACGGTGCGGCACGGGAGAGTGTGCGGAGTATTGTCGGGGTGCAGTTCCGGAATCTGGCTACGGTGGGAGGCAGTATTTTCGGCAGATTTGGATTTTCGGATGTGCTGACGCTGTTTCTGGCGCTGGATACGGAGGTGGAGCTGGTTCATGCGGGACGGATGACGCTGGCGGAGTTTGCCTGTTCAAAGAGAGACAGGGATGTGCTGGTAAGGCTGATTGTGAAGAAGCATGAGGGTGTTACGGTTTATCAGAGTCATCGAAATTCCAGAACGGATTTCCCGGTGCTGACGTGTGCGGTGCGGGTGGAAGACGGAAAAGGATGTGCGGTGCTTGGGGCAAGACCGGCGAAGGCGGCACGTGTAGAGCTTCCGGCGGAGCTGGCGGAAAAGCTGGCGGCTGGAAAGGCATCTGCGGAGGAGCTGAAGGCGGCGGCTTCGGAGATTTCTGATCAGTTTACATATGGCAGTAATATGCGCGGAAGTGCAGAGTATCGTCATCATCTGGGACGGGTGCTGCTGCGCAGATGTATGGAAGAAATTCAGAAGAAGGAGGAGCAGTGATGAAGATTTCGATGATCTTAAATGGAAAGAAGACGGAAGCGGAAATTGATGCAGACATGCTCCTGATCGATTTTGTGAGAAGCCAGGGATGCTACAGTGTGAAGCGCGGCTGTGAGACGTCGAACTGCGGGCTGTGTACGGTTTTTCTGGAGGGAAAACCGGTGCTGTCGTGTTCGGTGCTTGCGGCGCGGGCGAATGGATGTAAGGTGGATACGCTGGAAGGCCTGCAGGAGGAAGCAGAAGAATTTGGTTCCTTTATTGCCGGACAGGGCGCCGAGCAGTGCGGGTTCTGCAACCCGGGGATGATTATGAATGCGATTGCGCTGTTCCGGGAAAATCCGGATCCGAGTGAGGAAGAAATTAAAGAATATCTGGCGGGAAATCTCTGCCGCTGTTCCGGATATGAAGGACAGCTTCGGGGAATTTTGAATTTCCTTGCCTGGAAAAAGCAGCAGGGAGGTGCGTCATGAGCAGAGAAAATCATATTTATGAACCGGACTGGTCGGGAAGAACCGATCAGCTCTGCAGTGTGAATAAGCCGGTGATCAAAAGGATGCCCTCGCGCTGGTAACCGGAAAGTCAGTTTATGTAGATGATCTGGTGCCGAAGGATTGTCTGATTGTCAAGGTACTGCGGAGTCCGCATGCCAATGCAATCGTAAAAT
>ENA-OQMZ01000107-OQMZ01000107.1-human-gut-metagenome-genome-assembly--contig:-NODE-107-length-34380-cov-2.693224_pt1 | contig 34380 bp, 39 predicted proteins | sample MGYA00242621_ERZ504862 | MGnify/ENA primary metagenome ERZ504862 (study PRJEB26092, sample SAMD00036393) | human gut metagenome | host: Homo sapiens | study: EMG produced TPA metagenomics assembly of...
CTCACACCTGTAACCTTAACTGCGAATATTGCTTTGCAAGTCAGGGCAAATACCACGGCGAGAGAGCGCTGATGAGCTTTGAAGTGGGCAAGAGAGCAATTGACTTTCTCATTGAAAATTCAGGCAGCAGAGTAAACCTTGAGGTTGACTTCTTCGGCGGAGAACCTCTTATGAACTTTGATGTTGTAAAGCAGATTGTTGCCTATGCAAGAAGCATTGAAAAGGAACACAACAAAAACTTTCGTTTTACACTTACAACAAACGGTATGCTTGTTGATGACGATGTAATTGAATTTGCAAACAAAGAATGTCATAATGTAGTTCTCAGCCTTGACGGCAGAAAAGAAGTGCATGACCATCTTCGCAAAACTGTAAACGGCAAGGGCAGTTATGACATTATCGTTCCGAAATTTCAGGAATTTGTCAAAAAAAGAGGCAACAAGGTTACTATGTAAGAGGTACTTATACACATAATAACACAGACTTCACAAACGATATTTTCCATATGGCGGATTTGGGATTTACAGAGCTTTCAATGGAGCCGGTTGTATGTGCTCCCGATGACCCATATGCACTTACATATGACGATTTGCCTATCCTTTTTGAACAGTACGAAATTCTTGCAAAGGAAATGCTCAAGCGTGAAAAAGAGGGCAGACCGCTCACCTTCTATCATTATATGATTGACCTTACAGGCGGTCCGTGCATTTATAAGAGAATCTCGGGTTGCGGTTCGGGTACAGATATATGGCTGTAACACCTTGGGGCGACCTCTATCCCTGTCATCAGTTTGTAGGCGATGAAAAGTACAAGCTCGGCGATATCTTTAACGGTGTTTCAAACACGAAAATTCAGGACGAATTTAAGCTTTGTAACGCATACGCCCGTCCCGACTGCAAAGACTGCTGGGCAAGACTTTATTGCAGCGGCGGTTGTGCCGCAAACGCTTATCATGCAACAGGCTCAATCACAGGTATTTACGAATACGGCTGTGAGCTTTTCAGAAAAAGAATGGAATGTGCCATTATGATGAAGGTTGCAGAAGCGGAAGAATAAAATTACAATAAAATTTACAGGCAGATACATTTTTCTTGTATCTGCCTGTATTTTCGAGGTGCTGTATGAACGAAAAAATTATTATGCTCGGCACAGGAAGTGCGATGGTTACCGACTGTTATAATACCTGTTTTACTTCTGAAATCCGAAAACGATCTGTCTTCTTGTTGACGCAGGTGGCGGAAACGGAATTTTATCCGCAATTAAGAAATCCGGAGTAGCTTGGAACAGCATAAAGACAATGTTTATTACTCATTCTCACACCGACCATATATTAGGAGCCGTGTGGGTAATAAGGCAAATAAGCGCTCTTATGAATTCAGGCAAATATGAAGGTAATTTTAATATTTACTGCCACGATGAATGTGTTGATTCAATCACGGCAATTTGCAACCACACACTTGCACCGAAATTTCTCAAAAATATCAATACAAAAATTTTCATCAATGAAGTAAAAGACGGTGAAAAGCAAAATGCCGGCAGTATCCGACTCACTTTCTTTGATATATTTTCAGACAAAACAAAGCAATTCGGATTCAAGGCTGTTTTTCCGTCAGGAAAAGTTCTCGCCTGTCTCGGTGATGAACCGTTCAATGAAAAATGCAGAAATTTTGTTCAAAACTGCGATTATCTTATGTGTGAAGCTTTTTGTCTTTACAGTCAAAAAGATATTTTTAAGCCTTACGAAAAATTCCACAGCACAGCACTTGATGCCGGCAAACTTGCAGAGAGTCTTTTTGCAAAAAATCTTATCCTGTATCACACCGAGGACGAAACACTTCAAACACGCAAAAGAACATATACTTCAGAGGCAAGAACAGTTTTTAACGGAAATATATTTGTTCCCGATGATTTTGAAGTTATTGACTTAAAATAATCTCATAACACCTGCTGTAATCATACAAAGCACAATTCCCATTGCAGTAGCAATGCCATAGAAACAAGCGTCCATTTAAGGCTGCCTGTTTCTTTTTTTATTGTCAGACAGGTTGTTGAACACGGATAATGAAGAATGCAAAGAATAATCGTACATACAGCCGTTGTAATCGTCCAGCCGTTCATACTGAGAAGTTGAAACAGCTGATCGTAGCTTGAATAATCAACAAGAGTACCGCTTGCCATATATGACATAATTATAATCGGAATAACGGTTTCATTAGCAGGAAATCCAAGTATAAATGCCATTATTATAACGCCGTCAACCCCGATAAATCTGCCGAACGGATCTAAAAAATCAGTACAATATTTTAAAAGTGAAACATCGCTTATATGCACATTTGCAAGAATCCAGATTATCGCACCTGCCGGAGCGGCAACCGCAACAGCCCTTCCTAAAACAAATAAAGTTCTGTCCAACAGCGAACGGACAATAGTTTTTAAAATCTGCGGCTTTCTGTACGGCGGAAGCTCAAGCACAAATCCGGACTGTTCGCCTTTCAATACTGTGACTGAAAGTACCTTAGATATAACAAGTGTTATAAAAACACAGAAAACTATTATTCCAATCAACAATGCCGCTACCTCAAGCGAACTGCTCAGCGTAAATGCCGTACCTGCAAAGAACATGAGCAGTAATGCAATTATTGTGGGAAACCGTCCGTTACACGGCATAAAATTATTTGTAAGAATTGCAATCAGTCGCTCCTTTGGCGACTCAATGATTCTGCAACCCGTAACTCCGCAGGCATTACAGCCAAGCCCCATTGCCATAGCAAGACTTTGCTTTCCGTGTGCACCGCACTTTGAAAAATACCTATCAAGATTAAATGCAATTCTCGGCAGATATCCCGAATCCTCAACAAGTGAAAATAACGGAAAGAATATAGCCATAGGCGGCAGCATTACAGATACCACCCATGACAGAGTTGTATAAACTCCGTCAATCAAAAGTCCCGTTACAACATCGGGAGCGTGTAAAAAATCAAAAAGAATATACAGTTTCTCTTTTATAAAACCAAACAAATTGCTTAACCATTCGCTCGGATAATTTGCACCGACAACTGTTATCCAGAACAATATACCAAGCATTGCAAGCATAATCGGTATTCCCGTGGTTTTGCTTGTAAGTATTTTATCAAGCTTTCTTGTACAAGCATTTAACTCTGATTTTTCATATTTTACGCAGTCACTTGAAATTTTGTTACCAATTTGCGAAAGCTTTTCAATATTCTGTTTGTAGTTTTTTTCGGATAGTATATCAACGCCTTCAAAATTTCTTTCTACCCTAAAACATTTTGTCTTTCCGCTGCATACATTATAGATCGCTTTTTTTAACTCCTCCAAACCTTTTTTGTCTGTTGCACAGGTTTTCACAACAGGTATTCCAAGATTTAGCGATAACTCGTCGCAGTCGATTTTTATACCGTTTTTTTCAGCCTCATCACAAAGATTAAGACAAAGAACAGCATTCTTTGTGACAGATAACACCTGCAATGCAAATGAAAGATTTCTTTCAATAACTCCGCAGTCAACAACTATTACAACGCAGTCATTTTGATTTTGTATAAGACACTCCCTTGTTACCGCCTCTTCGCCCGAAAATGAAAGCAGGGAATAGCATCCCGGTAAGTCCGTAATACAAAATCTTGCGTCTTTGATTTTGCAACAACCTCTGGCAAACTCAACTGTTTTACCCGTCCAGTTTCCCGTGTGCTGTCTTAATCCCGTCAGTTCGTTAAAAATTGTACTCTTGCCTACATTAGGATTACCGGCAAGTGAAATTTTGTAATCGCAATCCGAGACATCCTTTTTATTAAAAGATGATTTATCCGTAGAAAACAATAAAAAAGCCTCCTTTTATTCAGGAGTAACAATGATATCTTTGCAATCGTTATTTCTCAGTGCCACAACGGCATTTTTAACAAGATACGCAGACGGATCACCGAACGGACTTGTAAACAAGGGGATAACAGAACTGTTCTCCATAATACCAAAATCAAATATTCTGTTTTTGATATTTTCATTACAGTTCACACGATAGACAATCCCCGTAACTCCAAGCGGTAACTTGTCAAGCGAACATTTTTCTTTCATCTGATTCACCGATTTCAACTTTTTATTAACAGCATATTCAATTTATACAAGTAAGTTACACAAAAAGCCGGCCATAAACTAAACTTATATCGTACCCGAATAAACTCTGATATCAGAAAAATTTTAAGGAATTGACACGACTATAAACAGGTGTTATAATTAAATGCAGATTTCAAATGTATATAACTTAATATGGGTTTACGGTTCAAAATGCATCTTGCAGAGTAGATAACAGAGAATTCGGTGAGAATCCGAAGCAACAGTCATTACTGTATTTGGCATTGCCATAAGTCAGGTCGCTGTCCGTATGCCTCGGATTTTGCAAATCTTGGACAGGGAAGAGGTGCAACCGACCATATCTGTACAGACTTTTGGTCTGTATGGTTTTGTTTGTTGTGCCTTCCAAAAACGGAAGGCTTTTTATTTTGCCTTTCGATATACACAATACAATATGGAGGAAAACACTATGAACAAATCTTTTAAAAAAATCCTCTCAATTGTACTTTCTGTAATGATGATTTCGTCACTTATGACGGTTTCACTTTCAGTAAGCGCAGTTGAAGACGGAAAAGTAAGAGTAATTGTCAGAAATGATACATACTCAGTAGAAACGGCGCTCCGTGGGACGGCGTTCTCGTTGATGAGTGGGTAAGCATTAATAATGACACTACTATGATGTCAGCCGTTGTTGATGCACTCAACAATCACGGCTACACACAGGAAGGTGCTGAGAACAATTACATCTCGTCAATTAACGGTCTTGCTGCATTTGACGGCGGTACAATGAGCGGTTGGATGGGAACTCTCAATGACTGGTTCACAAATTCAGGTTATGCATCCTATACAGTAGCAGACGGCACACTTGAGAGTGGTGACGAAATCGCCATTATGTATACTTCAAACGGTTACGGCGAGGATATCGGCGGTACATGGGCAAATAACGATACAACTGTTAAATCGGTTGAAATTACAGGTGCCGAGCTTTCAGGCGAATTTGATCCGTCAGTTACAGACTACACACTCACAATCGATACACCGTCAGCTGATGTAAATGTAGTTCCTACTGCAACTAACAAAAACTTCCAGACAAGAAAATATAAGAATGAATATCTTCCTTCTGACGACAGTGCGTTTTACAAGAGAAGTCAGGCTGTTAATGTTTCTGACGGTGACAAAATTATCATAGGTTGCGGTGATACTGCATGGCCGTCAATGAACACAAGTGAAGGCGGTACTGTATATACATTCACAGTTAAATATGCTCCTTCCGCAGCTGACACAGTTTCAAACAAGATTGACGAGGTTGCAAAATATCTCGCATCACAGGATGCCCCCACAGTTTCTTCAGTAGGCGGCGAGTGGACAGTCCTCGGTCTTGCAAGAGCAGGTAAAATCACAGACGAAATTGCAGACAGTTACTATCAGAATGCAGTTAAGTATGTTGAAGAAAAGGGTTCTGCAAAACTTCACAATACTAAATCAACAGACAATTCAAGAGTAATTCTTGCCCTTACTGCAATCGGTAAGGATGTTACGGATGTTGCATCATATAACCTTCTTGAACCGCTTGCAGATATGGATTATGTTAAGAAGCAGGGTATCAACGGTCCTGTCTTTGCACTCATTGCACTTGATACGGGCGATTATGAAATTCCGCAGACAGACGCCGCAAATCCCACAACAAGAGAAAAACTCGTACAGACAATTCTTGATGCACAGGTAGCAAACGGTGGCTGGACATTTTTCGGCTCAACTGCAGATCCTGATATGACAGGTATGGCAATTCAGGCACTTGCTCCTTACTACTCAACAAACAGCGATGTTAAAGAGGCAATTGATAAAGCACTCACAGCAATGTCAAACGCACAGAATGAAAACGGCGGATTTGCATCATGGGGTTCTGTAAACAGCGAAAGCTGTGCACAGGTACTCGTTGCACTTACAAGCCTTGGAATTGATCCTACAAATGATGAAAGATTCATCAAAAACGGCAACACACTCATCGATGCTATGATGAGTTTCTCCGCTGAAAACGGATTCGGTCATACAGATACAACATACAATCAGATGGCAACCGAACAGGGTTTCTATGCTTTTGTTTCATTTGATCGTCTTGTAAACGGCAAAACTTCACTCTACAATATGACTGACCGACTTGCAGAAAATTATGCCGTAGGTGATGTTAATCTTGACAACACAGTTTCTGTAATTGACGCAACACTTGTTCAGAAGCAGATTGTAAACCTTGAACAGCTTTCAAAGGTTTCACTTATCAAAGCTGATGTAAATCACGACGGTGTTATTGATGTTGTTGATGCAACAGAAATTCAGAAAATCATCGTTAAGCTCGTTTGATTAAAGTTCACAAGTAAAAATTGGTTATGGAAAAGATAAAAAATGTTTGTTAAAAAAAATCAAATACTTTTAATTGCGGTGTGTGTTTGTATTGCCGCACTTACAGTAGCATTTTTTGCATGCGGCAACCAATCGGAAAATAAAGTTCAAACTGCATCAACTGCCTCCTCGCTATCGACAACAAATGCAGACACAGAAACAACTTCTGTGTCTGCAACAGAGAAAACCACTCAAAATCCTACCGATTCCGCTAAATCAAACAAAGATAAAAAGGACAAAAAAAATTCCGAAGATAAAAAGAACAGTAAGGATAATTCGCAGAACAGTAACAGTTCAGCTGTTGAAAAAAGTGAGAAATCCGAGCAGAGTTCAAGCAACAGTTCTTCGGATAAGAAAAAACCGTTTTCTTCATCAAACAGTTCTTCAAAGCCGAACAAAAAGAATGATGTTCAACCGACAACGCAGGACAAGTACAAAACCGATCCCGTACCGTCGGGAAAGCCAAAGCCGGTTGAACCGGAAGAACAGGAAACAAAAGATACAAATCTTTATTGTACCTTTACAATCACCTGTTCAACAATTCTTGACAATATAGATGACCTTGATCCCGAAAAAATTGAACTCGTTCCAAAGGACGGTATAATCCTCAAAAAACAGAAAGTTCAATTCAAAGAGGGCGAATCTGTATATGATGTCCTTGTAAAAGTTTGTAAGGACAACAATATTCATATGGAATCGAGCTGGACTCCTATGTATAATTCCGCTTATATTGAAGGAATTAACAACCTCTACGAATTTGACTGCGGTTCTCTTTCGGGCTGGATGTACAAAGTCAATGAATGGTTTCCAAACTACGGCTGTTCACGATATGTACTCAAGAACGGCGACGATGTGGTCTGGTGCTACACTTGTAACTTAGGCTATGATGTCGGCGGAGGATACGCAACAGGAGAATAATGATGAAGGATACTTTTTCAAATATGCACCCCTTTATCAATTTTATATTTTTTGCACTTACAATAGGGTTCACGATGTTTATCATGAACTGTTTGTCTTGCTGTAAGTTTTTTATGTGCGCTTGTAACCGCTTTATACCTTAACGGCAAAAAAGCTGTGAGATTGTCACTTGTTTTTCTTTTGCCTATGATACTCTTGATAGTTCTCGTAAATCCTGTTTTTAATCATGAAGGAATGACTATACTCACATATTTTCCGTGGGATAACCCACTAACCCTCGAATCAATCGTTTACGGTATTGCAAGTGCATTTTTGCTTTCGTCAACAGTTTTATGGTTTTCTTCATTCAATGCAGTAATCACTTCCGACAAGGTAGTTTTCCTGTTTGGCAGAATAATGCCGTCATTGAGTCTGGTGATTTCAATGGCATTGCGTTTTGTTCCAAGGTTTTCGGCACAAATGAAGCTTGTGCGTAATGCACAACACACAATCGGGAGAGATATAAACGAGGGAACATTGTTTCAAAGAATAAGAAACGCAGTAAAAATTCTTTCGATTATGATAACATGGTCGCTTGAAAATGCAATTGAAACAGCCGATTCAATGAAAAGCAGAGGTCACGGTCTTAAGGGCAGAACATCCTATTCACTTTATAAATTTGACAAAAGAGACGCATTTATGCTTTGCACAATCCTTTTTACCGGATTGGTACTTATGATTTTGCTTTTTACAAACGCAATAAAATTCAGATACTATCCGTCAATCAAGGGCGATTTGTTTACGGTGCAAAGTGTTATTTTTTATATGTTCTACACATTTTTAATGTTGATTCCGCTATCGGTAAATATAGGAGAGGGGATAAAATGGAAACATATGCAATCAAGAATCTGAGTTTTCGATACCCCGAAACCGGTATTGATGTACTTAAAGATATTACTTTCAGCGTAAATGAGGGCGAGTTTATCACAGTCTGCGGTCCGTCAGGCTGCGGAAAAAGCACACTTCTCAGACATCTGAAACCCGATCTTTCACCGCACGGTGTTCTTTCGGGAGAAATATTATTTGAAGAAAAACCTATATCAGACCTTTCTCACAGGGAGCAAAGCAGTAAAATCGGCTTTGTTATGCAATCACCTGAAAATCAGATTGTTACCGATAAGGTATGGCACGAACTTGCTTTCGGACTTGAAAGTCTTGGTTACGACAACAATACAATCCGAAAAAGAGTTGCCGAAACAGCTTCATTTTTCGGAATCCAAAATTATTTTGAAAAAAGTGTTCTCGAACTTTCGGGCGGACAAAAGCAAATTTTAAACCTTGCTTCAATTATGGCAATGCAACCGTCCGTTCTCATTTTGGATGAACCGACAAGCAACTCGATCCGATTGCGGCAAGCGAATTTTTGCACTGCGTTTCGCGCATAAATCACGAACTGGGGACAACGGTAATAATAACGGAACACAGACTTGATGAAGTGCTTCCGCTTTCAGACAGGGTGCTTGTCATCGAAAACAACGGAATTTCAGCTTTTGACTCTCCTCAAAAGGTCGGGAAAATTCTTAAAGAAAAAAACAGTAAAACATTTCTTTCTATGCCTGCTCCGATGCAGATATGGCAGGCTGTTACAGAAAATGACAATACCGACTGTCCCGTAACTGTTCCAAGCGGCAAAAAGTGGCTTTCGGAATATGCCAAAAGTCATAAAATGTATGAGCTCAAACCCGAAAGCATTCAGAAACATTCTGATAAAGAAGCAGTAAGTCTTAATGATATTTGGTTCAGGTACGAAAAGTCGGGTGCAGATGTACTAAAAGGTCTTTCACTAAAAATATATCAGGGGGAATTTGCGGCTATACTCGGCGGTAACGGAATGGGAAAATCAACCGCTTTGTCAATTATCTGTTCACTTAACAAGCCATACAGAGGCAAAGTTGAAATCTCTCCGCTTAACAAAAATTCTTTTGACACGCTCGTAGCAGTATTACCCCAAAATCCGCAGACACTGTTTTTGAAAAAAACTGTACTTGAGGATTTATACGAAGTATTTGACGGCAGAAAAATCAGCAAGGAGGAAAAAGAAAGACGGGTTACCGCAGCGGTAAAGCTGTGCAGACTTGAAAGTCTCTGCAATCGCCATCCTTATGATTTATCCGGCGGTGAACAGCAGAGAGCGGCTCTTGCAAAAATTCTTCTCATAAGCCTCAAATTCTTCTGCTCGATGAACCTACAAAAGGACTTGATGCCGAATTCAAGATTGAGTTTGCTCAGATTATATACGACCTCAATAAAGCCGGCATAACCGTTCTCATGGTAAGTCACGATGTAGAGTTCTGCGCTGTATATCCAAGCCGCTGTCTGATGTTTTTTAACGGTGAAGTTGTGTCGGAAGGTACACCGAGAACTTTCTTTTCGTCAAACAGCTTTTATTCCACCTCTGCAAGCCGAATGTCAAAAGGCATAATAGATAACGCAGTATCATCAAATGATGTCATATATGCCTGCACAGGTCAAAACAGAGATGTTCAAATTAACAGAAACACACCTGATATTGACCTTTTTAAAAACGACACCGAAAATATTCCCCTCCAAAAAAACAAAGCTGAAAACAAAAAGCTTTCTGTTTTTAAAAAAATCTTCGGATTTTTTGGCGCAGTACTGTTCATACTCGGTCTGATTATAAACCTGGAATATATTCCGAATTTTTCAGCCAAAACTTTGCCTACCTGGTTCAACTGGGGAATTATCGGAGTATCTGTTGCGTTGCTTATGATTGCTTTCGGAACAAAATCAAAACGACCGATTGACCTGCCGAGAAAAAGTTCAAAACTGAGTAAAAGAACCGTCAGTATGGCAATTATGGTTTTGCTTGCAATTCCAGTTACAATTTTTGTTGGAATGACATATCTTCAGGATCAGAAATATCTTTTTATTTCACTACTTGTTATGATTGAGTGTATGATTCCGTTTTTTCTTGTTTTTGAAGGCAGGCACCCAAAAGCGAGAGAGCTTGTCATAATTTCCGTTCTATGTGCAATAGCAGTTGCAGGACGACTTGCATTTACAATGTTGCCTCAGTTCAAGCCCGTTGTGGCAATTGTGATAATTTCGGGAGTAGCATTCGGCGGTGAATCGGGATTTCTTGTCGGTGCTGTAAGTATGCTTGTTTCAAATCTTATGTTCGGTCAAGGACCTTGGACGCCGTGGCAAATGTTTGCGGCAGGAATAATAGGCTTCATTGGCGGTATTCTCTTTAAGAAAGGTCTTTTGGGCAGAACAAGGACTTCGCTCTGTATATACGGTTTCATTGCCACAATGGTCATTTACGGCGGACTTATGAACCTTTATTCGGCACTCACATCACATTCCGCATTTAATCTAAATATGCTCATAACTTTTTTATGTTCAGGGCTTTCCGATGGATATTGTTCACGCAGTTTCGACTGTTATATTTCTGTTTTTCGGAGCAGAACCTATGCTTGAAAAGCTTGACAGAATTAAAGTTAAGTACGGACTTATCGAATAAACCTAAACAGCAGATAAAATTTCTGCTGTTTTTTTGTGCTGTAATTCAAAAATTTTCGACAAAAGTATAGACATAATCCGAAAATAATATTATAATTTTAGTGTGTCTGATTTTAATCAAACAGTATTTACAATCTAAAACGGCAAACTGTAAATACTTTTAATTCAGAATTAAAAAGGTTAAAGGAGAAAAAACATGGGCGGATTTATGGGTGTTGCAGCAAAACAGGACTGCGTATTCGACTTATACTTTGGAATTGACTATCATTCACACCTTGGTACAAGAAGAGGCGGTATGGTTGTTTATGACAAAGAAAAAGGATTTGACAGATCAATCCACAATATTGAAAATGCACCTTTCAGAACTAAATTTGATAAAGATATGCAGAGTATGAAAGGCAAATTCGGTATCGGCTGTATTTCCGACTACGAACCGCAGCCTCTTATAGTTCGTTCACATCACGGTACATATGCAATTACTACCGTAAGCAAAATCAATAATACAGATGAACTTGTTGAAGAAATCTTTGAAAAAGGCGGTTCACATTTTCTTGAAATGAGCGGTGGTGAAATCAACGCAACCGAGCTTATTGCAACTCTCATCAATCAAAAAGAAAACCTTGTTGACGGCATAAGCTATGCTCTTGAAAAAGTTGACGGCTCTGTTTCGCTCCTGTTGATGAATAAAAACGGCATCTATTGCGCAAGAGATAAGTACGGCAGAACTCCTGTTGTTATCGGCAAAAAAGAGGACGCATTTTGTGTGGCGTTTGAATGTTTCTCATACAAAAACCTCGGCTACAATGATTATAAAGAACTCGGACCGGGTGAGATTACGGTAATTACAGACCAAAACTGCATTACACTCAAAAAGCCCGGTGATAAAATGAAAATCTGTACTTTTCTGTGGGTTTACTATGGCTATCCTGCAAGCTCATATGAGGGTACAAGTGTTGAGCAAATGCGTTACAACTGCGGTGCAAAAATGGCTGAAAGAGATTCCGTAAAGCCAGATATCGTTGCAGGTGTACCCGATTCAGGCATTGCCCACGCAGTAGGCTATGCAAATGCATCGGGAATTCCGTTCTCAAGACCGTTTATTAAATATACACCTACTTGGCCGAGATCATTTATGCCGACAATACAGAGTCAGCGTAATCTTATTGCAAAAATGAAGCTTCTCGCAGTTGAGGATTTAATCAGAGGAAAGAGCCTTCTTCTTATTGATGACTCAATTGTAAGAGGCACACAGCTTCGTGAAACAACGGAGTATCTTTTTGAAAGCGGTGCAAAAGAGGTTCATATCAGACCTGCGTGTCCTCCGCTTGTATACGGCTGTAAGTATCTTAACTTCTCAAGATCATCTTACTGAAATGGATCTCATCACAAGACGAGTTATTGAAAGACTTGAGAACGGCAATGTTACAGACGAAATTCTTCAGGAATACACAAATCCCGATTCTGAAAAATACGAGCAGATGGTTGATGAAATCTGTAAAGAACTCAAGTTCACATCCTTGCGTTTTAACAGGCTTGACGATATGCTTGATTCCTGCGGAATTGACAAATGCAAACTCTGTACTTATTGTTGGGACGGTAAGGAATAATTAAATTTTATTTATAAAAATAAGGCATTTGCAATGAGAAATCTCAAAGCAAATGCCTTTTGTTTTTACTTAGTATGCAATAATTTCGTAGCCGTCCTCAGTTACAAGAACCTGAATTTCCCACTGAGCAGACATTGAGTTATCTTCTGTATAGATAGTCCAACCGTTATCCTCATCAACGAAAATATCAGGTTTTCCTGCGTTCACCATAGGTTCAATGGTAAAAATCATACCGGGTACCATAAGCATTTCCGTGCCTTTTTTAGAAATGTAACTTACCCATGGATCTTCGTGGAATTCAAGACCGATTCCATGACCTCCTACTTCACGAACAACAGAGTAACCTTTACTCTTTACATAATCATTGACAGCCTGACCCATATCTCCGAGAAAGCCCCAAGGCTTAACCTGTTTGAGTCCTTCATAAACCTGCATTTTTTGTTTCTTCAACAAGCTTTCTGTTTTCTTCGCTTTACATTACCGATACAAAACATTCTTGAAGAATCGGAGAAATATCCGTTCAAATTAGTTGAAACATCTACATTGATTATATCGCCGTCTTTGATTATTACATCTTCCGACGGAATACCGTGACAAACTTCGTTGTTTATTGAAGTACATACGCTCTTGGGAAATCCCTCAAAATTAAGGGGAGCCGGAACACCGCCCATTTTGGTTGTGATATCATACACCCACTTATCAATTTCAGCCGTGCTGATACCAGCCTTAATATGCTCTGCAACATAATCAAGAACTGCAATATTAATCTTTGCACTCTCCTTGATTTTTTTCAATCTGCTCAGCATTTTTCAAGATTTCATGGGAGGGAACAATGTGACCCGCACCCTCAAATTCCTCAATTTTTTCATCAAAATCTATATGACATTTTTTATACTTTTTTCCGCTGCCACACCAGCAAGGATCATTTCTGCCAGGTTTTTCCATTTTACTAACTTCCTTTCATTTTTCCAATTCATAATCCTTGATAATTATACCACCAAACAAATTTTATTACAACATCTTTGTCGTATGCAAAAATCCAAAAGAAAAATCTTGTCAGAAAAAGTTTTGTAGTATATACTGAATAAGTAATATATAATCTCACACTCGGCATATTTTTATGCAGAGGTGTTTGTATGAATAAAAAAATCCCGACATTTTATGCTCTCTGCTTTATACTGTTTGCAATATTCTGCATTATTATGGTATCTGTTTTTTCAGACTTAATCCGACAAAATCTGTTATAACCGAAAACAAAACAGAGCCGATAATTGTAATTGACGCAGGTCACGGCGGCGAAGACGGGGGTGCAGTAAGCGAAAGCGGTGTGCTTGAAAAGGACATCAATCTTTCTATAGCAAATAATTCAGCTGATTTATTAAAAATTTTCGGATATAAGGTTGTTCAAACAAGAACAGATGATGTATCTCTTGATAACGGAGAAGATTCGGTTCATTCAAGGAAAGTTGCCGATTTAAAAAAACGGCTCGAAATTTTCAATTCAGACAAAAACAATATTGTAATCAGTATTCACCAAAACAAATTTTCTCAAAGCAAATATTACGGAACTCAAATTTTTTATTCCCCGAATAACAGTCAAAGTCAAAATCTTGCGGAATGCATTAGAAATTCCGTAAAAAAAATGCTTACAGCCTAATAACGAACGACAATGCAAAAAGGCAGACGGCTCAATCTATCTTTTAAAAAAGGCTGAAAACCCGTCTGTTATTGTGGAATGCGGATTTATTTCAAATCCGGATGAACTTGCTAAGCTGCAAAGTGACGAATATCAAAAAGAAATGGCAACTGCAATCATAACAGGATTTTTAGATTATACTCATCAATAAATACAGGAAGTGAAATAAATGTCTTCAAAAATCAAAAGTGTTTACATATGTTCGGAATGTGGATACGAATCGCCCAAATGGTACGGAAAATGCCCGTCATGCGGCGAATGGAACACAATGAACGAAGAAATTAAAGATACATCAAAACAGTCAGCAACTGCAAAAACACGCCCTTTTGCAACCTACTCTAAACCATACGCCATATCGGATATTTCAACAGAGGATGAGCACAGATATGACACAGGCTGCGGAGAACTCAACCGTGTACTCGGCGGAGGAATTGTAAAGGGCAGTCTTATACTTCTGGGCGGTGATCCGGGCATAGGCAAATCGACCGTTCTTATGCAGATTTGTCAGTACCTCGGTGATACTCTGAAAATTCTCTACATATCGGGAGAGGAGTCAAAAAGACAGCTCAAGCTCCGAGCAATAAGGCTGGGTGTAACTTCGCCGAATCTGTATGTAATGACTGAAACCGATGTTGAGGTTATTTGTGAACAGATAAAAAATCTCAAGCCCGACCTTGTTATGATTGACTCAATTCAGACGATGAATCTTTCAGAATTAAACTCGTCCCCCGGCAGCATTACACAGGTACGAGAATCTGCCAATATGCTGATGAGAACTGCAAAAGGACTTGATATTCCTATGTTTATCGTAGGTCATGTCAATAAAGAGGTTCAATTGCAGGTCCAAAGGTACTTGAACATATTGTTGACACCGTACTGCATTTTGAAGGTGATAAACAGATGAGTTGCCGTATTCTTCGTGCCGTAAAAAACAGGTACGGCTCAACAAATGAAATCGGCGTTTTTGAAATGACTGATAAAGGGCTTAACGAAGTTGCAAATCCGTCTGTTATGTTGCTTTCAGGGCGTCCAAAAAATGTTTCGGGAACTTGCGTCACCTGTACAATTGAAGGATCAAGACCAATTCTTGCCGAAACACAGGGACTTGCCACACAAAGTGGATACGGCAACGCTCGCAGAATGGTTACAGGATATGATTATAACAGACTGTCAATGGTACTTGCCGTTCTTGAAAAAAGAGCAGGATACTATTTTTCAAACTGCGACACCTACATAAATATCGTAGGCGGATTGCGAGTTGACGAACCTGCAATTGACCTTTCAATTGCCATGGCTCTTATAAGCAGTCTGAAAGATACTCCGATTGACGAAAACGCAGTTGTATTCGGTGAAATTGGTCTTGCAGGCGAAATTCGTGCTGTATCAAACGCTCAGATGAGAATTAACGAGGCAGTAAGACTCGGCTTTACAAAAATCATTCTGCCGTATCATAATCTAAAAGGTGTTTCATGTGATGATGCTGAATTGATTGGAGTAAAAAACATTCGTCAGGCATTTGAAGCGGTAGGTCAATGAGCAGTTTTGTAATATCAAACAAATACCCATGTTTTGCCGATGAGCTTTCAAAAATGGGGCATAATGTTATATTTTCGGACACTGTAAAAGCATTTCCGCAACCTGAACAAGCTCATGCCGATATGCAGATTTTGACGATAAATAATACTGTTTTTGTACTTCAAGAGTGCGAAAAGCTAAAAACTTTACCATATAAAGAAAATTTGATTATATGTAAAAATAAAGCAGGGAAGAAGTATCCCGAAAATATATTGCTGAATTTTCTTTTCTTTAACGATAAGCTTTACGGTAAAGTATCTGCAATAGATCCGACTCTTTACAAATATTGTGTAAAAAATGATATTGAAATCGTAAACATAAACCAAGGATACGCAAGATGCTCAACTCTAATACTCAATAATCGCACTGCCGTAACAGCTGATATTTCCATAAAAAATGCCCTTGAAAAAGATGGGGCAGAGGTGTTATTAATATCCTCAGGTGATATAAAACTTGAAGGATATGATTATGGGTTTATAGGCGGTGCAAGCGGAAAAATCTCTGATAATACCGTAGTGTTTTCGGAAATGCTGAAATGCATCCCTGCTATTCTTCCATAAGAGAATTATGTTTAAAAAATAAAATTGAAATTAAAATATTATGCAAAAATATGCCACTCACAGATGTGGGCGGCATAGTAAAAATTCTTTAAACTTTTTTCTTAGGTTTTATTTTTGCAAGCGGATTTGAGTCAGCGGCATTTTTCATTTGTTCGGAACTCAGGTGTGTATAAATCTCAGTCGTACCGAGGTTTTCGTGTCCGAGAACCTCTTTAAGCACTCTGACATCAACTCCGCCTTGCTGATACATAAGCGTAGCGGCTGTATGCCTAAGCTTATGACAGGAATATCCTTGAGAATCAAGTCCGATTTTCTCAAGATATTTATATACCATAGCCTGAATCGTTTTCACAGACATTCTGCGGTGATTACGGCTAATAAACAAAGCTTTTTTATCCTTAACTTCATCAATCGGACGCACCTTCATATACTCATTATAAGCGTCAATGCAAGCAGAGTTTAGATAAACAATGCGTTCTTTATTGCCTTTACCGACAACACGCATTGTACCGTCACTATGAATATCATTATAGTTAAGACCTGCCATTTCAGACACACGCAGTCCGCAATTGAGGAAGAGAGTCAATATACAATAATCACGCTGTTTGTTATTTCCGTCAACAGCATTAAGAAGCTCAATGCTTTGTTCAAGAGTAAGATACTTTGGCAAAGCTTTTTTATTTTTTGGTGATTCAAGCTGTTCTACCGGATTTGTATCAAGCAAATGTTTATTATTTGTTATGTACTTAAAAAAGCCTTTCAGACTGGAACATTTTCTTGCACGGGACGCACTCTTATTGTTGCGGTCACGATAAAGAAAATTCATATAATCATATGCAAGTTCAAGATTAACGGTTTTAATTAAATCAAGGTCAACATCGTCAATTTTAATTTCATCAAACTCAGTACCGTCAGGCACAAGACCACGCATTACTTTTAAAAATCTAAAAAAAGTTCTGAGATCAATAAAATATTCGTCAACGGTTTTCTTCGACATATTTTTGATTGTCTGCTTATAAATTAAATAGTCCTTCAAAATTGCAGGAGCTTCATCACGAAAATCAACTGCCATAAACACACCACCGTAAATTTATTTCTTATAATGGATAACTCAGAAAAGTTGAACTAAAATCTGTATTAAAAGAATTATAAAGCTATTATAACACAAAAAAGGGCGGTGTATATTCCAATTACGAAAATTATACAAAATGAATATTTTGTATAATTCAGGGAACAGGTAAAACAAGATAAATCCGAAACATATTGCTACTGCTAATTTACAGCATTTAAATTACAACAGCCGTACAGACTCGTTTGAGTCTGTACGGCTGTAAATTTTAAAGGAATTTAACTTTTAAATTAGCAAACGCCCTGCTGAATCATTGAATCAGCAACCTTCTCAAAGCCTGCAATGTTAGCGCCTACTACATAGTCACCTTCATGACCATACTTCTTAGCTGCAGCAGAAATGTTCTTATAGATGTTAACCATAATGTTCTTGAGCTTAGCGTCAACTTCTTCAAATGTCCATGAAAGACGCTGTGAGTTCTGGCTCATCTCAAGAGCTGATGTAGCAACACCGCCTGCATTAGCAGCCTTACCCGGTGCAAAGAGAATGCCGGATTTCTGGAGAAGCTTTGTAGCCTCAAGAGTTGTAGGCATGTTAGCGCCTTCGGCAACAGCATAGCAACCGTTAGCGATAAGTCTTTTAGCATCTTCTTCGTTAAGCTCATTCTGTGTAGCACATGGAAGTGCAACATCACACTTAACTGACCAATCGAATTTGCCTTCGTGATACTCTGAGTTAGGACGATAGTTCTTATACTCTGTAAGACGCTGTCTTTTAACTTCCTTGATTTCCTTAATAGCATCAAGGTCGATGCCTTCAGCATCATAAATCCAACCTGTTGAATCAGCCATTGTAACTACCTTAGCACCAAGCTCTGTAGCCTTTTCTGTTGCGTAGATAGCAACATTACCTGCACCTGATACGCAAACAGTAGCACCCTTGATGTCCTTGCCGTTATCCTTAAGCATAGCCTCTGTAAGATAAAGAAGGCATAACCTGTAGCCTCTGTTCTTGCGAGTGAACCGCCCCAGTTGAGGCCCTTACCTGTAAGAACGCCTTCATATACATTTCTGATTCTCTTATACTGACCGAACATATAACCGATCTCACGAGCACCTGTACCGATATCACCGGCAGGAACATCTGTGTCAGCACCGATGTGCTTACAAAGCTCTGTCATAAAGCTCTGGCAGAATGCCATAACTTCTCTGTCGCTCTTGCCCTTAGGATCAAAGTCAGAGCCACCCTTACCGCCGCCGATAGGAAGACCTGTAAGTGAGTTCTTGAAAATCTGCTCGAAACCGAGAAACTTAATAACGCCGAGGTTTACTGACGGATGAAGTCTTAAACCACCCTTGTAAGGTCCGATAGCACTGTTGAACTGAACACGGAAGCCACGGTTAACCTGAACCTTGCCGTTGTCATCAACCCAAGGTACTCTAAACATAATAACTCTTTCAGGCTCTGTAATTCTTTCGAGAATACCATTCTCTTCATACTTTGGATTCTGCTCGAAAACGGGCTCAAGTGAAGTAAGAACTTCAGTAGCAGCCTGAATAAACTCAGGCTCATTTGCGTTTTTTGCTTTCAGCTTTTCAAGCTGTTCACTTACATATGACATAAGTAAGTCCTCCTTAATAAAATTCGCATAAATTATACGGAAAAATTCCGATTATGCTGTAGCACAGTAAAGCACTACAATCAACATATTAATAATACTATACTTTCAACGATTTTGCAATATCTTTTGTGAGTTTCTTGCAAATTTTTTTAAAATTATTGAAAAAACAGACGATTTTATTCCTTTTCTGCAATTAATTTTACAAATCTCCCAAGTTTAGTTGCATTTTCGTACATTTTACGAGCTGAATTTTATGAAAATGTATTTATGAATCCAAGAATTTCATTTGCATTACAATATTTTGTATAATTCATATTTGATTTACCAATTAAATTTTAGTTGCAAACAGACATATTTTATGATAAAATTCAATCAGTAATACTATTTGTAATATTTTTGAAGGTGATTTATATGGACTACTGCAAAAGATTAAAAGAATTAAGAGTCAAAAACGGATACACACAAGGGCAAATTGCATTTATACTTCACACAAGACAGGAACAATACAGCAAATACGAAAACGGAAAACGAGAACTGCCTATCAGACATCTGATAACACTTTGTTGTCTTTATAAAACTTCAAGTGATTATATTCTCGGAATAGAAAAAATTTGTAAAATAAAGCCGTCGTCAATACCAAATCCGAGTATTGAGACGGCTTTATTGTTATATAAAATTGCCGGATTATTGAATTTTTTCTTTAAACATCATCAGAAAACTTACAAGGAGCAATCCGCATGAAACCCATATTATATGCGTTCCAAACGATAACGAAAGATTTCCTCCCAGACCTGCTCCGACTGCAAAGAAAAATATAACACCAAAATAATACATTGCCTGTCTGAGCTGTTCGGGCTTTCTTTCGTGAATAAAACCTGACAGAGCAGCCGTACCGCTTCTCAAATTACCTATGCACATTGTACTGGCATAGGAATATCCTCTGACTTTTCTGAAAGTCTGAACCTGCATTGCACAGGAAAACGATACAATTACCGCCGCAACGGTATCCATACTCTTCGGCATGAATCCAACCGCAAATAATATGATAATTTCAAACAAGAGTATTCCCTGTCTCCAGTGTATCTTTTTGAAATACTTGAATTTTTTCTGTATCAAATCAGCTACAAGGACACCTAACGCAAATGCAAGAATAGGAAAAAGATATTTAAGCCCTCTCCCACTTCCTGTCATAAATTTGTACTCATAAGCACAACGTTACCCGTCTGGGCATTTGCAAATACTCCGTCACGGGTAAAATATGTATATGCATCCTGAAATCCGCCTGATAACGCAAGAAATATACAATTTCTAAATGCCTCAGACATCTGTCGTGTCGGCTCAAGTTCCTTAAAAAAACTTCTTATCCTAAACACAATACTCAACTCCGAATCTATGCGCTAATCTACACAACACAACACCGAACACAATTAAACGGCTCGGTGTTGCACAATAATTAAAATTCGATTATCAGATATCGTTCTTTACTATATCCTCGTAGCTTTCACGCTTAACAACAACTCTCGCCTTGCCGTCTTTAACCATTACGATTGCAGGACGAGGGATTCTGTTGTAATTTGATGCCATAGAATAGTTATAAGCTCCTGTTGAAAGAACAGCAAGTGTATCGCCTACTTCAACCTTAGCAACCTTTGTATGCTCCTGAACGAGGTCGCCGCTCTCGCAACACTTACCTGCTACCGTTACGATTTCATCAGGCTCTTTGTCAGCCTTACCTGCATTTACTACGGTATAAGCAGACTGATAAAGTGCATATCTGATATTATCCGTCATACCACCGTCAACGGATACATATGTTCTTACATTAGGAATTTCCTTTTTGCCACCAACTTTGTAAAGTGTAATACCTGCTTCGCCGACAATTGAACGACCCGGCTCAATAAAGATATACGGAACAGGAAGTCCGTGTTCTTTAGCCTTTGCCTTAACAGCCTCAGAAACCTTTTCCATATAGTTTTCGTAAGGAACAGGTTCATCATCCTTAGTGTACATAATACCAAAGCCGCCGCCGAGGTTAAGCTCTGAAATAACGATTCCAAGCTCATCGTGAATCTTGCCCATAAAGTCAAGCATAATTTCAGCTGCAGTGACAAACGGATCAATATCAAAAATCTGTGAACCGATGTGACAATGAAGTTCCGTAAGATCTACATTATCATACATCTGTGCCTTTTTAACTGCCTCAAAAGCTTCGCCTGTTTCAAGAGCAAAACCAAATTTTGAATCAATCTGACCTGTTCTGATGAAGTTATGAGTATGAGCATCTACACCGGGCTTAATTCTAAAAGAAATATTAGCCTTCTTACCCATTTCACCGCAAATTTCATTGAGAAGTTCAAGTTCGTAAAGATTATCAACAACGAACTTTCCTACATTAGATTCAAGTGCAAATCTGATTTCATCAGCAGTTTTATTGTTTCCGTGAAAGTGAACTTTTTCCATCGGAAAGCCTGCCTGTACGGCTGTATAAATCTCACCGCCTGATACTACATCAAGACCAAGTCCCTCTTCCTTTGCAATTCTGCAAAGCTCCTTACAGGAAAGAGCCTTACTCGCATACAACGGCATACCGTTACCGTGGTAATACTTTTCAAAGGACTTCACATAAGCCTTGCACACATTTCTGATTGTTGTTTCGTCAAGACATATAAGGGTGTACCAAATTCTTTGGCAAGTTCGAGTGTATCGCAACCGCCGATTGTGAGATGTCCCTTATTGTTCACATTAAGACATTCGCTAACGAACATTTTACTCATACCTCCGTATTTTTAAAATTTGCTATTGAAGTTTCAATAAGTTTCCTTATTTCATCATTTCCGAAGCCTGTTTGTGCAGAAAACGGTATCAGCGGAACATGTTCAATTGTACTGAAAATGTCCTTATAATACTCAATCTGCTTTTCAAATGCAGTCTTTTTGAGTTTATCACTCTTTGTAAGAACTGCGGCAAAGTTAAATCCGCCTCTGTAAAGGAAATCTATCATATGCAAGTCATCATCAGTCGGAGGATGACGCAAGTCAAGAATCTGAATAACGAGCGGACGCTGTCTGTCCTGTGCAAAATAGCCTTCCACAAGCTTTGCCCATCTGTCTTTTTCTGCTTTTGAAACCTTTGCATAACCGTAGCCCGGCAAATCAACCATACGAAACTCTTTGAGCTTATAAAAATTAATGGTAGCCGTTTTGCCCGGCTGAGCGCTTACTCTTGCAAGGGCTTTTCTCTGAACAAGTTTATTGATAAGAGAGGATTTTCCTACATTTGAATGACCTGAAAATACAATTTCAGGCATATCCGATTCCGGCAACTGATCAACACGACCTGCCGCAAATTCAAAAGCGACTTCATTAAAGTTCATAAAATTCCTCCCTTTCACTGTTTTACTGCGTTTACAGTTTTCGTTGCAGAACGAACTGCTGTCATATCAATTCCGTTCCATTGGTTATCGGTAATTCTCACGGTATTATTCACCGCAAGTGCAACTACCTCCGAAAAATTTCTAACAGGAATAAACTTAATCTTTTCAAGAACCGCCTTATCTACATCTTCAAGATCAGGTTCGTTATCCTTTGGAATGATTACTGTTGTAATTCCGTTTTTAAAAGCAGCCATGCTTTTCTCTTTAAGACCGCCTATAGGAAGAACATTTCCTCTGAGGGTAATTTCACCTGTCATGGCTATATCGTGTCTTGCAGGCTTTAAAGTCAGCGCTGAGTAAATTGCGGTTGCCATTGTAATACCTGCAGACGGTCCGTCCTTTGGAACAGCACCTCGGGAGCATGAATATGAATATCCTTGTTTTTGTAAAAATCGGAATCAATTCCAAGAACCGCCGCATGACTTCTAATACAGGTGATTGCTGTTTTAGCAGACTCCTGCATAACATCACCGAGAGAACCTGTAAGTTCAATCTTTCCTGTACCCTCCATAACGGCTACTTCAATAGGTAAGATTTCTCCGCCTACAGATGTCCATGCAAGTCCGTTTACTATTCCGATTTCATCCATTTTGGCAAGTGAATCAGGAATAAACTTTTTATGGCCTAAAAATCTTTCTATCTCTTTTTCGTCAATCTTGAATACTTCTGTACCCTCTGTAAGCTTTTCAACGGCACATTTTCTCATCACTGATGCAATAAGCCTTTCAAGAGTTCTTACGCCGGCTTCCCTCGTATAGAAGTCTATGAGAGCATATATGGCTTTCTGAGTGAATTTGAGTTCCTTTGAAGTAAAACCGCACTCATCAAGCTGTTTAGGAATGAGGTGCTTCTTTGCAATATGGAATTTCTCTTCTCTTGTATAACTGCTGATTTCTATAATTTCCATTCTGTCACGGAGCGGTGCCGGAATAGCTGAAATGTCATTTGCAGTTGTAATAAACATCACATTTGACAAATCAAACGGAAGTTCAATGTAGTGATCAACAAACTTATTATTCTGTTCGATATCAAGAACCTCAAGCAATGCCGATGTTGGATCGCCCTTATAATCAGCGGCAAGCTTGTCTATTTCGTCAAGAATAAGTACAGGATTATTAGTGCCGGCATGTTGCAATGCATTAATAATTCTGCCCGGCATCGAACCGATATAAGTCTTTCTGTGGCCTCTGATTTCAGCCTCGTCACGAACGCCGCCAAGAGCGATTCTTTCACTTTTTCTGCCTATTGCCTTTGCAATCGACTGAGCAATTGATGTTTTACCGACACCCGGAGGTCCTGCAAGACAGATGATCTGTCCCTTTTGCTTTTCACTTAACACACGAACGGCAAGCTGTTCAATGATTCTCTTTTTAACTTTGTCAAGTCCATAGTGAGTCTTATCAAGAGCCTTCTGAACTTTAGATATAACGATTTTATCTTTAGATGACTTATTCCACGGCAAATCAAGAACCGTATCAAGATATGTACGAATCACAGCCGCTTCCTGACTGCCATAAGGCATTTTACTGAGTTTCTTACATTCTTTATAAAGAATGTCGGCAGACTTTTCGTCAAGATTGAGCTTTTCAATTTTATCGACATAGTTTTCAGCATCGTCAATCGGTGAATCATCTTCACCGAGCTCTTCCTCGATTGCTCTTTTCTGTTCACGAAGAAAATAATCACGCTGATTTTCATCAATTCTCATTTTAGCTTTTTGAGATATTTCGTCCTCAAGTTTAAGAACAAAATTTTCATTTACAAGTACATCAAGAACAGATTCAAGTCTTTCGGATTCTGGGAAAGTTTCAAGAATCGACTGTTTAACTCTGTAGTCAAGAATGAGATTAGCTGTGATAAAGTCGGCAAGTTCACCAGGTCTTTTGCAAAGGGCAACCTTAAAAATAATATCAGACGGCATCTTCGGAGAAATCTCAAGATACTTGTCAAATTCATTTTTTACGGTTCGCATAAGAGCGGAATCTCTTGCTGTAAGATACTCGCTTTCTTCCTCATACGGTTTAACTTCTGCAACAAGACACTTTTCGTCAAAAACAGGATTTATAATTGTAGCCCTGCATTGACCTTCAATTACAATTCGTGTAGTATTTTCAGGCTGTTTCAAAACCTGAACAACCTTGGCAATTACGCCCGTGTCATAAACATCAAATATATCCGGTTCGTTTATTGCGGCATCCTTCTGAGAAGTAAGAAAAACAAGTTGATCGGCTTTCATAGCTTTATTAATAGCCGTAATACTCTTTTTTCGTCCAACATCAAAATGAATAAGTGATTTTGGAAAAACCACCAACTCGCAACGGAAGAACAGGGAGAGTCAGATTTTTTTTGCATATCAAAATCCATTTGAATTCCTTTCATAAAAGCAAAAAGCTGTATTGTAATTGCAATACAGCTTTAATTCACAATATCAAGACGCTGTGCTGCGCTTCTGACGCTTCTTTGCATCTTTTTGAGTCAATTTTACGGAATTTGTCTGTAACAATTCCTTTTTGCGAGTAATTTGCGGAGCAGCACCGTTTTTGATAACGCCCTCTGTAATAATAATCTTATCAATAGTAGGATCAGACGGAGCCTCAAACATAAGGTCTGTAAGAATATCTTCCATAATTCCTCGAAGTCCTCTTGCACCTGTATGCTGATCCTGTGCCTGTTGTGCAATAGCTCTGAGTGCCTCTTCTTCAAAAAGAAGTTCAACACCGTCAAGTTCAAAAAGTTTCTTATACTGCTGAACAATAGAATTTTTCGGAACAGTAAGAATCTTGACAAGTGCATCCGTGTCAAGACCGCTCAAAGCAGTAATAACAGGCAGACGACCGATGAGTTCAGGAATAATTCCGTACTTTACAAGATCATGTGCTGTGACCTCTTTCATCCAATCGGTTGAATCAAGCTCCTGCTTTGACTGAACAAGTGACTCAAAACCGATAACAGAAGAGCCCTTGCGCTTTTCAACTATCTTTTCAAGACCGTCAAATGCACCGCCGCAGATAAAAAGAATATTCTTAGTATCAATCTGTAAATATTCCTGTTGCGGATGTTTTCTGCCACCCTGTGGCGGAACATTGGATACAGTTCCCTCAACAATTTTAAGCAAAGCCTGCTGAACTCCCTCACCGCTTACATCTCGTGTAATAGAGGGGTTTTCGGATTTTCTCGCAATTTTATCAATTTCATCAATGTAAATTATGCCGTGCTCTGCCTTTTCAATATCAAAATCGGCTGCCTGAATGAGTTTTAAGAGAATGTTCTCTACATCCTCGCCGACATAACCTGCTTCGGTCAGCGTAGTTGCATCGGCAATTGCAAAAGGAACATCAAGAGCCTTTGCAAGCGTCTGAGCAAGTAATGTCTTACCGACACCTGTCGGGCCGAGAAGCAGCACATTACTCTTAGCAAAATCTACGCTCTCATCATTTGAAAAAGCACGCTTATAGTGATTGTAAACAGCAACGCTCAGGGTAACTTTTGCATGATCTTGTCCGATAACATATTCATCAAGAATTGTCTTGATTTCCTTTGGTTTTAAAAGTTCATCAACGGACAGTTCGGGGGTCTGAGGTTCTCCCGATTTTGAAAGTTTATTTTCATTTTCACGTTCAAGCTCGCCTGATTCGCGAAGAATATTCATACAGAGCTCAACACACCGGTCACAAATATAGACACCGTTGCCGGCAATAAGTCTGCCTGCCATCTCCTGAGGTTTTCCGCAGAAAGAGCAATAAATATCTTCGTTATTTTTGTTAGCCATCAGTTTACCTCACCTTTATCTTTTTTCGATAACCTTATCAATCAAACCATACTCAAGTGCCTGCTGTGCAGTCATGAAGTTATCACGATTGGTATCCTTTGCAATAACATCAATCGGCTGACCTGTGTTGTCAGCAAGAATCTGATTGAGTCGTTTTTTCATATCAAGAATGTGTCTTGTGTGAATTTCCATGTCAGTAGCCTGACCCTGAGCACCGCCTGAAGGCTGGTGAATCATAATGTCACTGTTAGGAAGTGCAAGACGCTTACCCTTAGCGCCTGCGGCAAGAAGGAATGCACCCATACTTGCAGCCATACCCATACAGATTGTGGAAACATCACACTTGATGTAATTCATTGTATCAAAAATAGCAAAGCCGTCTGTTACGCTGCCGCCGGGGCTGTTGATGTAAAGACTGATATCCTTTGTCGGATCTTTACTTTCAAGGTAAAGCAACTGAGCAACTACAACGCTTGCACTTGCACTGTTTACCTCTTCGTTAAGCATAACAATTCTGTCTTCAAGAAGACGGGAATAGATATCAAAAGAGCGTTCGCCCCTGCTTGACTGTTCGATAACATATGGTACTAATGCCATTTAATCATAACCTTTCTTAAATAGTGATTAACAGATATAAGAAAAATATTCAAATTACTTAATAACAGCTTTGTCCTTTACGAGATTAAGAGCCTTTTCAACCTTAACATCTTCTGTGAGTGATTCAGCAGGAACAGCCTCCTTAACCTTATCAACATCCATCTTGTAAGCCTCTGCCATCTTGCCGTATTCAGCGTCAAGGTCAGCCTCTGTAACTTCAATATTTTCTTTTCTTGCAACTGCTTCAAGAGCAAGTCTTAACTTAACTCTCTTTTCAGCCTCTTCTTTATACATACCCTTGAGTGCGTTTGCATCCATACCCATGTACTGCATATATGTCTTCATATCAAGACCCTGTGAACAGAGACGCATATCAAATTCTCTTACCATCTCGTTAGCCTGATTATCATACATTGCCTCAGGAATTTCACCCTCAAGGAGTTCCATAAGCTTTTCGGAAATCTGATTGTCAATATCCTTGTCAGCCTCATCCTGAAGGCGTTTAGCAACAGTTTCTTTAAGCTCAGCCTTGTACTCATCAAGTGTTTCCTTATCGGAAACATCCTTTACAAACTCATCATCAACTTCCGGAAGTTCCTTAGCCTTAATTTCGTGAAGGTTGATCTTGAATTCAGCTTCCTTACCTTTAAGCTCTTCAGCCTGATAATCATCCGGGAACTTAACTGTGATTGTAAACTCTTCACCTGTCTTGTGACCTACAATCTGCTCCTCAAAGCCGGGGATGAAGTTGCCTGATCCAAGCTTAAGATTGTAGTTTTCAGCCTTACCACCTTCAAACGCTTCACCGTCAACAAAACCCTCAAAGTCAATAACAGCTACATCATCATTCTGAGCAGCTCTGTCATCAACAGTTACCATTCTTGAGTTGCGGTCACGAACCTTCTCAATTTCTTCGTCAACGAGTTCGTCTGTAACTTCTGTTGACTTCTTTGTAACTTCAATGCCGAGGTAGTTATTAATTTCCATTTCAGGCTCAACAACAACATTAGCCTTGAATGAGAAACCTTCTTTGCTTGCCTCAATAGCCTCAAGAGTTTCAACCGAAACTATCTTGATACCTGCTTCTTTAGCGGCCTCATAAAGAGCGTCCGGATAACAATCCTGCATAGCATCTTCATAAAATACTTCCGAACCGTACATTTTCTCAATTACATGACGGGGAGCTTTGCCCTTTCTGAAACCGGGGATATTGATGCTTTTAACCTGCTTTTTATAAACTCTGTTAACAGCGTTACCAAAAGTTTCACCGTCAACATTAACCTCTAATTCATATGAATTAGCCTGTTCTTTTTTTGTACATTCCTTTAATGCCATTTTAATATTCCTCCAAAGTTTAAATTCAAAATCAAGAAATCATCTTATTATATCACAACAAAATAATTTTGCCAATAGAAAATACAGAATTTATCTGACTAAAATTGGCATGAATGACAACCTGTCACAAGAAATCAGCTTAAAATCAATACCTTCGTATTCACCTTCAATTGCAAACCTCATATTCTTTTTTCCGTGAAGGTGTCCGTAATAACATTTTTTGATGTCATATTTCAAAAGAACATTAAATATTTCGTCACATTTTGTTGTTCCGTAAACAGGGGGATAGTGTAAAAACACTATTGGTTCCTTTCCTGTTTTTATAGCTGATTGTATTGACATTTCAAGTCTGCCGACTTCCCTGTTCAGGACTTTTATATCATTTTGAGATTCATTCTCAAGAAACCATCCTCTTGTACCGCAAATTGCGTAATCGTCAACAACATATGAATTATTGAAAAGGATAGATATCGAATCAAGTGAATTATTTTTCAGAAACACATCCATTTTTGTCTTGGTGCTCCACCAATAATCGTGATTGCCTTTATTGAAAATTTTCTTACCGGGAAGATTTTCTATGAAAGTAAAATCCGTAAGAGTTTCTTCAAGTTTCATTGCCCAGGAAATATCGCCCGACACAACAACCGTGTCATTATCGGTAACAAGCTTTCTCCAATTATTTTCAAGTCTTGAAGTATAATCGTTCCAGCCTGCGAAAACATCCATAGGCTTATCTTCACCAAGTGAAAGATGTAAATCCGCTATAGCAAATAATGCCATTAATCTATACCGAGTGCTCCGAGAACATAATTCTCCATATCATTAACTTCTGTAACATCAGAGAATCGAGCAGTTTTATTTTTAAGATTTGCAAGAGGTGCAGGTACTTCGGCACCGGAAACCTTATGAAGTTCATCAACCATATCAAATTCTGTTTCAGGAAGTGTTGCGTTTGGCTCAACAGCCTCAAGAACAGCCTTAGAGAATTTATACGGACTTGCAGTTGACGCAATTACAGACGGTGTCTTGTCGCCTGTTTCCTCAACATACTGCTTGTACACATTGATTGCAACAGCTGTGTGAGTATCACAAAGGTACTTATCCTGCTCAAACATCTCGTGAATTGTAGCCTCTGTATTCTTATCATCACAGAATCCGCCGTAGAACTTTTCGTTGATAACAGCCTTTACATCATCACTTACTTCATACTTGCCTTCTGATTTAAGTGCATTCATCCAGCCTCTTGTAACTTCGTCATTGTCACCTGAAAGCTTGTAGAGAAGTCTTTCAAGGTTACTTGAAACGAGGATATCCATTGAAGGTGAAATTGTTGTATAGAAGTTTCTGTTCTTATCATAAACACCTGTTTTGATAAAATCTGTAAGAACATTATTAGAGTTTGACGCACAAATGAACTTGTTGATTGGAAGTCCCATGAGACTTGCATAGTATGATGCAAGGATGTTACCAAAGTTACCTGTCGGAACAACAACATTAATCTTGTCGCCAAGCTCGATTTTACCGTCATTTACAAGATCGCAGTAAGCCGAAATATAGTAAACAATCTGCGGAAGAAGTCTGCCCCAGTTGATTGAGTTTGCTGATGAGAAAAGCATATTATTCTCAGCGAGCTTTTCTGCAACTGAAGGTGTAGTGAATATCTTCTTAACACCAGTCTGAGCGTCATCAAAGTTACCCTTGATTGCACAAACACGAACATTTTCACCTTCCTGAGTATTCATCTGATGTTTCTGCATCGGACTTACACCGTCAACAGGATAGAAAACAACAATCTTTGTGTGTTCAACATCTTTAAAGCCTTCAAGAGCAGCCTTGCCTGTATCGCCTGATGTAGCAACGAGAATAACAGCTGTCTTGCCGTCATATTTCTTCTTGAGGGACTTTGTGAGAAGATGTGGGAGAATCTGGAGTGCCATATCCTTAAACGCACATGTAGGACCATGCCAGAGTTCAAGAATATTCAGGGTTGTTCCGTCAAGATTACAGTATGAAATAGGAGCAGGATTTTCACCGCCGAATTTCTGAGCTGTATAAGCCTTTTCTACGCAATCGCTGATTTCCTCTTCTGTGAAATCAGAAAGAAAATCAGAAAATACTTTCTTTGCTCTTCCTTTGTAATCTGTTTTCAAAAGTGCCTTGAAGGTATTTTCATCATACTTAGGAAATTCCTGCGGTACAAAAAGACCGCCGTCCTTTGAAATACCCTGTGCAATGGCCTGTGCCGCAGAAACTACTTCTTTGGCATTTTGTGTGCTGTTGTATAACATTGAAATCTTCCTTTCAAATTGCTTTAAACATCAAGTATTTTACTACATTATTCGCTGATTGTCAAAGTTTCAAAGAAATTATACGCATTTTCGTAAAAAATCTTTTTCAAAACGCTTTCGTTGTAGTTATTTCTAAGAAAAAGTTCATAAATTTTCGCCGATTGAATTGCTTCCGACAATATCCCTCGGCAAATCGCAACCGTCAAAATCCGTACCGAAGCAAAGAGAATTTTCACATCCGAGTGACAGCATATATTCGCAATGCTTTAAAATATCATTTATACACGCTTTATCCGGATTATTATTAAGAAAAGCATTGTGCAAATTTAGACCTATAAGTCCGCCTCTCTGTATTATAATTTTAATCTGCTCATCTGTAAGATTTCTCGGATTTTGAGTAATTGTCCGTGAATCTGAATGAGTTGCGATAAACGGCTTATTCGTCTGATTGACAACATCATAAAACAGTTCATCGCTTGAATGGGATATATCAATTACAATACCGTACTTTTCCATTTCGGCTACTGCAAGTTTTCCGAAGTCCGTTAAGCCGCATTTATCTTCCGATAAAACACCTGAACCAATCTCGTTCATCTTATTCCATGTGAGAGTCATTATTCTGACGCCGAGTTCTGCAAATCGCTTTACATTCTCAATTTTGCCGTTCAATGCTTTTCCGTTTTCTACTGTAAAAAACGCTGAGTTTCTATACTTTGAAAAAGCATTATCTGTGAATTCACCGATACCTAACAATTCAATTCCAAGTCGGTTACATTCGGATTTCAGGTAATCAGCAGATTCAAAGAACAATTTTTCCGCCTCATTACTGTCAAGCGTGTCGGGTAACCATATAGCATAGCACTGTAACTTGCGGGATTTGGAATTGTTGTTTAATTTCACTTCATATGAGGGATTATCCAGTTCGGACTTTTCGGTTACTGCCTTATAGAGCGTGTCACAATGCAAGTCAAAAAAATTCATGGCAACCTCCCGTCAGAATGCATCTTCAATATAATTAATGCCGACAAGCTTAAGATTATCACTGTTGACAAAAACTTCGCATACATCAAATCGACATTCTTTATCTATATTGTTTTCATACATATACATATCGGCAGTTTTTAAAATTTCATCTGCTTTTTACGGTTAACCGCATCAACGGGTTGTGTAAGAGAATTCTCTTTTCTTGTTTTAACCTCAACAAAGGCAATTACTTCCTTATTCTCGGCTATGATATCTATTTCGCCGTTAAGGCTTTTTTATAATTTCTGGCAATAATTTTATACTTATGCTTTTTCAGATATTTTGCGGCATAAGCCTCTCCCTTATCACCTGTTTGTTTAGTAGTAAAAATCATTTCTTATTATATATTTTCTTCAAGAAGCTCGGTCTGTGATACTTACACGGTCCGTATTTAAGAATCGCCTCAATATGAGCCTTTGTGCCGTAACCCTTATGCTTTGCAAATAGGTACTGAGGAAATTCTTTGTCGTATTCATAAAGAAGTCTATCCCTTGATACCTTGGCAAGAATTGACGCACAGGCAATTGACATTGACTTTGCATCGCCTTTTACAATACATTCGCCTTCAATTGACAACGGAGGCATTCTGTTGCCGTCAATCATAGCATAATCAGCCCTTGGTTCAAGTCCTTCAACTGCCCGTTTCATTGCAAGCATAGCAGCATTAAGAATGTTCATTTCCTCAATTTCTTCAACGCTTGCAAATGCAATGCTGTATGCCAAGGCCTGTTCCTTTATTACATCGAACAAAGCCTCCCTCTTTTTTTCAGAAAGCTTTTTGAATCATTGACTCCTTCAATAACGGTATTTTCGGGAAGTATAACTGCGGCGGCACACACAGGTCCTGCAAGCGGTCCTCTGCCGGCTTCATCAACACCGCAGATATTCAGAAAACCTCTTGCAATATTTTTATTTTCATATTCAAGCCAATCCATTGTTATCTCCCTGCGGCATTTCAACTGTAATTCTGCCAAGCTTTGCACTTCTGAATTCATCAAGCAACATAATTGCGGCTCTCTCGGTATCTATCTCACCGCCTGAAACAAGCATACCTCTCTTTTTACCAATCATTTTCAAAAGCTCGTATGAATCAATATTTTCAATATCTTCGTTTTCTAATTTAAATCTTGTTATAAAATCAGCAGGCTTGAGTTCCTTGATAAAATCAAGAAGTCTCACCGCCAAAAGTTCGATATCAAGAATTTGGTCTTTAACCGCACCCGTGAACGCAAGGTGCTCTCCGACTGTCTTATCGTCAAACTTTGGCCAAAGCACACCCGGAGTGTCAAGCATTTCAAGGTTCTTTGCAATTGTATACCATTGATTACCTCTTGTAACGCCCGGTCTGTCCTCAACCTTTGCACGGTTCTTCTTTACCATTTTATTGATAAAAGAAGATTTGCCTACATTCGGAATACCGACAATCATAATTCTGATTGTGGGATTTACCATTCCTTTTTCTTTTAATCTTGCAATCTTATGGCTCATAACCGTATTTACGGCAGGTGCAAATTTGTCAAGACCTCTGCCGCTTTTACAGTCAACCGGGATAGCAACAAGATTCTGCTTTTTAAAATAGTCAATCCACATTTTCGTAGCAGTTTGATTAGCCATATCGCATTTATTGAGAAGAATAACTCTCGGCTTGTTCTGAACAAGTTTTGCAAGGTCGGGGTTACGACTGCTGACAGGAATTCTTGCATCAATAATTTCTGCAACAGCATCAACAAGTTTAAGACTTGACTGAATCTGTCTTTTTGTTTTGGTCATATGACCGGGGAACCATTGAATAGTCTGCATTTCGCTCATATATGTACATCCTTTAAAATTTTCTGTTAATATAAATACTTGAATCTGTCAAGCGGGAAAAATATAAATTGTGCTTTTCCGATTACATCATCGACAGACACAAGGCCTATACTCTTATCACGGCTGTCAAGAGAAATAATTCTGTTATCACCCATTACAAAGATATAACCTTCAGGGATAACATACGGAATTTGCAATGGATTTGACGGCTCTCGTGTTAAAGAAGAAACATACGGTTCATCAATTTTTATACCGTCAACATAAACTGCATTTTTACTGTAATCCACGACAAGCGTCTGTCCTTCAACGGCTATAACCCGTTTTATAATTCTCTTTTCAATCTGATTTTCAGCGTTGATAGCTACAATATCACCGCATTTTGGCTCATACATAAAATTTGTAATGAAAATTTTATCATGCTGTGGAGCGTGTCAAGCATCGAATTTCCCACAACATTGGCATCTCTGATGATAAAAGTAAACGCTACGGATATAATTGCAAACACAAAAATTATTGTCCGTGTAAAATCAAACATATAATTCGTGATTTTTTTATCGTTAATTTTAATTCTGATTTTATTCTTTTTAGGTTTTTGAGGCATATAACCCTCCGTAAAAAATAAAGCTTATTTCTATTATAAAACAGAAATAAGCTTTTCACAATATCAAAATTTAAATTAACATTAAATTTTTACAATCTTTAGCATCAGTACAGATAGCCGAAGTGGTCAAACGGATAAACTACAAACTGTGCCTTACCGATTACATCATCAACATCTATAAGACCGATTTTTGTACTGCGGCTGTCCATTGAATCCTTTCTGTTATCACCCATAACAAAAATTTTGCCCTCAGGAATAACTTCCGGAATTTCATTGTCGCCTATATTGTTGCCGTAGGTTGAACCCTCTATGTACGGTTCATCAAGAACAACACCGTCAACTATGATTTGGTCGTTGTCATAATCGACCTTAACAGTCTGTCCCGCAACAGCGATAACACGCTTAATAATCGGACTGTTATACTCTGCACCGTGAGAAATAACAACGATATCGTTATTTTTGGGAGTGTAGAAT
>ENA-OQMZ01000108-OQMZ01000108.1-human-gut-metagenome-genome-assembly--contig:-NODE-108-length-33658-cov-3.895023_pt1 | contig 33658 bp, 40 predicted proteins | sample MGYA00242621_ERZ504862 | MGnify/ENA primary metagenome ERZ504862 (study PRJEB26092, sample SAMD00036393) | human gut metagenome | host: Homo sapiens | study: EMG produced TPA metagenomics assembly of...
CATTTGTCAAGAACTTTTTTAATTAATTTTTTTGAAGCTCTTTCGAACTTCCTGAGAACGTTTTGTTCTCTGCCGTTCTCTCGATCAGCAACTCGTTTATTCTATCAAACTCATTTGCTTTTGTCAAGAACTTTTTTCAAGTTTTTTTGAAGTAGTTTTGCAACCCGCGGCAGCCACCCGGCTCCGAACTAGGTTTTTCTGTTTCAAAAGAACTCATTCACTGTAGCTCTCGCTGACAGCTTAGTTATAATAACACCCCCGAAAGCAAAAGTCAACACCTTTTTTCGAATTTTCTTATTTTTAGAAAAATACGGTCAATTCTGCATATTCAGTATTTTATCTGACTATTTCTTTTTTTACTCCATCATCAAAATCTTTTTCGGCTGATATCGTACAATCTGGTATACCATAACCATAGAAGAAGCCAGCACAACCCCCATTCCACAAAGATACAATATTATAATCTGCTGTGTCTTAATTGCAGCCTGCACACCGTTCGAAAGATCTACAGCTATTTTTATCACATTCGCCAAAGGATAAGAAAAAATTACCCCCGCTGTAATTGCCAGCAATACCGGGCAAAAAGATTCCATCAACATCTGCAGCATAATCCGCATCTTTGTTTCTCCAACAGAAAGAAGAATGCCAATCTCAAACATGCGATCCCGCAAATTCATAAGAATCAAAAAACTTAATGTGATAGTTCCAAGGATTACGGAAACTATCACCATGAGATTCGAAATCCCTGCCAGGCTCTTCAGGCTGTCGGCCACCGCTTTATAAGCTGAAACATTTACCGTATAGTCCATATCATATTCTTCTTTGATATATTCCGGCATTTTTTTCGCATCTTCAGCAAACGCTCTTCCTTCTTCCGGGTCCTTCAACTGCAATGTAATTTCTTTTACATTATCATTTTCATTCATCTCATAAACTGGTGTATCCAGGGTATAGATAGCATTTGCTGGGGTTATTATATACCACATTTCCACTGTAAGCTGCCTCGTTCGTACTGTAAATACCACTGATTTTAAATGTATACCGCTCCTTTGTGTATGGTGAAAGAACAGCTATGGTATCTCCTATTCCCAGTCCATTCCGTTCCGCAATCCCATCACTGACTACCGCTTCTTCTGCATTCTGCGGTACATGTCCCGAAATCAGTGTAACTACAGAAGAAACAGAACTAAAATACTCGACAGGATCAGATGATCCCTCCACATAAATATTTTCTGTTCCATTTTCTTCCTGTCCGTCCATAATTTCAGCTGTAAAGTTATCCGCCAGAGCAGCTGTCACCGTATTACAGCTGCCAAACCGAATTCTTTCATCAGCGCAGAGTTCCAAATATTTTTGATGTGAAATCGAATTCACACCGCGCGGCTCTTCACTGTATATCTGACGCTCATTCGATACAAGCACGCTTCCTCCGATGCTCGTCCGAATCTCCCATATCCGTTCCCGACTTGCCGCGCGGATACATAAGCCAAACAGGATCAGGATGGATAAAATCAGGAAACTTAAAAACATCAGAATTGTATTTTTTTTTATGATAAGAAATACTGCGAAATGCTCTTTTGATCCAGTTCATAAAAACTTTCCCTCCCCCTCATGTTTAATCCTGCAATTTTTTCTTTTCCAGCCGTACCACCACATCTGCCTCCGCGGCAAATGCTTCCGAATGTGTAACTGCTATTACACATTTCTTATCTTCATGAGCCAGCTCTTTGAAAATTTTCACAATGCCAGCCGCCGTATCAACGTCCAGATTTCCCGTCGGCTCATCCGCAAGAATCACCTCTGCATTTGTCGAAATCGCACGCGCAATCGCTACGCGCTGCTGTTCGCCTCCTGAAAGTTTATTGATATTGCGGTTCATCTGATCTTCTGTAATTCCCATTCGTGTCAGAAGTTCCCGCGCCCGTTCTTTTTTGTTTTTAATCGGATTTGACGTAATTTCCATTGCCGCCAGCACATTCTCCAGCGGGGTCAGATAAGGCAGCAGATTATACGCCTGAAACACAATTCCAATCTTGCTGTTTCGATATCTTGTATAGCCAATTTCCCGGATATCTTTTCCTTCAAAGCACACGCAGCCGCTCTTAGGTTCTTCCAGCGCACCCGCCAAAGTCAGCGTCGTTGTTTTCCCCGATCCAGAAGGACCAACAATCGTGTAAAGAGTACCCTTCTCAAATGAATAGCTGGCTTTATCCAAAATATCAATTCTCTTTCCGCCGCTCTCGTAAAAATAGCTTACCTCTTTTAATTCCAGTTCTGCCATATTGTTCCTTTCTACTATAATCTAGTCGCCTCTACATTTTTCCAGTTCTCACTTCCGTAAGAAACCCATCTTTTACCAAATATACTTTATCAAATTTTTCCAGTTTATCATAATGATGTGTAATAAAAATCACAGATTTTTCCGGCATTTCTTCTGTTATAATTTTATAAAGATATTCATTGGCTTCTACATCAAATCCACTGGACGCTTCATCAAAAAGCATAACCGGCGCATCTTTCAATAGTGCCCGTGCAACCACAAGCTTTTGTCTTTCTCCTCCTGAAAGAAATGCTCCATCATCTCCTATTTGTGTTTTTTCTTTTTCTGGAAAACGTTGCAAGTATTTTTTCACGCCACTTTTCCTTAGTACCTCATTCAGTTTTTGTCTGTCTGCTTTCCCCTCCAAATCTATATTCTGCACAATGTCCCCCAAAAACAACGCTGATTTCTGACTCACAACAGAAAAAAAGGCTTCGGTATTCTGATAATTTTAGCACTTTTATATTTTCACCATTACATAAAATTTCTCCTTCTTCCGGTTCATAAAATCGTAATAGTAATTCCAAAATTGTTGATTTTCCACTTCCATTTTTTCCAATAATAGCCACTTTTTCTCCCGGCTCAAGTTTAAAAGATACTTCTTTAACACTTCCCTATCCTTTGTATACTGAAATCTCACATTTTTAAATTCTAATATTGGCGAAATCTCTTTTTCCACTCTTTTACTTCCACTTCGTTCCTCTTCCATATTCAAAAATGTATAAAGTCGTTCAGCGGACGGTTTGACACTTGCAAAATGCATACGCAGATCAATTAAACTATTTACCGGTCTTGTAACATAACTAGAATAAGAAACAAAAGCAAAAACTGAACCTATGGAAATTTTTCCCACGAACACCAAATATCCACCAACTAAATAAATAAGAATTGTTACACCCCACTCTAAAACAGCATCCCCAAAAATATTCCATGTCTCAATCATGGTTCCTTTCATTTCAACCGCTAACGATTTACAAATCTGTTTTAAAAATTCGCATTTTCTTAATTCATATAGATTCCACAATTTAATTTCTTCCACAGTATTAATTGTATCGCCAAGCCATCCTCCAAATTGTTGCTCAACTTGAATATACATTTTCATGTTTTTCTCACGCTTTTTAGCAAGACATTTTACTAACACGTATTTCACTGGAATTACTATCACTACAATGCATAACAGTTCAGGACTCAACAGCATAAGTCCAGCAAGTCCACTAATTACACGAAAAACATACGAAAAGCTCATCACTACATATCTATCTGTCATAGACGCAACCTGAGATACATCGCATTGTAACATTTGCACTATTTCCATACTATTTTTCATTTGAAAATAATGTTTTTTTAAATGCAATAATTTTCGAAATACATTGCAATACAAGTTCTTATAGAATGAATTATGTATTTCTGCAAAAGTTTTTGCCTGCACAACTTCAATCATTAAATATACCAGCACACAAACAAATAAACCGGCTACTCCATTAACAATTTGGGGCATATTTTTTTCGAGTATTCCGATGTCTGTGATCTGTTTTATCAATAATGGTTGCAGAAATACAGTTACTGTAGAAACAATAGTGCTTATACTCAAAATACCTATTTCTTTTTTATATTTGAGTAACTCTTTTAAAAAATATAAACATTTATTATTCTCTATTATTTTCTTCATTGTTCACAAATATAATATTTTTAATCCTTTAAGCAAACACTGATTCCTATTAGTCCAACCATACACACCCCAAGAAATATGTCCATCCAGACTATTTTCCCACTTTGCTTTTCTCCACTCGAAGGAGCCTTAAAAAATACTTTTTCAAAGCCTGTATCATTTTTATCAAAATATTTTTGTCCTATAACCTCTTCTTTCGTTTCATTCTCCTTCTTCTCAAGCCAATACTGGATCGAAATTTCCTGCATTTCTTCACCACCATATTCGGCTCTTTGATTATCTTTTGCAAGTTCTTCCGCTATTTTTCCGCCAAAAATCTTCATCGCACTATCTTGACTTTCTTCATAGGGTTTTCCAGCTCCCAAAAATAAAAATTGTCCTACTTTCTCCACGCTATCTGGAATCCGTATTTTTGACAAAGAAGAGCAATACATAAAGGCATTATCACCAATGCTCTCTAAACCATCATAAAAATAAATCTGTGTGATTCTAGTTCCCTGAAATGCGCTTTTTCCTACCTTTTTTAGTGTTTTTGGCATTACAATGCTGATAAACCCAGCAGTTGTATCACTGTACTGACCATCTTCCGCAAAGGCAGATTCCCCGATTTCAACAATGCCTTCGGATATCTGCACTGCCCGAAGATCCGTTTTTCTCAAAAAGCAGGAATCTCCGATTCTCGTCACTTCTTTCCCACCTACTTCTTTCGGTGTGACAATCACGCTTTCCGTCCCGATATAGTTTCGTAAAGTTACAGTTTCATCTTCTTCCACGCTATACTGGTAATCTCCCTCTTGGAGCCAGTCTGCCTGTAGCGAAACCTGTGTCGTTCCAGATTCCACTGCAAAAACGTCTTCCCGCCATACCAGCACCAGAACCATCGCTACGATCATTATCATTCTTTTTTTCTTCATGAACACCTACTTTCTGTCCAGCAATATAGATGCCGGGCTTTCTCTAGTTATTTTGCCGACTTGCAGAATTAATATCAAAAGGAAAAGATCTAAAATACCAAGAATCATCCCCGTCATGATTTTCCAGTTCCACTCAATGGACAAATCCGTATCAACAGTTACTCCCGTTGATTCATACGCAGCTATTTCGCTTGTCGGGAGCGCGTTTTTAATATTTCCCGACAGATCTTCATTTTCCTGCTCCACTTTCTCAGCCTGATTCGAAATCATCCGATCTGCGAAATACTCTGCTGTTGGTGTCGCACACAGCGCCGCAAAAACCAGGGCAATCAAAACCGGAACCAAATTCTCCAAAACGAACTGTCCTAAAATCCTTTTTCTGTGTTCCCCCATCGAAAGTAAAATTCCAATCTCACGTTTTCGCCCTTTGACTGACAGGCTGGTCAGAATGCCGAACAGTAAAATTCCGGCAGTCACAAATCCTACGATCATATATCCTATCAGACGATTCAATTTTTCAACAGGTTTCGCAACCATCTCATACCATTCCTTGTTTCGAATCAACTGATAGGACCATTCTCCAGATTCCAAATCCTGCTGTGATATTACCATTGGCTTTACGCTGGAACGTATTCCATTTTCATCGGTCTGTACAACATCATCCACACTTCCTATTTTTATTTTGTTTTTTGTTTCTTCTATGAATGGTTCAACTGATTTTGTATCTTTCAAATAGACCGTAACTGTATTAAATCCCACATTTTTGAATTTTTAATGCTTTCATAGAATACTCGCAGAAAATATCCAGTGGAATAAAAATTAAATTATTGTGCCAGTCATTCACAACGGAATCGGACTGATAAACCTCTGGAGTTCTGTAAATGCCTCGAATTTTGAAACTAATTTCTTCCGGGGCACTTACTTTATAGTATTCGATCGTTCCCTGCTCCATTTTATATTTAACAGTATCGCCCACATGGAGATGATTTTTTTCGGCGTATTTTTCTCCTACCACAGCTTCGTATTTGCCCCGTTCTCCGTAGCTCAGTCCGCTTCCTTCCACAATCCTGTAACCCTTTGCCAGAAAATAGGTATCGTATGCGCAGTCCAGTGTTCCAACAGCCGTCATCGTATACATGCCTGAATCTTTCAGATAACCTTTTAGGCGCTGTTGTGTCTCCTCGCTGATATATGTTTCCGTATCCACCGGATCAAGCCAATATGTTCCCGCTTCCATGGTGTACCCCTGAACATAATTGCTGTCAATGAACTTTTCTACGATTGCGGACGGGATCGCATATACAGTACATGATTTTCCAGCTTCTCCCTCGCCGGCCCGCGCAGAGTAATAGAGTTGGCCAATGTTTCCTGTGCTCTTTTCACTTTATTTCCACTTGCAATTCCAATCATCAGCATAGAAAATATCGCCAGGAAAAGTACTAAAAACAGTATGATATACATCAATGTTTTCGCAGGAGTACTTCTTAATTTTCTGCTTGCTCTTTTCAACATATTCTTTCTTCCCCCTATATATTTCAAAATGCGACAAGCTTATGTTTAATTTTCAAGTGTCCAAATAATCCTATCGCTCAATTTTTCTATTTGAGAATCACTTTTAATATCAACAACTGATATTTTTTTCAAATGCTCAAAATCCCTTTCCTTGTCAATTAATTTTAAAAAACACATCTTTTTTTGTTCAAAACTCGCATCCATATCAATTGCAAATTCTGATATTCCAATATCATTAATTGTAATATCATATCTTTTTTGAACCTCATCTTTAACATGACTAATAAACGCTTCTTCATAGCGCATATATGGTAGCATCAAAACACTATAATCTGGTTCTATTGCACACATAAACAATTGTGTAGTAATGCCAAAATCATTAGAATATTGTGGATTAAACGAGAGACATGCTCCTGGTATCCCAACAATTACAATATCATAATCTTGTTCTAACCGCTTTACAGCCGCATTTATATTTATAATTATCTCTTCATTCCTATTTTTCCCATTTAAATATTTCTTTTCAAAGCAAAATGTATCTTTCCCAATTAATCCATTTAATCCAGAAACAATTGCTGCAACTTTATATCCTTTTTGTTTCAAACATTTTTGCAGTTCTAATTCCATTTTCAATTTTCCACTATTTTGTGTCAAACCCAAAACGCAAATAACCGGAATATTTATCTTTCTTACTCTTAAATCGTCACACTTTTTTTGAATTTTTAATTTTTTAGCAACAACGACATTTTCATAATGCTGATCTATCTCTAAACTGTTCCTGATATTATTAATAGAAACTATCGTTATGGATTTCTGCTTTGCTGTTTTCACCACGCTCTTTATATATTCAGGCGATGCATCGTGCCAACTTTCAAGAAGAATTAACACTTCACATTCTTTTATAATATTACCTATTCCCTCCTCTATTATTATCTCACTACCATCACAACGTTGAATTTTTTTCCCGCAAAGTCCCCATGCTTTTATTGAAGCAATATGCATAATTTCACCATATCTACATTCATGTATGTTCTCAAATAGTGTTATACTTTCTTGATCTACCGGAAATATACCTACTCTTTTTAACATTTTCATTCATACTCCTCAAATTTATAACCAAGTTCTTTTAAAGTACAGTAATTTTTCATTGCCTCTTCAAATCCCCCTCTAACCTTCCAGCAATGTTTTTCTATTTCTTTATTTGAAATATTTTTAGTGTCATCTGCACATGCTATACAAATTGTGCAATGTTGATATGCCCAACAATCCTTACACCGGTCTTGCGAATATCGTTCTATATTTAGCAAATTTAACACTTTGTTTTTATCTATTCCTTTTTTTATATCACCTATTTTGGAAACTTCTGATATTTCACTCACTCGCTCACACGGATATATATTTCCTTCTGCTGTTACAAAAATTTTTTTTCGCGCCTGGAATACAGGGACCACTATGATGATTTACCTTTGAAATCTCTTCTTGCATTTTTTCCTCATGTTGTTTAATTTCTCTCATTTCATTATCAAATTCTTCTTTTACTGCTCTAGCCACAAATTTTTCATTAATTCGTTTTAATTTTGAAAGAAAACATTTAAAATATTCATATTCCTGTTCTTCAACAAATTCTCCGCTAAATTCACATTGTTTATCCGTATAATTATCATTCAAAACAGATATTCTACTCAAATTTTTCGAAAGCAGCCTATCTTTATCCAAAAACTCATATATTGTTCTTAACTCATTTTGGGGATCTAACACTGTGTTGAAAGACACATTTTTTTTTATAATATTTTCTGTCCATACTATATATCATTTTCATGCTATCTCTCAATTTTTCAAATGATCCTCTATTACTTCCTGCAAATATTCTATTTTTATCGTGCACTTCTTTAGGCCCATCCAAACTAAACATAATTTGTATATTATTTTTAATAAAATACTGAACAATTTCTGGTGTAAACAACGTTCCATTAGTGGTCAAATTAAAATGTACCGTTCTTTGGCAATATTCTCTCTTCACATACTCAACTACTTCTTTTATCAATCTGAACATTAATAATGGCTCTCCGCCATAAAATGATATATATATGTCTTCGCTAGACATCGAATGCCCATACAAATAATCTACTGCTTCTTTTGCAGTTTCCCAGCTCATTTCTTTTTGACTATGATTTCTATTTTTGTAATCACCAGAATAAACACAATAACTGCAACGCAAATTACATTTTTGTGTCACTTGCAAAACTAACTGATTCATTCTATTTTCTAAATAAGATTCTAAAAAGTCCGTAGCAAAATGTTTTACCTCTTCTACCCGCGTTCTTTTCAAATATCCTTCATTTATTAGCTTTTCTATTTCTCTTTCCGCTTTTTCATCCCAAATATTGTTTTCCAAAAAATTATATGTTTCGAAAGACACCTGAATAATTTTATCAGTATTCACATCATATACATAATATTCTTTTGCAGTTTTGAAACAATGAATAAATGGTTTATGCATGTTCTTTTCCTCTTGTTTTATATGCTATTTCTTTGTTAATCAATTTTATTATGTCATCAAATGTATCAAATTTTCCAGCCACAATATCTTTTTCCTTAAAATGAATATCAAATTCTTTTTCTAACTCCACATATACATTTATCAAATCTCTTGCGCTGAATTTTAGATCATTTCCTAAAAGCTTTTGATTTTTCCAGTCTTTTTTCTGTTCTAAATTTCTATATTTCTTTAATATATCTTTCACTTTTTCTTCTATCATTTCTATTCTCTTTCATCAAATCTACTATTGTCAGCATTTTTACTCTACAACAAACATATCAACATTTTAACAAACGCTATTTCAAAGGATCTATAATACTTCTAGCCATATTCTTAAACGATTTTTTATAATGCTTAAATCAACTTTTAAACTTATCCTCTAATTAAAATGAGGACTATCACTAATTAACACTGTAGCAGCCCTCATCTTTCTTACATTTTAGTGATTAGCATTAGATCCAAATACACTTGTGTATAACTGATTCTGCGCCTGAGCTTTCTGAACATAGGCAGACCCACACGTAGAAAAGCATGTGCATGAACACGGTCCATTTGCATAAACACTCACATTATTTCTTCCCTTATGTTCTTTCTTTTTAAGCGTTTTCTTCATTTGAATACCTCCCTTCGAGCATAATTTTATTACCCATTGCGATCGCAAAAGTAATCCAGTAAATTTTAGTCGTCTAAAAGTTGCATTATTATCCATTTATATGCGTTATAACAATTTTCAAACTGCATTTGCTCCATCCTTGTTTTCACATTCCATCCTTTTTTATCAAAACCTCAAAATCTATCAAACTATTACTTTCAAATATATTTTTATCCGTTTGAATAATAAGCACATCTGGATTGTATATTGTATTTACTGCCATTATTAACGTCTCTGTCACATTCCCATGCGTATAAAATTCTAATGGAATTTCTGCCACGCAAGACTCTTTTAGGTTCTTTTCTGATGTTAATACTATACACTCATAGTCTTCCTTCCCAAAACACTCATATAACAACTTTGCCCCAATAACAGTACGTGTTAAAATTATCGGAATTGACCACGCTTTATTATTCACAATCCCATTCCATTCCAATTCTTTTTCATAGATACATTTGTTTATATGATTCATAATAAATTTTTTTGCATCTTGGTATGAACCTTTTTTATTTTTCCTTAAATAACATATCAAAAGCACAGTAATAATCGGAGCTGCAAAACTATTTGATTTGTATTCTTTCCCAACAATCTTCTTTAAAACGTCATCAAAATTTAACTGTATCGAATTCATTTCCGAAAAAGGAAATGATTTAGACACCGAAATTTCTTTTTCCTGCAATTTAGCAATATAATTTCTTACCCCGAAAACCCCATCAAAGCATGCCGGCCATGTAGGAAAGTTTGTATTTGATAGCGCTGCACATAATATCATTTTATTAGAAACCATTTGTTTTATAATATTTTCTATCTTTTTTGCATCTATATAATTTGTTGTTCCAACACTCATATGCACAAGTTTTATCTTTTCTTTTAAGCACCATTCTAACGCCGCTTTGAATGAATCAATGCTACCTCTTTCCCCTGTTTCCATAATTTTTATAGAGATAAATTCTACCTCTGGGCAAAAATATTTGATGATACTATAACACTTATCGCCATGTGTTAGTTATATCTCTTTCTAAACAGATTATCTTTTTTTTCAGAATTGCACAAAACAACTTTTTTATTCTCATCAACATAGTATTCATTCTCACTCAGAAACAGTCCCCCTGCTGTCCCGTCATCTATAATTACATATTTTCCATCGTTTTTTTTATTTTTCATATGCAAATAGTCTTGTTCAGCTTTTCTTTTTCGTCTACATACTTACATTATATCTATATTTCTTCTTTTTTCAATGTGCTTTTTGTACATATTTTCAGTTTTTATTCATTATAAATTCACATAAATATTTTTTTTTCACAAAAACATGTAATTTTTTTTTATATAAATACGTATATTTATAGATATTTCTTTTCATATCAGTCAACCCCATATTTTCCACAACTCTCAACTTTTTCCACTAATATCCTATTTGTTCTTTCATTTCCATTCTTATCCCCTTCTATCTAGCAGATTCTTCCGCTCTCAACTTCAGAGAAAAAGCGGTCGGCGTGTGGGCGGCGGATGCGGTGGGAGGGGAGAAACGTGGCCGGGGCGGCGGGGCATTGAGTTTGGGTGGGAGCGGAACCTGACGGCGGGACGGGACGGAACGGGGGAGATGAAATCCGGCTCACAAAGCCGGATTTCAAGAGACACTGAGTCGGGAAAACATCAGTTTTCCTGACGAATTGTCTCGGTGCTCCCCGTTCCGTCCCATCCACGCCCAACGGTCTCCGCCCCACCCAAATCACAGCCCCGCACCCCGGCACGTTTCTCCCCTCCCACCGCATCCGCCGCCCACACGACGCCCGCTTTTCCTCGTCCCCCTCCCACCAAAAAACGGCCCCACAAGGAACCGTTTTTTCTCATCTTATAATACATTCTTCAACAGCATCAGCACCGGATTATTCTCCCGAATCCATGCCAGCGCCATATCGCCCTGGATCTGCTTCATGCATACATTCCCCCAGTGTGTCGCCTGAAAGCAGTACACCACCGCAAAGAAAATCCAGATCCACAGCACCGCACGCACGACACCAAGTCCTGCTCCTCCCATGCGGTTCAAAAAGCTGATCCCCGGAATCTCCGCAATCAATTCCACAATTTTCACCGCAATCGTCACGAAAACAACGGCAAGCACCAGCGTCAGAAAGAAAGCAATCCCTTTCATAATCTTTTCCGATACCGCCTTCGCCGCGTAGGATGCCAAACTGTGCAGCTGTTCCTCCTGGTACTCCCGCACCGCGCCGCTTCCGAGGATCTGGTTCACCAGCTCCTCCGGCACGCCCATGCTCTCCAGCCATTTCTTCTGCACATCCTGGTTTTCCCCCGACAGAAATTCATTGTTTTCAAATGTCTCTAAACATTTCTTCTCCACATACTGCGGCAGCTCCGTCCGCTCATTCAGCACATCCGTCACATACGGATTCATCCAGATCGCCAGTCCTGTCACCAGAATCAGGGACACCATGGACAGCACTGTCCGGACCAGCCCCTTTCGATATCCAGCCAGCGCGGAAAGAATACACACCGCAAGTAATACGTATCTCAGCCAATTCATGTTTTTCTTCTCCTATTTCAGCCGGATCATCGAAACGCCGTCCTCCTCCGCGAGCAGATACCGGTTCTGCCCCATGCCGAGGATCTCGTGAATCTGTGTTTCGCTGACCACGCCGCTGTACTTCTTTCTTCCATTTAAGGTATATACACACAGCTCCTGCCGGTTCGTCAGCAGAATCTGTTTTTCTTCTATCTGAAGGTTCTGGTAATAGAAATCCAGATTTTCATCCGCAAGCTGCTTTCCTTTCAGATTGTAGATTTTCATCCGGTAAGGATGATCGTCGCTCTCCCCGCGCAGAATCAGAACCACGCGGTCGTCCGCATACGCGCAGCTTAAAATTTCTCCATCTTCCGATACGCTCACCGTTTCCTTCGGCTTGTTTGTTCCTTCATAAACGCGGAAGCCGTTGTCAAAGAAGGCAACCCATGAGGATGTTCCCGCGGTTTCGATCTGCGGGCACAGCATATCGGTGTAGCTCGATGAGCTTGCAAGATTGTCCACCAGATCCTCGCCCCTGCTTCCGAAATTGTAGAAAGCGACCTGTGATTTCATCTTGCCGCCGTCTTCGTAAGCGTAGGAAACCGCCATCCAGAGTCCGTCCGCGGAAAGTGAGAGATCCATCGGATAGCCCGGGCTGTCCATGTTCGGGTGAGAGGAGGCGATCTCCGTTCCATCGGTATTATAGTATTTGATCCAGCTCTCCCCGTTGTTTTCCAGAATCGCCGCAACGACGCCCTGGCCTGCAACGGATGCTTTCACGATCGGATACGACGCGGTAATTTCGCCGGCCTTTCCATCGGCATCGTATACAACAATTTTGGTTCCGTTTTTATCGTAAATGGCAATTGCATCGCCGCAGGATATCATCTGCGGATTTTCCATGGTATAATGATCGCTCCAGAGGGTCTGATTTTCCCGGTCGCGCAGTTCGATGCCGTCGATACCGTAGCGCACGATCTTATTTCCGGATTTCTGAAACATATACGTATCGGTGTCCTCGGTCTCTGTTGCCTGTACTGTGTCGTATCCCTGAAAAGTACGCAGCTGAAGCCATACCCCTGTACCAATTCCGGCCGCGAGAATGGCTCCTGCAAGGATTCCAACGGTGATCCGGCGTCTGCGTTTTCTTTTTCTGTTTTCTGCTTTATACTCCTCAAGATCCCGGACTTTTGCTCCGTTCTCCTGTTCTTCTCTGTTTTTTCCGTCCATTTTCATTCCCCTTATGTTCTTTTCGGACTTATTTTCTGCCGCCCTTTCGGCCGCAGTTTGATTCCGCTCTAGTGTACCATATTTTTCTCTATTTTGGGAGGTATATTTTCTGCCCCGCATATATGAGATCTTCCACCGCGATCTGGTTCAGTTCGCAGATATCTTTCACTCTGCTCATCGTTCCGTAATATCTCTCACTGATTTTCGAGAGGCTGTCCCCCTTCTGTACGGTGTACTCCTGCCAGACCTGCGCGGCGGTTTCTGCCGTCTCACTGCCGGAAGCAGTTCCCGGGGCGGACGATGGCTCTGCTCCCGGTGCTGGATCTGTCTGCACCGTACCGGTATTGTTCTCCGCTGCACCAGTCTGCTCCCCGCCGGATGTGCTTTGCTCTCCGCTGCCTGCCGGATCCGTTCCGGATAAATTCTGCTCCTCACTTACCGCCGCGCTCCCGCTCTCATTTTCCGTTTCCAGTTCCGTTCCTGTGCTTTCCGGTGTCGAAGTATTTTCCCCTGTGTTTCCCTCTTCCGCCGCTGATGCTTCCGCTGCACTCTCCGCCGTCTGTGTCTTCTCTCCCTGTACGTTTCCCGCCACTGCTACCGTCTGCTCCTTTGTTTTCCCCGGAAACGGCAGCGCATCTCCGTATTTCTGCGTCACCGTCACAAGAAGCGCCGCAGCCGCGCATGCTGTCATCGCATAGAGGATCGGCTTTCTGTGATCGTGTTCCGGCTCCTCCCCGCTCTTCTCCTCAATCATCTTCCGAAAATCGCTGACAGCGCGGTCGGGCACGCTCTCTCCGTTTTCGATCGACCGGTTCTGATTCTGATCGATCAGATACGACTGCATCGGCTCATTCTTTTCATAATAAATGTAAAAGCCTCCCGTGCTCCGCAGGGTGCCGCCCTCGTACGTATAGAAGGTTTCCTCTTTTTCCTGTCCGTTGACGCGGAACAGCGTCTTGTCATTTCCGCCGAAGTGGTTCAGATGCGCTCGATGATCTGTTCATTCAGATCCTCCCCGTATCCCGGAAGAGAAAGTGCCCAGCCGAGGATCTGCTGGTTTTTGAAATATTTTTCCATCACATCGTGGACCTCCGTCCATACTGCATCATCGAAGACCAGGTGATCCGGCGCCGGCTCCATCGTATGAATCGCGGCCGCGCTGCGGATAAAAAGTAGGAAATTCCGTCCGCCCACTTAAATTCACCGAACAGCATGGCGGCACGTCCCTCTGGTGCGGAAAAATATTTTTTCAGAAAGGTTCCGACATAATCTTCCAGATAAATCCGCTCCCTGCCGTTTGTATCACCGACCTGGCGGATATTTTTCGGCAGATGAAAGTATCCCTCGTTGCCGTTCGCCTGCTCTTTGTTTTCTTTATAGACAATCTCAATCATGCTTTTCACCCCTTTTTGCCTACTTTATCACGGATGTTCCGCGAAAAAAGATCGTTTTGGGGCAGGGCTGTCACGGTTTTTTCCGACTGTTTTCCCGTTTTTCTGCACCGGAGGGCATGTCATGTTTTTTTCATTGCAGGAATAGTTTATACCATATACGGTTAAACTGTGGATGATTCTTCTGAAAGGCAGGTACCGGTCATGTTTCGAAAAAAAAGACGCCGAAGTTTACTACATCAATGAGCGAAGCCGCAGCGCCAGCGAAGAGCTGGCGTCGCTGTTTTCTTACTGCATTCAAAAGGACGGACGCATGTTCCGTGAACTGGTATTTCTCTGCATCGGAAGCGACCGGATCACTGGGGATTCCTTAGGACCGCTGATCGGGTACCAGCTTTCGCCGTACTGCAGCCGCATTTTTCATGTCTATGGAACGCTGGATGACCCGGTGCACGCCCTGAATCTACCGGACCGGATTTCGTACATCCATTCCCGCCACCCGGAGGCACTGCTCGTTGCGATTGATGCTTCGCTTGGTTCGCGGCGTCATCAGGGATACATCACGATCGGAAACGGGGCGATCCGGCCGGGCGCGGGGGCAGGGAAGACGCTGCCCGAGGTCGGGGATATTTTTATCACAGGCATTGTGAATGTATCGGGCAGTTTTGAACAGCTTCTTCTGCAGACAACCCGGCTTGCCACGATTTTCCATATGGCGGAATCCATCTCGCAGGGAATCCTGCTCGCCTGCCGGGAACTTGAGGCGGCCGGGACAAGCGAACTTCTGCTTTAAGAAAAACTGCAGACAGCAAAACAGGCAGAGACTGCACCATTTTCCGGTGTGGCCTCTGCCTGTTTTCTTTTGTCATTTATTTCGAAAAATCTTATTTACAGAACTCTTTTACCTGCTCGTAAACGCCCTCGCCGTCGAGTTTGTATTTTGCAAGAAGAGCGACTGCCGGGCCGGACTCTCCGAAGACGTCCTGTACACCGATTTTCTTCACTGGAACCGGGCATTTCTCTGCCAGTGCATCGCAGACTGCGCTTCCAAGTCCTCCGATCACGGAGTGTTCTTCTACGGTTACGACTTTGCCGGTCTCTTTTGCTGCTGCAACGATCAGCTCCTCATCCAGCGGTTTGATGGTGTGGATGTTGATGATCTTGGCATCAATGCCGTCTGCGGCAAGTTTCTCTGCTGCTTCCAGAGCGGAGCTTACGCAAAGGCCTGTTGCAACGATGGTGACATCCTTGCCTTCACGGAGAACAACGCCTTTTCCGAGCTCAAATTTGTAATCCGGTCTGTCGTTGATCACCGGCACTGCCAGACGTCCGAAACGAAGGTAAACCGGTCCGTTGTATTCATAAGCTGCTTTCACGCAGGCTTTTGCCTCTACATCATCTGCCGGGTTCAGGATGACCATGCCCGGGATGGTTCTCATCAGGGCGATATCCTCGTTGCACTGATGTGTTGCGCCGTCTTCTCCTACGGAAATTCCGGCATGGGTAGCACCGATTTTTACGTTCAGATGCGGGTATCCGATGGAGTTGCGCACCTGCTCAAACGCACGGCCTGCGGCAAACATCGCGAAGGTGCTTGCGAACGGAACGATGCCTGTGGTGGAAAGACCGGCAGCGATTCCCATCATATTACATTCTGCGATACCACAGTCGATGTGGCGGTCCGGATATGCTTTTTTGAACACACCGGTCTTGGTTGCTGCTGCAAGGTCAGCGTCGAGTACGATCAGATTGTCATGCTCTGCGCCAAGCTCAACCAGTGCATTACCGTAACTTTCTCTTGTTGCGATTTTCTTTACTTCTGACATAACGCTTCACCTGCCTTTTCCAGTTCTGCCATAGCAATTGCGTACTCTTCATCGTTCGGAGCTTTTCCGTGCCAGCCTACCTGGTTCTCCATGAAGGAAACGCCTTTTCCTTTTACGGTCTTTGTGATGATGGCGGTCGGCATGCCTGTTACGGTGCGCGCCTCATCAAATGCAGCTTTCAGCTGATCGAAATCGTTGCCGTCCGCTACGTTGATTACGTGGAAGTTGAATGCCTCGAATTTTTTGTCGATCGGGTACGGGCTGTTGACATCTGCTACGTTTCCGTCGATCTGAAGTCCGTTGTTGTCTACGATCACAACGAGGTTGTCCAGATGTTTTGCTCCGGCAAACATGGCTGCCTCCCAGACCTGTCCTTCCTGGATTTCACCATCGCCAAGAAGTGTATAAACACGAAATGCTTTGTTCTGCAGTTTTGCACCGAGTGCCATTCCGACTGCTGCGGAGATTCCCTGTCCGAGGGAACCGCTTGACATATCAACGCCCGGGATATGTTTCATATCCGGATGTCCCTGCAGGTAAGAGCCAAGGTGACGAAGGGTCAGCAGGTCTTCTTTCGGGAAGTAACCTTTTTCAGCCAGTGCTGCGTAGAGTCCCGGCGCTGTGTGGCCTTTCGAAAGTACAAAACGATCGCGGTCCGGATCTTTTGGATTTTTCGGGTCCACGTTCATTTCTTCAAAATACAGATACGTGAAAATATCGGCTGCAGACAGAGATCCGCCCGGATGGCCGGCCTTTGCTGCATGAACGCCGCTGACGATCCCTTTGCGGATCTCATTGGCCGTCTTCTGAAGTTCTAACTTGTTCATGTCTTTTCTCCTTGTTTAGTTGGATCGGAATCAAAAGCTGGAAATATCGCTATTGTTCACTTCGTTCACAATACCATATTTCCAGCTTTTATGCAATCATGTTTAGGTCTTATTCGCCGAATACAGCTTTGTAGTCAGCCTGGAATTTTGCAATTCCGGCGTCGGTCAGAGGATGTTTGGTCATCTGTACGATTACGTTGTATGGAACAGTTGCAATGTCTGCACCAGCCAGTGCGCAGTCGGTTACGTGGATCGGGTTGCGGACGCTTGCTGCGATGATCTCGGTGTCGATGCCGGCTACGTCGAAGATCTCAACGATTTCACGGATCAGATCAACGCCGCGGGTGCTGATGTCATCGAGTCTTCCAAGGAATGGGGAAACATAAGTTGCACCTGCTCTTGCAGCCAGAAGTGCCTGGTTTGCGGAGAAGATCAGGGTTACGTTTGTCTTGATGCCCTCTGCGCTCAGAACTTTAACAGCTTTGAGTCCTTCTACGGTCATCGGGATTTTAACAACCATGTTTGGATGGATGGCTGCGATCTCACGGCCTTCTTTGATCATGCCTTCTGCATCTGTTGTGGTAGCTTTTACCTCGCCGCTGATTGGTCCGTCTACGATCTTGGTGATCTCTTTGATGACCTCTTTGAAGTCACGTCCTTCTTTTGCGATCAGGGACGGTTGGTGGTAACGCCGCAGATAACGCCCATGTCGTTTGCTTTTTTAATGTCCTCTACTTTTGCTGTGTCGATGAAAAATCTCATGTTGTTTTTCCTCCCATATTCATACTTTCGTACGGTTTCGGGGCCTGTTGTTTTCCGCAGAACGGCTCCGTTTTTCTGTTATCTCCAGTATAGATATGTTTGGTTTTTCCGTCAAGTCGGCCTCATTTTTATTAATTAATTTTATCATTTATAAATACCATTTTATAAATTACTCTGGCGGATTTTTTCTCATTTTTTCCGGTTTTTCCTTTTCTTTGTGTTTTCCCGGTTTGCGCCGGAGCTGTTTTATTTCAAAATTATTAATAATAATTTCAGCCGTCCTATTTATTTTTAATTTTCGGTTCTTGCATACGAAGTGCTGCGCCGCACGATCAGTTTCGGCTCATACTCGACATGATACGTGCTTAATGGTTCATTGCCGTCCTGGCTTTCCCGAAGAGACTGGATTTTCCGCAGGATGATATCGCACGCATCGCGGCCCTTCAATGGCACATAGTGGTCGATCGTCGTCAGGGAAATTGAGCGGAAGCTGGAATAGACGGTGTTGTCACATCCCACTACGGAAATATCCGCCGGAATGCGCAGTTTGCTCTCGAGCACGGCGTCCATGATCCCGAACGCGATCATATCATTCATGCCGACGATTGCCGTAAGGTTCTTGTCCTCCCGCAGCAGTTCCTTCGTCAGATAATAGCCCATCTTGTACTCAGAATCCATGCTCGGGATCACCTCGTCGAGGTCCTCATCCGCCGATTTGACGATCACGCCGTCGCCGTATCCTCCTCTTCAAACTCGCGCACAAAGCCCTCCACGCGTTTCAGGCGCTGGCCCTGTTTGGAAGTCAGCGGAGGTGAAACAAACGCCACATGCCGGTGTCCCAGTTCCAGCAGGTGGCGTGCCATCAGCCTGCCGGGTTTTGCATTGTTCAGCTCGACCGCATCAATTTCCAGCAGCTCTTCTCGGTTGTTGATGATGACAAGCGGAATCTCCGCGGCCAGCTCCTCCACTTTTTCCTTGCAGCTTCTGCTCGGATTGCAGGTATAGATAATGCCGCGCGGGCGCACACTCTTCATCATCCGAAGATAATTCTCTTCGATTTTCAGATCCCTCTGCGTATTGCAGACAAAGACCCCGTAATTCTTCTCTTTTGCAACTTCTTCGATGCCGTGCAGCAACATCACATAGTAAGGATTCGTCAGCGTCGGACAGAAGACGACGATCAGCTTGTTGCCGTTCGACTCTCTTCTCATCTTCCGCCGGGGAATCTGGTAGCCCAGCTCTTTTGCCGCCGCCTCCACTTTTTCTACTGTTTCCCGCGAGAACGAAACGTTTTCCCGCCGGTTCAGGATCATGGAGACCGTCGCCTGGGATACGCCTGAGGCTGCTGCGACATCACTGGATGTCACTTTTTTCTGCCCATAATTACAGCTCCGTTCTGCCCTCTAACGCACGCAGAAGGGTGACTTCGTCAATATTTTCCAGATCGCCGCCCACCGGAACGCCGCTTGCAATCCGCGTCACCTTGATACCGGTCGGCTTGATCAGCTTGCTGATGTACATGGCCGTTGTCTCGCCCTCCAGGCTGGAGTTCGTGGCAACGATAACCTCCGAGACATCGCCCTGGAGACGCTGCATCAGCTCTTTCAACCGGATGTCGTCCGGCCCGATTCCCAGCATTGGGGAGATTGCCCCGTGCAGGACGTGGTAAACACCGTCGTATTTTCCGGTTTTCTCGTACGCCGCAAGGTCCTGCGTCGTCTCCACCACCATGATCACGCTGTGATCGCGCTTGACATTGGCACAGATCGGGCACAGTTCTTTGTCGGTCAGCGTCTGGCAGCACTTGCAGTACTGAACGTGGGATTTTGCTTCTGTGATCGAATCGGCCAGCCGTTTTGCCTGGTCGGCCGGCATATTCATGATATGAAATGCCAGCTCTGTGCGGTTTTCACACCGATTCCAGGCAGATGGGACAGCTGCTCGATCAACTGATTGATGTATCCGCTGTAGTAATCCATCAGAACGGGAATCCTCCGCCCATGCTGCCAAGTCCGCCGGCGAGTTTGCCCATAGCTTTGGCTGCCTCGTCCTCAACTTTGCGCAGTGCTTCGTTGGTTGCTGCCATGATCAGATCCTCGAGCATTTCTACGTCGTCCGGATCTACGGCATCTTCGCTGATTTTAACTTTGGTTACTTCTTTTTTACCGGAAATGGTTACTTCTACGCTCCGCCGCCTGCTGTCGCAGTGAATTCTTTCTCCTCGAGCGCTTTCTGGTTCTCTTCCATCTGCTTCTGCATTTTCTGAGCCTGCTTCATCAGATTGTTCATGTTGCCCGGCATTCCTCCCGGGAATCCTCCTCTTTTTGCCATGGGTAATATCCTCCTGAAAAATTTGTTTTTAATCTATTCTTCCCCGTCGTCGAAGTCGCTCTCGTCGTCCTCCTCGACCGGGATTCCATGAATCGCCTGCGTCAGTGCATCATCCACGGAAATCGTGGAGAGCGCGGCGTTTGCATGCTGGTCTGCTAAAATGAGCTGGACCTCTACGGTTTTTCCAGTCATCTGTTCAATAATGGTGCGGATCTCATCGGCTGCCTCCGGCCGCTCAACGTAGATGGATGCGAGCTGGTCTGCAAACTCAACAAACAGTTTGGCGTCGCCCGTCTCGCTGTTGTATTTCGGAACGGCGCTCTGCAGAAACTGGCGGAACATGCCGCTTGTCTGGCCGACAATTGCCTTCCAGGACGCGCTGATGCGCTGTAAATCCGCCGGTGCGGCTTTCACTGGTGCCGGTGCACTCTGCGGTGTTTCTGCCGCCGCATAGCCGTCTCCGGCCGCTCCGGAGCCTCCTGCACTGCCGTTTCCTGCTCCCGGTGCATTTGTCACCATCATCGGGATTCCGCGCTCCATTTTTTCTTCGAGAATCCTAAGACGCTCCAGCACGGATTCGAGGTTCTGCTCCATCTGCGGTTTGCAGAGTTTGACGAGCGCCACCTCAACGAGCACGCGCTTCTGCGCCGCATAGCGGAGCTGGCCGGAGAGCTCGGATAAAACGCGGATATAGTGGATCAGCGTCTCATCGTCTACCATCGTGCTCTCTTCTTTTAAGAGCTTCAGGTTTTCTGTAGAGACGTCGAGCAGTTCTTCGGTTTCATCTGCGCTTTTTACCAACAGCAGATTCCGCAGATACCACGTAAAGTCGGTAACGAACTGTCCCAGCTCTTTTCCGCGGTTTAAAAGGGTTTCCAGCGTGCGGATGCTTCCCGTTACATCCCCGGCGAGGATCGTGCGGAGCATCTGGCTGAAGATTTCGGTATCAACAGTTCCGAGAACTTCAAGGACTTTATCGTACGTCAGCTTCTGCCCGAGGTAGAAGGCGATGCACTGGTCCAGGAGGCTTAACGCGTCTCGCATGGAGCCGTCGCCCGCCTTTGCGACGTAGCGGATGGCTTTTTCTTCGACGTCCACGCCTCTTTTCCATCAGTTCACTAAGACGCGCCGCGATGGTATCGATCGTGATGCGGCGGAAATCGTACCGCTGGCATCTGGAAAGGATCGTCACCGGGATTTTGTTTGCCTCTGTGGTCGCCAGAATGAAGATGACATAGGACGGCGGCTCCTCCAGGGTTTTTAAGAGTGCATTGAACGCTCCGGTAGAAAGCATATGCACCTCGTCGATGATATAGACTTTATACCGTCCCTGTGTCGGCCGGTAGGCTACCTCCTCACGGATTTCACGGATGTTGTCGACACCGTTGTTCGATGCCGCGTCGATCTCGATGACGTTCGTGGAAACGCCCGCCAGAATCGCCTTACACGTCGGACATTCGTTGCACGGGCTTCCGTCCACGGGATGTTCGCAGTTGACCGAGCGGGCGAGAATCTTGGCGATCGTCGTTTTTCCTGTTCCGCGGGTTCCGCAGAACAGGTACGCATGACCGATGCGGTCCGCGCGGATCTGATTTTTTAATGTTGTTACAATGTGATCCTGTCCTTTTACATCCTCAAAGGTGGAAGGACGGAATTTTCGGTACAGAGCAGTATAGCTCATAAAATTTTTCTCCTTTTATTGCATCGGCATGGAAGCCTGCCGCCGGCAGTTTCTTTTGGACAGCAGTGCAACAGAAGAACGGAGACCTTGTTCTTCTTGCTTTAAGGCCTCCGTTCTTTTTCCTTGCCTTTTTCGGGAACGCATCAATCGCCGAAGCTGATTCCCATCCGTTTTGCCTGCAGGACTTCCTGTGCATTCGGATCTACGGTCTTTAATTTTCCGGCGCACTCGCCCAGCGGAATTTTCTTTACTTTTCCGTTGACCATTCCGACCATGTAGCCGTACTGTTTGTCCAGAATAAGCTGTGCTGCCTCGGATCCGAGTCTTGTGGAAAGGACACGGTCATACGGACACGGGCTGCCGCCTCGCTGCATGTGGCCCGGTACGGTGACGCGGATTTCCATGCCTGTCTTTGCCTCGATTTCTTCTGCGATCTTGTAGGATACGGACGGGTATTTCTTTGCGATTTCTTCCTGACGTTTTTTCAGCTCTTTCTTCGGAAGTGCTGCGTCTTCTTTTGCAATTGCACCCTCGGCAACGGCAAGAATGGTGAATCCGCTTCCGCGCTCTTTTCGTCTGTTGATGGCCTCGCATACTTTTTCAATATCGTATGGAATTTCCGGAATCAGGATAACGTCTGCGCCGCTTGCGATTCCGGCGTACAGCGTCAGCCAGCTACTTTATGACCCATAACCTCTACGATAAAAACTCTCTGGTGAGAGGAGGCTGTTGTATGGATGCAGTCGATCGCATCGGATGCAATATTGACGGCACTGTAGAAACCGAAGGTCATATCCGTTCCGTAGATATCATTATCGATGGTTTTCGGAAGATGGATAATATTCAGTCCTTCCTCTCTCAAGAGGTTTGCTGTTTTCTGGGTTCCGTTTCCGCCAAGAATGACAAGGCAGTCCAGAAGGAGCTTGTGGTAGGTATGCTTCATTGCTTCCACTTTGTCCAGACCGTTTGCATCCGGGGTACGCATCAGCTTGAACGGCTGACGTGAGGTTCCGAGAATAGTTCCTCCCTGTGTTAATATACCGGAAAAATCTTTTGCACTGAGCATGCGGTAATCGCTGTAGATGAGCCTTTATAGCCGTTCATGAATCCGTATACTTCGAGATCTTTTACATTGTTTGCAAGGCCTTTTACGACTCCGCGCATGGTCGCATTTAATGCCTGGCAGTCTCCGCCGCTTGTTAACAGACCAATTCTTAACATATGACTTTTCCCATCCTGTTCTTTATTAGATTTTCACGACTGCTTCTTGTTTCTTGGCAGTATTATGGAATGTTTACATTATACCCTATTTTTTTCGTTCTCACAATAGTTCGGGGGAAGAAAGCGCGGGAGTTTCTATTTTTTGTACGAAAAAAGGAAGTCTGGGGTTCAGGCTTCCTTGGATTTTCTTTTTTATGCGCGCCGCACTTCGAACTCTCACCACGAACGTTACTCCTACAGCCTACTCGGCCCAGGCACCCTCACGGCACACAGGAGATTCCACTTAGTGCTGCTGCATTCCTGCCCTGACACGGTTCATGGAGTCCTGTTGCGTAAGACCCAGACGTCAACGTCACTTATAGAAGGCAGCTTCGCAATGAAAGAGCCCTCGGATTGGCATCACCCCCGCTGTAGCGGATTGCGGGTACAGGGCACCGCTATCTCCCCGGCTGCGCATTGTTTAGTATACGGGATTTCGGAGGGGATGTCAAGGAATTTGTGAATTGAAATATTGGTATAGCACGAGTATAATTTATAGTAAGGCCAGAAAATAACGCAAAAATTCAGTACCGCAGAGTGTGAACGACTGCTTTTTTCATTATTTTCAAGATTTGCTATCGATAATTTTTTGAAAATGATACATTTTTTTCTTATAGAAGGAGGATGGACGAATGATACGAGTTACGGTCTGGAATGAGTTTCAGCATGAGCGAACGCAGGAGAAAGTGAAAGAGATTTATCCGGACGGGATTCACACCTGTATTGCAAAGTTTCTGAGACAAGAGGAGGAGCTTTCGGTTCGGACGGCTGTGTTTGACGAGAAGGAGCATGGGCTGACGGAAGAAGTGCTGGCAAATACCGATGTGCTGGTGTTCTGGAATCATATGCTGCAGGAGGAGTTCTCGGACGATGTGGCCGAGCGGGTTCGGCGTCATGTGCTGGCCGGAATGGGCTGGTAGTTCTGCATTCAGGGCATTATTCCAAGATTATGCGGAAGCTTCTCGGAACAAGTATGACGCTTCGGTGGCGGCATGGGGATCGTGAGAGACTGTTCTGTACGTGTCCGACCCATCCGATCGCGCAGGGAATTCCGGCATGGGTGGATATTCCGGAGGAAGAGATGTATGGGGAGTTTTTTGATATTCCTAAACCGGATGATGTGGTATTTACGGGATGGTTTGCAGGCGGTGAGGTGTTCCGCAGCGGATGCACCTTTACACGTGGGCTGGGCAAAATTTTCTATTTTCAGCCGGGACACGAGGAATACCCCATTTACCATATGCCGGTGATTCAGAAGATTATCAAAAATGGGGTGCGCTGGTGCGTTCCTGTAGTACGAAGACCGGCACCACTGGATAATGCATGGGTGAATCCATCTACGGAGGAAGTGTATCTTTCTTCACACCAAAAATAGCAGCTGCAGTTTACCGATATCTGTATCCCGTTTGATTTTTTCAAAACAGGGGTCTGATTTCACGATCAAAAATGTTCTGCAATACACGGATGGAATCTGCGTACACATTGCATAAATCAGGAGGAAATGTTATATGAGAAAACTTTCCGTTTTTTACGAACACATTCTACAGGCGTGTGAGCAGTCCGGTAAGACGATTCCGGAAGTGCTCGCGTTCTGCAGGAAGCAGGGAATTTCGGCTGTTGAGATGAACTACAGTCTGTTTGCATCAGAAAAAGAGGTCATTGCCCCGATGCTTTCCGATGCGGGACTGGTGATCAGCTGTATGCATGAAACCTTTGATTTTTCCCATGATGCGGATCTTGGCAGAGCACAGCAGATGCTCGATACTGCGGCATCGCAGCAGGTTTCTCGCGTACTGTTTGTTGCAGGCACGCTCGAAAATGCCGAAGCGGCAGAGCTTGCAGCCTGCAGCAGCACCTATGAGGCAACGGGTACTTTTATGGCCGAAAACAAGTCGGTTCAAAATATGGTACATGCGCTTTCCTCACTCGCCGAATATGCGGCTTTGCGTGGCGTTACGATTACCTTAGAGGACTTTGACGGTTTTTTACAGCCGTTTGCACGCACATATCCACTGCTCTGGTTTATGGAGCACGTGCCTGGGCTGCGGTATACGCTTGATATCGGAAATTTTGCTTTCAGCGATGAGGATGTTTCGTATGCTGCCTGGCTTCTGAAGGATTATATTGTCCATGTTCACTGTAAGGATCGTGCCGAAAGCCCGCTCGTTCACGGACGTTTCTGCCGCGGCCTTGGCCAGACACCGGCCGGAACGGGATATCTGCCGATGGCAAGGCTTCTTACAGATTTAGAAGCGTGCGATTACGACGGTTATCTTGCCATCGAGCATTTCGATGCGCCGGATCAGTTATCATTCATCGAACAGTCCGCAGCGTTTCTGCGCCAGTGGGTTTCCGAATAATTCCGCCTCTTTCATAAGCGCTCTGATTGTCGGAAAGCTTCGTATTTCCGGGGAGAAATTCAGCAAGGAAAATATGTCGAAAAAATTCTTTACTATCTTTGGTTTTTTCGTATCTTTTCCTTGCTTTCCAGGGAAAACATGGTAAACTAAATTTGAAGCTTTTTGAGAAGGCGTGATTCGAAAAGCAAATCTAAAACAAGAGGGTTTTAAAGTAATGGGAGAAATTATTATTCCGCAGGGTTACAAATCTGCATTAAACCTCCACGATACACAGGTGGCGATTAAAACAGTAAAGGATTATTTCCAGCATGAGCTGACACATCGTCTGCATCTGCTCCGTGTAACAGCTCCGCTTTTTGTACAGCCGGAAACCGGCTTGAATGACAATCTGAATGGCGTAGAACACCCGGTTTCTTTTGAGTTAAAGGATCAGGGTACCAAGAAAACCGCTGAAATTGTTCAGTCTCTGGCAAAATGGAAACGGTACGCACTTCACAAATACGGCTTCTCTGAGGGAGAAGGCATCTACACCGATATGAACGCCATCCGCCAGGACGAGGTGACCGACAACATTCACTCCGTTTACGTGGATCAGTGGGACTGGGAAAAAATCATGTCCCCGGAAGAACGCAATCTTGATTTCTTAAAGAGTACCGTAAAAGATATCTATGAGGCACTGAAAAACACGGAAAAACATATGGCAGACCAGTACGACTACATCGAAACCATTCTGCCGGATGAAATTTTCTTTATCACTTCCCAGGAACTTGAGGATCGCTATCCAGATCTGACTCCAAAGGAAAGAGAATATACGATCACCAAAGAAAAAGGTGCTGTCTTTATTATGCAGATCGGCGGCGTGCTTGCTTCCGGTGATCGTCAGGACGGACGTTCCCCGGACTACGACGACTGGTCCTTAAACGGCGACCTGATCGTTTATTATCCAGTACTTGACATCGCTCTTGAGCTCTCCTCCATGGGAATCCGCGTCAATGCAGATGCTCTCCGCGCCCAGTTAAAGGAATGCGGATGCCAGTCCCGCGCGAAGCTCCCCTTCCAGAAATCCATTCTGAACGGCACTCTCCCGCAGACAATCGGCGGCGGTATCGGACAGTCCCGTATCTGTATGTTTTTCCTGCGCAAAGCGCACATCGGAGAGGTACAGTGCTCGGTATGGCCGATGGAGACACGAGAGGTGATGGATGTGATGAATATTCAGCTTCTGTAAAATTCTGCAGATTCATTTTCAGCTTTTAAGATTACAACGCAAGTCCTGTTTTCCACTGCTTATTGCTTCTCGTAATGGAACAGGGGACTTGTTTGACTCGTTTAAAAAAGGGATACGTTTCTTCTGCCTGCTTTGCATGGCTTGTTTGAAACGTATCCTTTTTTTTGCTTTTCTACCTTTTTAACTGGTTCGCTCCCGTTTTTTCAAAACCTCTCTTCCAGCAGCTCCAGCAGTTCATCCCGCTGGAACGATGCTGTCTTAATTTCATCTCCGGAGAGCACTTCTTCCGCCAGCTCTTTTTTCATCTGCTGCAGTTTGATGATCTTCTCCTCAATTGTTCCTTTTGTAATCAGTTTATACACAGTTACCACATTTTTCTGTCCAATGCGGTGTGCGCGGTCGGTTGCCTGATTTTCCACGGCAACATTCCACCATGGATCGTAGTGAATGACAATGTCTGCACCGGTCAGATTCAGTCCGGTTCCGCCTGCTTTCAGTGAAATACAGAATACGGATGTATCGTCGCGGTTGAACTCTTCCACCATTCTGGCGCGCTGTTCTTTTTTTGTACTTCCCTGCAGGACAAAATAACGGATGTTTTCTTTCTGCAGACGCGCAGTCAGGATCTCAATCATCGAGGTAAACTGGGAAAACAGCAGAATCTTGTGACCGGCTTCCACAGCGCTCTGGATCAGCTCGATGCAGAGATCGAGTTTCGCTGAACCAACCTCATAATTGTCGTAGACAAGCGCCGGATCACAGCAGAGCTGACGCAGGCGGGTGAGCTCCGAAAGCACTTGGAACCTGGAATCCGCAAACTCTTCCTCTGTCTGATTCTGCAGCGTAAGTGCCAGACGCTGCGCATGGGCCTGATACAGTTCTTTCCGCTCCTGTTCCATGCGTGCCATCATATTTTTCTCGATTTTATCCGGCAGGTCTTTTAACACTTCCTTTTTCAGTCTTCGAAGAATGAACGGGCGGATCATCTTCTGCAGATGTTCCAGCCGTTCTTGTGAACTTCCACTGATTTGTACAATTAAATGTATAAACATCCCATAATTTCAAGCTTTTTGGGGAATATAGTGTAATTTTATTAATGCGTATTTACGACTACTGGTCCACCTATATTTCCATAGAAAATCCAGTATTTATGCAGGTAAATCGATTTTAGTCGTAAATTTACTGGAAGTTCACAGTTCTTCGTCGCTGTTCCGCACGATCGGAAGTTCAAACTGCTCACGGAATTTCTGATATCCATACAGAAATCCCGGGCATTAAATAGTCAAAGATACTCCACAGCTCACTCAGCTGATTCTCTACCGGTGATCCAGTCAGTGCCAGTCGGAACGATGCATCAATCGCTTTTACCACTTTTACCGCTTTTGCGCCCTGTGTTGCATGGTTTTTGATGAACTGTGCTTCATCGATGATCTCACAGAAGAAGGAAAGATCCTGATACAGTTCCATATCACGGCGGAGCAGGTCATATGAGGTAATGAGAATCTCCCGTTCACCGGCACTTCGTATCATTTCTTTCCGCTGTTCCTGTGTTCCGGCGACGAGTTTCGTCTGCAGTTCCGGGGCAAACCGGGCACATTCGCTCTCCCAGTTGTAGACAAGAGATGCCGGTGCCACGATCAACGAACGGCGGTTCGCTCCCTCTGGCGCTTCCTGCATTTCCGATAGGAGAAACGCAATCGTCTGCAGTGTTTTTCCAAGTCCCATATCGTCTGCCAGAATACCGCCGAAACCGTTCTGGCATAAGGTTTTCAGCCACCAGAATCCCGTTTTCTGGTATTCCCGGAGCTGTGCCTGCAGATTTTTCGGGAGTTCAAAATCATTCTCCTCCGCTGTTTTCATATTTCGGATCATTATGCGAAACTCGCGGTTTTTCTCAACCTGGATATCATCCTGCTCTTTTAGCCGGGCATAGAGGTACAGTGCACGGTATTTCGGAATTGTAATTTCTCCGCTCCGCAGTTTTACCTCGGAGATCTGCAGATTGTCGCGCAGATCCGAGAGAACGCGGATGCCGTCCTCGTCCATATCCATAAATTCGCCGGTTCTCAGTCGGTAATATTTCTTTTTACGGTCATACTTCGATAAAATCTCCGCCAGCTCACTCATGCCGAGATTTCCCGGATTCAGATGCAGTTCCAGTACATTTTCTGCCAATGACACGCCGACGGAAACTTTCGGTGACGGAATGACGCGGATGGCTTTCAGCCGGTCAGAGATGAAAATCTCTCCCAGCTTCTGCAGATCTTCCATACTGCTGCTCAGGAACTCATACATCTCATCGGCGCCCTGCAGAATCATCTGATGTTTCCGTGCATCGTAAGCACTGAAGCATGCCCGCACAAGCTGGTTAGCAGCCGCTTCTTTTCGCACATCGCGGCCACGGGATAGCTGCCAGATGTTGTTCAGGTCAGCAAAAACGTTATACTTTTTCTCCCAATAAACCGCCAGGAGCTCACAGGTGATCATATCATTCTGCGGCGCGTCAAGGTAGATCTGGAATTCTACCTGCGGTGAAAGGTACTGCTGCAGGGCTAATGCTTCCTCTTTTTTTACGTCAAAGTGCTCCTCCAGCACCGGCAGAAGCCCCTGGCAGAAGGTTGGAATATCCTCTTTTGCAATCACACACGTTCCATCCTGACGCTGCGCAATATATTCCATGAAATCACGGACTTCCTCGATCTGCTCTTTTTGCACCTGATAGATGACGTTCTGCCCAGAGACGAGATACAGGTATTTCCGGCCGCTCATAATCGCATCCATCTGCATCCGCACTTCCAGACCGTCTGCTTTTCGCAGTAGCTCCATTTCATACCGCGGCATTTCGCGTCTGCAGTGCCAACAGTCTTCTTCCGTCAGATACGTGTCGTAATAAAATCCCTGTTCGCCGAGTGCCAGAAAAAACTCGTCCAGATTCTGAACTGTCAAGGTCAGATAGCGGTCGTCCAGATAAGAACCGTAGAGACCGGATGCCATCTGGAAGCAGGCGTTCGTCTCTTCGGCATAGGATGTCAGAAATGATACCATCGGACGGCTCTCCTCCTGAAATGCGTCCATACAATGTAGGAAGGAAAGCTGCGCGCCGTAAGAAACAGTCTCCATATTCTGGACAGCCGCCACCATTTTGGAAATACTTTTCAGCACATACATGCGCCCGATGCCGATCTTAAATTCCGTCTCCAGCGTCTTACTGCTCTTCCGATGCAGATGCCCCTCCAGTTTTACCTGGCCAGCTTTTGCTTTCGGCAGAAAGACCGTCTGATCGCGCATGGCATAATGCGAAAGCAGTTCGGAAAAGCCCGGGCTTGTCTTCGGACTTTTCGGCGGTTCAATGACCCGCTTGACGATCTTGGGTTCTGATGAAATTCCCGCCGTTCCCTTTTTCACACCGAGAGTCCGCAGCAGTTCAGCCAGTTCGCGGTGTTCCGCATCCTTCTGTACCTCAGCTTCCAGCCGCTTCCGCTGTTCTTTCCGCCAGTCAATATAGCAAAGCAACACGGCCACACAGTGTTTGCAGAGCCCTCAGTACTTATCATGTGCCGGACAGTTACAGGTATCCTCCAGAATCTCAGACATCTCTTCATCCACACGAATCCGGACTTCGTAAACATTTCGTCCACCACCGCTGTGATTTGCTGCAGCTTATCGCCGTATTCATTTTCCATCTCCTCTGCTTTGAAACTGTGAATCTTCTGCTCTTCATAAATCTGCCGCCCGCGGCTGTATGTAGCAGAATTTGTCTCGCGGCAGATGTCGGTTCTTGTAATCATCTCTGACGCACCTTTCCCTGCTTATTTCACCTACTCATTCAAATTATATCATATTTTGCTCGGTATGATAATTTTCTTTTATTCCTTATATGCCCTGCATCTTGCCTCAAGTATCAAAAAATCATTACATCTTTTTGCTAATGCCGTTGCTGTTCCATGTTCTTTTTTATGTTTATATAGTTCTGCTGCATTCTTCCTTATCTTATCCTGCAGTTTTTTAATAATCCGGTACTCGGCCATAAGTAATTTTTTATATTGTTCATCTTTAACTTTCTTTCATATTTACATATGTATATTCTCCTTCTGGTACTGGAAACATATTATTGATATTTATGACTGCATAATTTCCAATTTTAATAAAATCCAGACCATTTTTCATCTTATCATGTTTAGGCGTATAGGAAGACAGCGGCGCAAAATACTTCATATCTTCTACTAATAAAATAATTCCAACAAAAACTTTACTCTATAATCAACTATTTTTCTATCTTAGAATTTCTGTTGTTCTTTTAAAATCTTCGCAAAAGAAAAACTCCCCTGTAGGAGTTTTCTTTTCAAGTCGCAGTTCCCAATATTAGAAGTCTAATGTTATATTTTACTACAAAATAAATTAGTTTCAGCTTGTAGCTAATTTGCTACACAATGCACATGAAATCATAGTATTCTAATGCTCTAACATTTTTTAATATAATATATATTCTCCAGTTTGTGCATCGACATAAAAACCTCTTTCTCCTGTATTAATTGCAATTCTTCCATTCTTGCAATTTCCAACAGCTTCAATAGGGTATGGTATTTCTAACACTTGTTCACCTTTCTCATTTACAAAAACTGTTGTATATTCATCCAACGCTACCCGCAACAAACCTTCTGACACTTCACTCCATATTATATCTGTCTGATCCGATATATGATTCTGATGTTTAATGGGTTCAAACTTAAAATTTCCATATTCGTCGATCATTGTAACATAATACCCATCCATTCCTTTAATATACAACGCACTGCTTCCATTATCATATTTTAATTCATCATTGTCTAAAACAAGATTATCCAACTTAGCCTCATTTAATAAATTGCCTTCTAAATCATATGTTCTAATCACAGGTTCTTCTGAACTGTACTGATCTAAGCTTATTATTTTCTCTTCCGAAAGCGTTAATTCTCCATCATCATCAATCACTATCTTAGATGTTCCATTATTTTTATATAAGCTATTTCCACTAGTCAACACATTTCCATTTCTATATTCTTTAAATCCCCCTCCTAGTTTATAATAAGTTCCTTGGTTAGCATCAATCAGCAGTTTCTCCTGCCGCCCAAATCCAATTCCCTCTCCACTATAATCTCCATCCCAGCCTATATTTAAAAGCTCTTCACCTAGCAATTCTGAAAGCTCTTCACTAATGGGAATAATTTCATTCCCATATCCATCAATCACTCCCATTTTTTCTATTTTTTGTTCATATCCGGAGGATATTTCTTTTACTAATACATAACCATTTCCTAGTTGAAATGATGAATATTTATCTGAAATATCATTAATCACTTCTCCGCTTCGATTAAATACGGTATCTTCACACCATACATATTCACCATTTATATCTACATTCCATAAATTATAGGCACTCATCTCAGGTACAACAAACAGTTCATTTCCTTCCGTATCAATCGCTATTGTTCTCGTTTCGCCATACCCTATATCTTCTTCGTCAACAAACGCTATTCCATTCTGAAAATCACTACATGAAACCATCCACCAATATTCTGTTTCCGACTCATCCTCTATCTCCTCAGATTCTTCTGTTATTTCTTCCGTTGGTTCCACAGTAATCTCTTCTGTCGGCTCTTCTGTTGATTCCCCTGTCATTTCACTTACTGCTTCCGACTCTTTCTCTGATACAGCATTTTCTGTATTCGTGTTACCACATGCTACAGTTGATATTGAAAGTGTCGCAAAAAAAACTCCTAATATTATTTTTCTTCGCATATTTTCTCTCCTATCTTTTATTTTGTTTTAATGGTATGTAAACTCATACACCTTAAATTTTCCGAAACACCTCCAAACAATTGTCATGTAGATATCTCTTGTAACAAACTCGTATATCTTATATGGTGTACTAAACATTTTTGCATTTAAAACTAGCTGATTTTCCAACATCTATTTTTTTGTCTATACTTGTCTCGCTCTTCATTTGTTTCATAAATCAGACATTTAGAAACACATATGATATACTGAAGATAAATTTAAATCACAAAAAAGAAGTATGAAAACAATATTTTTTTACTGTTTCATGCTTCTATCTGGATGTTTCTAAATGTCTACAATTTAAAACATTTTTTGTATTTGCGATAAAACGTTGAATGACTCATCCCTAATATTTTTGCTGCCTTTCTCGTTGATATTTTCCCAGCATAACACCTCTGGCATATCATTTCAAATTGATCTGGAATTTCCAGCTGCGGTCTACCAAATTTTCTTCCCTTTCTTTTTGCTGCAGCAATCCCTTCTGCCTGCCTCTGACTAATAAGTTCACGTTCTGTTTGTGCCACATAAGCAAATATCTGTAATACTAAATCTGCAATTAATGTTCCAGTGAGATTCCCTGCTTTCTGGCGCGTATCCAAAATCTCCATATCCAGCACTAGAATATCCGCCTTTAATTGTTTCGTAATGTATTGCCATTGTGTTAAAATTTCATTGTAATTACGTCCAAGACGATCAATGCTTTTGATAACAACTAAATCTCCTGGTTTTAATTTTTTTTATCATCTTTTGATATTCAGGACGTTCAAAATTTTTTTCCTGACTGATAATCACAATAAATATTTTGTTCTGGAATTTGA
>ENA-OQMZ01000109-OQMZ01000109.1-human-gut-metagenome-genome-assembly--contig:-NODE-109-length-33638-cov-3.236609_pt1 | contig 33638 bp, 36 predicted proteins | sample MGYA00242621_ERZ504862 | MGnify/ENA primary metagenome ERZ504862 (study PRJEB26092, sample SAMD00036393) | human gut metagenome | host: Homo sapiens | study: EMG produced TPA metagenomics assembly of...
CTACAATAAACTTTCCTTAAGACTAGTTGCAAAGGCGACCAAGCAGATTTTACGCCAGAAAGACAACTCTTAGGTGGAATAAAAAAAGAATCTGGTATTAATTTGAGTTTCCCCGATATATCTATCTTGAATCAAAATTTTAATTCTAAGAATTCTTCTCTACTCAACCAGCTTAATTATATTCATGGATGTATTGAATGCAAAAAGCCAAACGATAACCTTCCTGTTTTAAAAAGTGGAGAATACAATATTATTCGTAATCAGAAAGAAAAATTAACTGTTAAGGGAAAAGATAATTCAAATTTAAGTCCTTATAATAATGATTTGTCACAATTATTAGGTGAACTCGTATGGTATAGTCAAACGCTCCTAACAAATGGACTTATATGGAAATATTATAAAATAACCAATTTAACTTATTCTACGAACAATAAATTGCAGCAGTTAAACTTTCCACTTTTAAGGGAAAAAACTTCTAAGCGATAAAAATTTTTCATTTGAAAAATTTGTCTGTAAAAATTGAAACTAAAGACATTGCTGATTTATCAAGCTATTATTTCAACACTGCCAAAGTCCATACCTGTTTCACATCTATGACTCCCTTTGAACGCCTCTCCACATACGCAGAATGGGACAGATTAATCGCAAGTCTTACGTCTATCTATTGGCAACAAGAACCCACAATTAAATAGCTTGATACCACTAATAGTTACAGGAGATTACTATGAATATTGAATTTACGGTAGAAGATTATTTTAAGGAATTGCAATTAATGGAAGCGCAATATGGTCAAGAAGAGGAATTATATCCTTGGATTTACATGCTATTGCAGATGGTTGAGTCAAAAAAAGTTCAACCCGGAAAGAAATATGCACCTATCTCTATAAGGGATGTTCATAAGCTGAATATGCCAATGACGAACCACTCAAAAAACTATTAAGTTTAAAACAAGGACCACCCGATATAGCAATTTTGAATATTAGCTCTAGCCAAGAACCACTTTGTTTTTTAGGATGTGTCGAAATCAAAAAAATAGCTACCCCTTTAGAAATAAACATAGACGAAACTCAGTTCTTCCCCAAAACAGGAAAACTAATCCGCAAAGGTCTAACGCTTGTATACGCTTTCAACCCACAAAGCCTTGCGAATCGTTTAAAAAAGTCATGCAATAACATCGAAGATCAATTGAAAAGCACGGAAAAACCCTTTATTTCTCAAATTGATAATCCAATCATAAAAAAGATCAAGGCTGAACTAGAAACCCTATCAGAATGTCCCAATTTATCTGTAAACTTAAAATTGCAGAGAAATAGATCCAAACAAAATGGCGAACGCACCTATGGTTTACGTTCTTATGAGGCAATATTTCCTCTCGTTCCTTCAAATGAAGAAAAATTTAAAGATATAGAAATGCAAATTGATAATCAAGATATAAAATTGAAACTCAAACCCTCAAAAGATTCTGATTGGGAATATACTAACCCTAAACCATATGGATGGCATGAGGAAAAACAAATTATAAGTCATCTTGAAAAATTCAAGAAAGTTTTGTATACCAACGGATTAGAATTCTATTTCTTAACGTTATCTGAAGATGAAGAAACGATTAGAGTTCAAAAACTTGCTGATTTTTCTAAGTTCTATCGTGACTATTGTGATAGCGATACCTTTGATCTTCAGTCCGCTACACTCAAATGGAACAACTTAATTGACGGCCTTAAAACTATTAATTGGCATGACAAACCTTTTTCGAAAATCAATTAATTTTCACACTTTTTTAATATGGAGATAGCATATGTCCGATACTAAACAAATAATCATAACCCTCAACGCCAAATCTCTTTTTGATTATTTTCCCAAAAAGCCCACTGAAAATGATCAATGTTTCAAACTGGATTTTTCCGACCCCGTTCACAGCTACGTGGTCACACAGGAAATCACGCGAGAAGATTGTCCTCTTTTTCATCAGATTTATGAAGTTCTGAAGAAAAGACAGGGCTCTTCCTTTCAGGTCACGGAGAAAACTTTATATGATAAATTCCTTATCGTTGATTTTCAGGATATCTTTCTTTCCTTTGACAAATCTTCCGATCCCAAATGGAAACTAAAAGATCAGGAATTTCTTCAGAAAGATGCGCAGGATCTGATCGAGCATGGGTTTGATCTTTATTTTCCAGATTCTGACAACGCTGTCCATATGTCTGCATTTGATAAGAGTGGAAACATGACCCGTCACAGTAGGATTTCGTTCATTGATGAAACTCTCTACGACGAATTAAATTTCCGCCTCAATTTAGGAATTGATTTTTTCGGAAATAAAATCAAAATAACAGAAAGTAAATATTATGCCTACCGGGGATTGTATCTGTCTTCTTCCAAAAGAATTGATTCTGAAAAATTACGTCTTACTCCTGAGACATTTGTAGTTGTGCAGGACGAACGGATAGCCTCCGGTAAACGTGAAAACAAACCAGCGACTGGATATAATTATCAGCGGAATGTCCCCTTATTAACAGCAGAAAAAACAACGGATTCAGATGAAACAATAGATTACCAATTTTTAAAACCGAAAACGGAAGAGTTTTTCTATGTAGATACTCCTTTCGATGGTTCTGGCTTTATCACTCCAACCTATTCATGTTATGTCAATACTTCTCTTGGAACATCCGACGCAACCTCTTTTCAAATAAGGCTCCCCTTTATAAAAGGAATGCTTCATGAGGTTGATGTTCACGCATTTTTAAGGGAACATAACAGCGATAACGATTCACACACAAACTTGTATACTGATGCCTTTGGATTTAAACGTGACCTGTATAAAGCCCATGTTTTTGTTACCAAAAGTATGTTTAAGGCATATAGCTGGTTAAAGCAGTATTGTGAAGCTGCAAAAAAAGAGGGTAAAACCATTGATCCGATGGAATTTTATTGCAATGCATTAAAAAAATACGACCATGCATTATATATTTCGGGTACTAATTTACCTTATGGACAGTCAAAATATACGCATTTAAGCTATCAGATGATTAATACCCTTGATTTTTCTGAAACACAATTTGAGCATATTTTAAACAGCCATTGCTCCTTTATTAAAAATCCCATTAATTATTTAAAAAGTTGTGATGGTCTGCTGGATACTGAAAACATGGTCAGTGACGATGAGGCAAACGACACGGATGAATTAGAAAATATTTTTGCTGACACTGAATCGCCGGTATGGAAAAAGGCTCTCTTTAAGAATCCTGCTCTTGCAAATGATATCTATATAAAATCGCAATTGCAGAACATTCAAAAAGGGCTTTTAACAAAACTGGTGAGCGGAAAACTGCTTGTAGAAGGCCAAACACGGTATTTGTGCCGGGATCTGCTGCCATTGCTTGTAAGCCTGCTGGAAAAAGAGACCGATATGGGCGGCTTTTTCACATACTATTTATTTGATCGGTTCTATCTTCCTATGACCTCAAATCAACAGTTAGACAAAAAATGGGATTATCTTTCCTATTATGCCTTTTTCAGAAGCCCACATCTTTCAAGAAATGAACAGTTTATTATGCGGCGTTTTACAAATACCGATGAAGTGCATTACACAAAAATAGGACATGTAAATTATAATTCCTTTAAAAAGCATCTTAAAGTTTATCAAAAATATTTCGGTAAATTAACTGGTATTGTTATGGTTCCACGAGGTTCCGTTGCTCCTTTATGTTTAGGCGGCGCTGATTTTGACGGCGATTTGGTTAACGTTATATTTGATCAGGATGTTGTAAACGCAGTTGCATCTGGATGCTACGATACAGAAACGTATCCATACCGTATTCTTCCCATTATCACAATTCCTGCTTTGGATTCTCCTGCTGTTGAATTAAAGGCACATGTTCCATTCGAACATATCAAAAATACCTTTTCCAACCGGATCGGACTGATTTCCAATGCATCCATTTCCATTGGGCAGACCGAGTATGGCAAACCGTTAAATTCATCATCAAATTCCACGAACCAGGTACTTGTGACAAAGCCAAATGCTTCATCAGCTCCTGTTCCTCCTTCGTGTGAACATTGTACCTTATTGACCGGTTTGGAAATTGATGCAGCCAAAAATGGAAAGCACCCTAATTTAGATCCCATTCTAAAGGAGCAAACGCATCAGAATTCCTATCTGACGTTTTTGAAAAAATGGAAACAGTTGCGCTCAGAAGAAAATTATTATTTCAGCAATTTGACTGTCAAAAACAGTAAATCTTCCAACGAAGAGAAGTTCACGATTTCCGCAAAGGATTGTCGGACAAACGCAACTTTTTCTGTTCCAGATTATGGAACCTGTATTAACAAATTGCCTGGCCGTTTTAGAGATGAATTGGAAAAATACAAAGCGAAAGAAAAAGTCCGCGATAATACCTTAAAGTTGTTCCTTGCGCCGAAAAAAACATCTGCTAAAAATAGTGCAGCGATCAAAATTTTTGAAACGCAATGCCGTGAGATTTTATCCACGCATTTCTTTTACATCCATTCTCTTCTTCCTATTATAAGAGAAGAAAAAAAAGAGGTTTTCTATGCACCGGAAAATCTTCTGAGAAATTTGTTTCAAATTTATGATGAAGAAACTGCGATTCAGCTTCAAAGAATTACGGTTCCAGCCTTAAAAAGTAAAATACAAGAGCATATTACGGAAAGCAATTCCATTCAGGACATGCGCACACGTCTTCTTCAGGAGCAATGGCTTCTTCAGCCTTCCGATCATCGTGGAAAGGCATTGGAGTACATCATTGGAAATGGATTCAAAGAAGCTTCCCTTGATGAAACGGAGCGAGAACTGCTGTTTCATTTTTATCAGCAGGGCTACAAAACGTTATGGTTAATTCTTTCCTGTATAAAGGTGCCAACACAGGATGCCCCTTTTGATGTTCTAAAAGAAAAAGCGATAAAACAAATGGAAAAGGCAGAAGAGAAAAGAAAGGCAAAAAAGGCTCCCAAGGAAGAACTTCCGCCCATCTCTTCCTATGTGGCTTCAAATTCGGACTTCATCAGACACCTGGACAACGCTGCCCGTAATTTTTACGTAAATAATGATGCAAATGCACAACGCAAGATCTACCGTATTTGTCTCCGCGAACTGGAAGAACTGATTGACCATTCATCTGTCGATATGGGACAGCTTATTACCACATTGCATAAGCTCACAAGAACAAGCTCTGAAAACCGGAATTTCTTCTGGGATGCATTTGTGTGGGAAGATATCGATTCTCATTTGAAAGGAAGTGATACTACATGTTGAATGAAAAAGCGGAATTCGAAGCATATATAACAAATCCCGAATCAAGCTCGCCAAGAATTCAGCCTAAATTACTTACTGGAAATTTCAGTACGGACTGCGGTTTATATGGAATTGAACAGATTCTGGTTGTACTTGCAAGAGGATATATTTTTGACACTTACCGTGAAGATGAAATTTATTCAGATGGATTTGTTCGCCCTGAACTTTTGAATGATACAAAACTCTTTTTACAACGCTGGCTTGGCTTCCATTTTGAGCATGCGGATTCTCCGGAACGTAATCCCGCTCCCAGTTACCGCCGACAAGCTTCGAATGGGACAGACTATTTTCGTGAGGCAGACGGATGGTTTAAAAAATATTGGATGGCACATTGTGAGAAAAACGAGAAGGAAAAAGAAACTCTTTGGAAGAACCTGGAGACCAAATGGACCGAAACTTTGTCCGTCAACGATTATCGGGAAAATCAAATAACATTGAATTCCGTAATTGCCCAGGCACTCAATCGTGGGTCATTAAAAGAACAGTATTTGGTCTTTCGGAAAGATCCTTCCGGCGCTCCTGTGAAAAATAAAAAAGAACGTTTTTCTTATTTATACAGTCTGAAGGCTGGCAATGATGGTAAAATACACACGCTGTACGAAAAAACACGTGAACGCTTACTCAAAAATATAGCCGCGTATCTCTTAAGTCAAAAATACCATCCCAAAGGTCAAACATTTGTACTGCTCTATAGAGGTCAGCTCCTCAACTGGTATGGTATTGATGATGCGAAAGGGGCGCGAAGCATCTGGTATTTCCCACGCTGCGTATGGGGGCTGGAAACGAAGGAACAAATTATGGAAGCTTACAGCCGAGAAAGTCAATGGAACTTTATCAAATTTTCTGTCAACCAGGCATTTCTCTCCTATTTTGACTTTCACCTGATTGATCCATCACAGGCTCGTGATGTTGATACGTCTAAATATTGGATTCTTCAGGATATGGGGCATGGGAGCAAGAGTTTGAGATGTTGGAACCAATAATTGGGAAGATGGCGGATTTACCGCCACCCTCCCAATTATTACCTATGTATAAAACCGCCGCTGATGAAACAACGTTATGTTATGACTCATCATTTATTTCACGTACTTCCTAATAAATAAAAATCAAGCGTTCGTAAGCTTTACTGAGTAGACTATAATTTGTGGCTTTCTTTTGATCACTTATAACCTGTAAAATGTGAATTTCCTATAAAATTAACTCTCGATATGCAGAAATATCATATTCCCTACATTTTCAACAAAAAACAATAGCAAATTCGAGAGTTAATTAACTCTCATAAAATTCCTTTTAAAGTATGCTACAACTGGCTTAAATCAAGAACATGTCGAAACGAGAGTTAATATTTCAAGAAGTTCACATAAAAAATTCCAAGCATTGTAATCAACACACTAATTGACAAATATTTATGTACTTTTATTCAGATACCTCCTGTCGCTTTCTCTAGCATATACCTTTTGAAAGATATATATAAGCTGAGAATTTCGTTTCTAAGAACACTTAAATTTTAACCATTCCTTTTAGCATAGCATGGTCTGGCAAACCTTTAATTCCTAAATAATCATTTTCCGTTTTTCCCAAATATCCATTTCTTCCGTAAGAAACTCCAATCATATGTAGCAATGGGACTACATTTTACATCTTGATATCCGTTGTATACAGAATCTAAACCTTTTTCTACAAGCCAGTCTAAGCCAACTCTATCGCCATCCTTAAATACAAAACTATGGTAATCATTAACTATCCTTGGACCATATACCTCAGCAACTGATGAAAAATATTCGGATAATGTATTATGAACACAGTTGAAATCCCCTAAACACAAAAATCTATCTATATTATTAAAGCAGCTTTTTAAATAATTATATTGAATTAACTTTGTGTCACTTTTTGTTTTAATTCGAGTACCAATAATACTTAATTTCTTATTTTCAATCTCAATATCAACCTGTAAAAATTCAGGACGATTAACATCGCAGACATCTACAGTCTTAACTGCAATTAATTTGTACATTAAATTTCTACGCACACCGATACAAACTTGATTATATCCTTTTGAAACAAATGGAGAACAATATAGATCAAACTCTTTCTCCAGATCATGTTTAAATTCTTCCCAACCATTTGATGCGCAAAATTCAACTAAAGCAAATATATCTACAGAATTAATACACTTACTAACAAATGATGGAATTTCATATCCTATTCCACCCATTGCATGCAAGTTCCACTCTAAATATTTTATTTCCATATAAGCCTCCACAAAATTTAAGTTTTTTTACTAATCGCTCGATAATCGAGTAGACTTACACCTCACAATGTAAGCCCCTCACAGAACCGTACGTGCGGCTTTGCCGCATACGGCTCTTCATAATAATATTTACAGTTTCAAAACAAGCTGACATAAATCTTTGGCATTTCCAATGGATAATATTTCAGCATTTCAATGAATCCTTCTCTTGTATAACTCTTTCTGTCACTTCGTCTGTTCAGCACCTTAAACAGAAGTTGCTTCATATTTTTTAACTAAATATCTATAAATGAGCAAATACCGAAAAGTGCACAAAACTCATAATTTATTGTGCGCATTATGCGGACAATAAATTGTTTAATCCTCTTAATGTCCGTGTATAGCAGATTTGTTTGTGCAGTTTTTCAAATTTGCTCATTTATAGTAAATATGCATTCTTTATTTTCATCTCCTAACACAACAATTTTCCCATCCACATCATAAACATAAAAATCATGCACAAATTTCGCCAATCCGCATTCTTTCAATTCATCCGCAATTTGCTGCGCTTTCTCCCGCGTAATCTCTTCCTGATGCAAATATCCAACATGCACTTCATACTCAAATCCTCTTTTTTCAAAGAACTCCAAAAGCTCTTTCTGCACTTCCTGCGGATTTTTTCCTGCCTGTCTGATTTTTGCTAGATCTGTATTTATTTTTATTCTGGATCTCTTTTGAATCATTTGTTTTCCTCTTTTCCTGGCTGTTTAACCTACTCTGCCGTAAAGGTTTCGTCCTTGAAAAAGTTCTGCCCAGGCAACAACTTCATCTGTATCAACAATCATCCCGCCTGAGCCAAGATTTGCGTAAAAATACTTCTCAGCATCGTTGTATCCGCCAATGGTCCATTCATATTCATCTTTTGCACTTTTCCATACCAGAAAACACCATGTGCCATCCTTTGGTAATCCTTTTTCCGAAACAAGATGCCATTTTTGTACGCTCAAATTAAAATTCATTTTCTTCCCCTCCTCCGCGTATTGAAGCTTTCTTGAATAACAACCACGAAAAATATCTCCTTAGTCAAAGTGGATATTCTCAATCCGCTTCGCTACTTGCTTGATTCGGTTAAATGAGACTGTCGCGATCTGTATAAACACTAAGACAGTTTCTTTGTATCATCACAATGTTCTTACTCAAAGTATGTCGCACTTTCCGTTATTCTGCAAGCGAAAACAAGAAATTTCTCTACAACTTTATCACAATACTGTTCTCATATTTTCCATCATAAAGTATTTCTCTTCTGTCCGCCTAATTTGTTCTGATGCATTTTATTCTGCATAATATTCTTCTCCTGTATCCAGCAAATCACCGCCAGTCTTCCATTATTTCCGCCTGCTCCGCAGTCAATCGCAATGTGATTATTTTTCTTAAAGATATATCCGGGTCTGCTGTTTCCAAGAATATTCTGCGTAGGGATGTGTCCGCTCACCACAGTAATGTTTTTGAAATATGTGATGTCAAAATCGGTTCTTTTCCACACAAGTTCTTCCACGGAATACTCCTCAAGCCGCCTTGATTCCGAAAAATGTTCCAGCCTGCGTGAATCAGCCAATATTCCCAATTATTTATGCTTTTCTTCCCATACGGACGAAATGCTTCTATATATTCCACTACCTGTCGGCGCTCTTCCTGCGGAAGTTTCAAGAACTCCTGAATTGTGCTGATTCCGCCGTTCAACGTCCATTCTGCAAAGGACTGACGTGCCTGTGATGACAGTTTATGAAGAAATTCCTTCGAAAGTTCCGGTACCAGAAGTTTCAGACAAGGAAGAGCCATGAGCTCATGGTTGCCCATAATGGGAATGATATTAGGGTTTGCCATCATATATTTCAAGGTATTCATGGAATCCGGCCCCCGGTCGACTACGTCACCCAGTACATAGAGTGTATCATCTTTTCCAAGGGGTATCTGCTCCATCAGGTTCCTGAACAGCTCATATTGTCCGTGAATATCACTCATCGCATAAATCATTTACTTTTTTCCATCTCTCTTACAAGATCACAAAGTTCTTCTTCCCAGTCGCTGATTTCCGAATACCAGATACATCCATACACACCTGGAAGTTTCATATTTCTTGAGGAACATACAATAATGTTGGTTTGATTTCCCTGCTCCTGCAGAATCTGAACTAATTTTTCTCCCGCTTCTGTGTCGCTGATGGCTCCTGACCTCATTGGAAAATGCATATCTGTGATGATCAGATTGAACGGCTCTCCTGCGTTTTCTGCATCTTTCAACATTTTCAGACCATCTTCCACATTAGCCACCTGTTCAACCGATGCCACACCACAGCGATTACCTAATATTTTTCGAATTGCATTTGCCTTATAAACACTGTCCTCGAAGTTCAGAACTTTCATATTCTACAGCCGTCCCTCTCATTTTTGTTGTTTGTGCTTTTCATACGCTCGTATCTTCTGTTCGCTTTTGTGTTCTTTCAGAACACCATTTAGATTCTATTTTCTACTTCCAAGCACCATATTGAATGCATCATAATTCTGCGTGTCGTTTCTGCCGCAGAACACCGCGTATTCTATCGTTTCAAAATAGTATGCATATTTTTCCTGTACGCTCCGAAATGCCCGTGCTACAATTCTCGGTGGGTTGCAGAAAGCGCCACAGCCAAACGCGCCTAAAATCAGAACTTCCGCTCCGTTCGATGCTGCCGCCTGAAAAACACGTTCCAGCCTTTGCATCTGAAGTTCGTACAGTGCTTTCTCACTAATCTTAACCGGCGCATTTCCTGCAGACGGGTTCATGGCATTGCTTGGTTTCTTTCGGAGATTCGGGGCTGCGCAGGTAATGATGTCTACCTGATACCAGTCTTTTTCTTCCATTCGTTCCGGCGCAGAGGTGTCGGTCTTAAATACGACGACTCCCGGTGTATACAACAGATCATCATTATAAAGTGGATCGCCTGCTTTCCGATGCGGTTGATAGAACTGATGCCATATCGTTTTTGTATCCAGGCATGGATAAAGTGTGCTGCATCGGCAAAGGCATTCTTCCTGTGCTGTGCTTCCCCGTGTTACACCGCCGCCGGGATTGGTTGCAGAGGCGAAATTCAGGACGCAAGCCTGCTTCCCGGCTTTTGCATATGCAGAGGCGGCTTCGAAACTTCTTTTGGATGAAACAATCGTTTTGCAAGGTGATTTTCCAGGTTCTGGAAGCGTAATTGCCTGCGATGGAACATACAGCTTTTGGTTCTGAATCGAAAACTGAACTGCCTGCTGGAGCTTCTGGTTTGCTTTTATCAAATCCATGGAGTCCTGAAAGATCGCGATATTATTACTTCTTCTATCCATTACACTTCTCCTCCCGTATTCCTATCATACAATGCTGTTCTGTTGAAAATCATACACCTTATCCTCCAGCTTCGTCCAGGCTTTTACATAGTCCGCATCGATAAAGCAGCCCCTTGCCTGTCGAAATGCACCTGGCTGCTTGCCGCCTTCCGTGGCATATAATCCTGTATCCCAGCAGCCTGCTGATAAGCTGTTGTCTTTCAGGATCAATAAGCATACCTCGAAGTCATTTGGATAATCGCCATCCTTTATGTAGTGGAACCCGGTGAATGTAACGCGAATATTCTCTACCATGTTTGCTGTCTTTTCTTCCATCTTTTTTCTCCTCATGGTAGGCTTTTTCTTTTGAATATTGCCATTTTATCTCATATCGAACGGAAAATGTTGACAGAAACTTGTCCGTATATAAAATTCAGGGCAATATCTCTGCCCTGAATTTTATAACAAATTGTAACTATTCAGAGCCCCATCCCGATTCCGCTTACGCTGCATCTCTTCTTCCATCACACAACACTGTTTTAAATGAAATGCAATCCCATACTGCACCATTTTTTTATAGCCCTCCTGCCACAGTGTCTGCGTATAATCTTTATCCCGAATCTGCTCCAATGCCTTCCGGCAATCTCTCTCCAGATCTTTTTTCTCATCTGTATACTTCACTTCTATCACAATTCCTGTTTCTGCATTTCCCATTTCAATCACAATATCGCTGAATCCTTCTCCCGATTCTCGATTGGAAGATACACGCCAGTCATTTTTATAGCTTAAGATTCCAAGCAGAATTCCATGATAGAAATTTTCTTTCAGTGATTTCCGCACAAAGGTATCGCGTACGCTAACTGTCTTCTGCAAATACAAATTCAAAAGGCTTTCCACCTCTGCTGATTTTCCCCCAAGCAGTGCCTGGCAGAACTGCTCTGCCATTTTGCCGTCTTTTTTCACTTCCTGCTGAAACAGTGTAAGAATCCGTTCTGTTATGATATTTCGAATTTCCCGGTTTGGAATTGCAAGGCAATAGCGGCCATCGCTTTCTCTTCCGCGCTGCGTCAGGTATCCTGTCATGAAAAGTGTACTCCACAGGTGATCCATGGTCGAATACAGGTCATTGTAGGTAACCATTTCATCGATTGGTTTGATCACTGTTTTTCCATTTACCAGCCATTCCAGTTCTGTTTTTGTGAGCATATCCGGTTCATTGATACTGTCGATAAAATGATGAATCACACTGTTCCCGCTTGTATTCATCCAGTAATTTTCCGGCTCGGCCTCTGGATTATGGATATGATCATTGCAGTAATTCACAACATCCCATGGACAGTACACATCTACTTTTCCGAATCGGTATCCGTCATACCATTCTTTTACCTCGTCATATCGGTCATCCATTTCATAGTCATGCAGCATGGTCTTTACTTCTTCATCTGATAAACCGAAGGTTTCATCAAATTCTGTATTTGTAATCGAATATACTTTGAAATTGTTCAGTCCGGTAAAGATGCTTTCTTTTGCAATTCGCAGGCAGCCCGTCAAAACAGCAAAGGCAAGACTGCTGTTTGTCTTTAAAACATTTCCGAACATATTTCGAAGCAGCAATACCATTTCATCATAATATCCATTTTCATGGGCTTTTGCCATCGGAACATCGTATTCGTCAATCAGGACAACCACTTGCTGTTCATAGTGAACTTCCAACAGTTCTGTCAGTTCCTGAATACTGCTGGTAATGGTGTCTTCTTCCATATTTCTTGTCAGAAGTTCTGAAAAAAGTGCTTTATCAACCGGCTCAATTTGTCGCTTTCCAGAAGAAATTGAAATCTTCTTGCCTCACGATTGATTGTTTTTATGAGCTGCGCACGGGCTTTTTCATAGGAATCGGCATCAATTCCTTTAAGCTGATGGAAATAACGGGATATTTTCCCATATATTGTTCACAAATCTCTGTATTCTTAGAAATCTTCAAGCCGCCAAAAAGTGCTGGATCCGTTCCAATTTCAAAGAAATACTGAATCATACTCATATTCAGGGATTTTCCAAAACGGCGTGGGCGCGTAAAAAGCGTGACCTCACTTCCGTTATTTAAAATCTGTTCTACAAGGGAAGTTTTATCTACATAATAGTAATTTCCATTGCGAATCTTTTTAAAGTTGTCAATCCCGGTCGGGAGTTTTGGTTTTCTCATCTTGAAACCTTCCTTTCCAACTTTTGCGGCTTTTGACACCAGCAGCTGTGCTTATGTTCTGATCTCTATTTTAGCGGGTTTTATTTGCTTTGGCAATGGTTCTTGTCGATTTCTAATCTGTCCAATTTCATAATCTTGCATCAACTCCTGCTAATAGAAAAACATAATAACCTTCTTTCATTTTTTTATTCTTTATTTCTATCTTGAGATACTCTTTCCATTGTTTTTTCACACTTTTTTGCCGATAATTTACTTAATCCCAAAGCCACTCTCCCAGATTTCCTAAATCATTTCCATCTTCATCATACAATTCACCTGTGCTTCGATCAAAGTAATCGCCGCTTCCCTCAATTTTATTTCCATTTTCATCTACGTACCAGCTATGATACATTCCTGCACTCCAGTCATCTCCATTAGAATTACTGCTGGATCCGGAGCCACTACTGCTATCATTGCTGCTGTTATCGTAATAATAGTCGCTTTCTTCTGTCCCTGAATCACCGCTAGACGCACTTTCTGAGTTCTGGCTTGCCTCGGTTACGGCAGCCTCTTCCGCTGCTTTTCTCTCGGCCTCTTCCTGTGCCGCTTTTTCCGCAGCTTCCTCTTCTGCTTTCTTTTTCTCCTCTTCTTCTGCCTTTTTCTTCGCTTCTTCCTCTGCTTTTTTGCGAGCCTCTTCTTCCGCTTTCTCGATCGCGGTCACTCTGTCATTATATTTTGTCATGTATTCATCAATCGTACTATTATATTTGTCAAAACTGTCCTGCTCGATGGTATTATAATTTTCGAAGTCATCTTTCAAGGTATCTTTGAATATCGTAAATTCGCTGGAAGCACTTTTGAGTGCTTCCTTATCATCCATTTTTTCAACATCATCACCAATTTTATCCGCAATTATTTTGATCGTATCGTCATATTCGGATACAAAGGAGTTCTTCATCTGCGCAATGATTTTTCATAGTGTACAGAGCATTCCTTATAAGCGCCTTCTGTCTTTTTATATTTTTCCGCACTCTCCATCTCTTGTTTCAATTGCTTCCAGTTTTTTATCTCTGTCTTCTCCTTTTTCAAATCTCTGATATTCCTCATCAATCTCACTGTTTTTTGTCTCAATCGCCTGCAAACGAAGCTCCTCCTGGTGACGGTCATATGCTTTTTTTGCAATAACACCAGTTCCTGCACAAACGGCAAGGATGCCAACTATGATTAATATCAAAATTCCGTTTTTCTTTTTCATCTCATAAATTCTCCTCGAAAATTTTGTTTTTTTCTACAACGGATGAACAGCATAAAACATTTTTGTCCCTATCTCAAACACAAGGACTTTTTCCCCACTTTTTACCTTCTTATATGTTTCAAACTCACATTCTCCTTCTATAACTCTTTCACTCGTCTGAACTTTGATGTAGTATCTTTTTTTGTCATATCTTCTGACAGCACCTTGTGAGTTGTATCTAGTTTTTTCTTTTACAGTACCCCATTCATACCACTCCATTTCCCACTGTGCACTTTTCCGCCATTGTATCAGAAGATAAATTGCTGCTACCCCAAATATTCCAAGACCTGCTATCCCAAATATTTGATCTTTTAATTCTATAGTTTCTGTCTGCCCGTAAAAACAAACGGTACCAGCGAGTACCTCCAAAAACAAAATCATCAACGCACTTTCCAGATATTTTTTTCTCTGTCTTTTTTTCCACCATAAAAAAGATTTCTGTTCGTCCCAAAACTGATTTTGAAAATACAAATGTTCTTCCCTCCTTACTCTGCTTTCTTTCCATCATATCTCGCAGTTTAGATAAACCCCTGCCTGATAAAAGGATTTCTCCCATATCAGCAAGGGTTCATCTATTTCCTATGTTACTACCAGATTTTTCTATTTTCAAATATTTTCTATTCGATTACAGCTGGTCTTGCTTCCGGTGTTTCTTCTGAATCATCTTCAACACTGCCCGTATTACTTTCTGCATTGTTTTCTACGCTGTCCTCTGTATTATTTTCTGTACTGTTTTCTACATCATCCGATGGTTCCTTCGCCGGTGAAGCGATTCTTTCCGCATCAAGAGATACCATTTCCGCTCCTACCATAGAAGCATTGCTTTCCGATGAAAACTCATTTACCGGAATCAGCTGCTTTGTCACAGTATCGAAATCAAAAACATGCCACACATTTCCTACGCCAGAGGCCGGAACATGATAGGTTTCAATCCGTTTTGTTCCCAGGTAAACTTCTACTTTTGCCCCGGAATTTGCCAGTGCATGACTGTCCAGTTCTGCACGATTTGTAAAATCGTGCACATAAAACTGTAGGTTCCCGACTGATTCATCTCGTATACCGTTGTCGTTTCCGGTCCATATGATGTCGTATCATCAGATCCAGAAATGCAGGTATTGTGCTTTCTCCGGTTTCATCGAACTCATAATATGTTTTATCTCCATAGAAAATATGGAATTTTCCGGTTCCGTCAATCGTTGGTCCCCACAAATGAGAATCCAAATCGCTTGGCTCCTCTCCCCACAGCAACACAATTCTCAAATCGCCTGAAGCAATACTGCTGTTTCCATCCGGAACCATCGTTCCATTCCAGTCATGATTTCCCTTTCTGGTAACTGTGACATTGAAGTGATCGGTGATGTAACCACCTTTTTTCATTACAATCGTATAATATCCGATCGGTAATTCTACTTCATAATGTCCAAACTCATCCGTCACAGCTGTTTCTACAATCTCTCCATCTGTTTTATTTCTATTATGATAGATTGTCAGGATTGTATCTGAAAGTTCTGTTCCATTTACCGAATTTGTAATGGTTCCACCTATGATTCCGGTATCCAGCGTACCGTCCTCTCCTTCTGCCATCAGCAGACGTTCTCTGTAAATTCTGTCTGTTCTTTCCAATGGCTGGATATCTTCATCGGTAAGATATCCTTTTGCTGAAGTACGGATCAAATAATGTTTTCCCTCCTCCCAAAACTTGATGCTGTGCCAGAGATTAAAAGGAACTTTCACGTATAATTTGTAATCACCGTTTTCATCCGATTCCGTTGTTGCTACCAGTTTCGTTGCGTTATCATTCTTATCCGTTTCATATGCCTCTATGGTTGCACCAGATATGTATTGCGACGTATCATCTGCATTTGCGACCTTTCCTTCTATCACAACAATTGGATCATCATCCTCAAAACTGCATCCAGGAACTTCTTTTAAGTTTTCAAGGTGAACCTTACGTTTCAAAGGACTATTATATTCGTTCCATATCTCCCAAGTCAACTTACCTTTCAACCACTTGTTAAGCACTGTATCTTCAAATGCATTCAACTCCGCATAAAGTGTAAATCCACCATCAAAGCAGATATCACCGCTTGATCTTACTATAGCTGATCCTCCTAGTCTGATTCCTCCGTCTCCTGAAAAGTCTAAGAGTTCCTGATGAAAAGTTTCTGCAGCCACTTCTAATTTCGGCCCAAGTTTTGCTTCTCCTGCCACGCCATAGTTTGCAGATATATCTACATCCCAAATTGGTCTTGGTTGATTATCCAGAATCTGCGCACCTACGGAACCCGATAAACTGCATTCTGCTGTAATCGTGCCCGCTGCATTCAAAACAAGATCAATTTCAACAACCATTGCTGCAATATTCGAACCAGCAATTGGTATCCTTCCTAGTGGGACTTCTGTATACAAGCAATCATCTCTTACTACAATCCCTTTATCATCTCCATCCAGATCTTTTCCAATTTCTCCTGTGACAGTCAGGCCATCCGTTAATACAACAGATACATTTTCTATCCTATGATTTCGATAATCCACTTTAAAATTATAATCTACTTCTGGTTTATCTACCGCAACGGTATAGTTGAACGACCAGTTATTTCCCAAATCTGCCGTTCCTTCTAATTCTACACCTCTCGTTTCTGTCATCGTAAGTGTTGTGTCCCCAAATACTTTTTGATATTGATCCAGCAAACCATACGTCTGTATCTGATTTTCCTCTTCCGGTGCTGTAATAGGAACAAACTGTGAAAAGTCAAGATATCCTTCTCCTGCCACATCCATGGATTCCAGAAATTCGTCTAATTCCGGTGTTGTATACTGAATCAGTACATCATTTCCTTCTATCCGTGAATCCACAACTTTATATGCATCAGAATATCCAATGACAATAATATCATCTTTTTTCAGATTCTCTGTTTTTTCTGAAAACGGCAGACATAGCGTTGTCCCGTCATCGGAATGCTCTATCGAATCTTCCAGCCGGATTACGCCTTCTTTGAATACTACTTCATCCTTATTTCCGCTGACTGTTGTACTATCCCATGTTTTCTCTGTAACATTGAGAATATTTTTCGCTTCTTTTTCTTTCAGAGGGCGAGTTGGATAAAATTTGTCATTTTCCAACTCCAGTAAACCCAGATTCACGGCAAGAAATGCTTCTTTGGGATTTGTGACCTCACTGGCATCGGCGCATTGAATCTCCTCGTCTGCCTGATATCCCATACTCCGGACTGCCGTAACAGCAGCAAATTCTCTCGTTGCAAGATCGTCTGGCTGAAACGCTTCTCCACCTGCAATCAAGATCCCATGGAAAACCGCATTTTCTATATCCTGTTTGTATTCCGAATTTGAAATATCCGAATAGGAAGGCTCTGCGCTTTCTTCTCTTGCAGCATATCCGTAAATTTCCAGTAACTCATGAATCCATTCCCCTCTGGTATAGGTTTTCTCTGGATCCTCTTTTTCCTGAAGCTGATAGGAAACCTCTCCTTTCAGTTCCAGTGGGGCTCCCCCTACGATAAGACTGGTGCTCACAGAAATCATTTTTGCATTTTCAAGTGTTTCTGCTTTTGTTGGCATTGCTCCTGCTGCTGTACCTGCTAAAGTAATTACCAGCAACAGTGATAACAGTTTTTTTCCTTTTCGTCTTCTAACTGCTATAACAGAAAGAATGACAATCCCAGAAATCACACCTAAAACAATCCAGATCTCAACCTTGCTGCTATCTCCTGTTCCTGGATTGCTTTTTACATTTTTTGTGTTTTCCGCGTTTGCTGTCTGACCTGTACTTTTTACGCCAACGCTTTTTAAGCTTTCTTTTTGCTCCTGCTTCTGGTCGTTTTTCTGATTGTTCTGCTGTTCATTCTGCTTGTTGTCCTGCTTTGGTTCTTCCCCATTGCTTGAATTTCCATCTTTTACGTTTTCTGTTGACACGTAAGTAACCGCTGCAGAGATGGATTCTCCCGGCTGTAGAGCAGCTGCCGTCTTTACTTCTTCCGCGTTTTCCGCAAGCTTATAACCGTCTGGTACATAATTTTTTAATGTTACATTTTGTACAGCTTCTTCATTCGTGTTTTCTACACTTAAAACAGCTGAAATTGTTTCCCCTTTTGCATAGGTATCTTTGTCCGTAGTTAAAGTAACTTTTATTCCATCCTGCTCCTGCACAGCGCCCAAAACCGGCACCATAAAGATGCCGCTGCAAAGCACCATTGCCAGTAAATAAATCAAAGTCTTTTTGAGTCTTCTCATTTTTCCTCCTCATACCCTGTATCTCTTGCTTATTCTGATCCAGCTACTTTAAAGCTCTTCAGAATGCGGATCACCTGTTTTTCTTCCTGTGATGTGAAGATTCCATCTGGTGCCTCTGCAATAAAGGCAACCGGTGTCGTGTAATTAAACGAAAACTCGTCTACGTTTCCGGCTTGACCTGCAAATTCTACCTCGCCAAGACGGGATGTCGGAATAACAGCAAACATCATGCTGTCTACCGGCACATAATCATCATCAATTCCGGCCATCATCTCGCCGGTGATATGTATCCGTGCTACCATGAATTCACCCAGATCCGAGCAGTCACGATCGGTTCCCCATGGATATCCCGGTACGAAATCTGAAGTGTCTGCCTGTGAAATCTGTGCCTTCAGCATATCGCGCGAATAGCCTCCGAGTGCACCCTGACAGTACCAGAACGAAACAGTAACGCCTCTGTCATTTACCAGAACAACGTTTTCTCTGACAGCATCCATCGGACCGCCAACTTCCTCTGTCTGGATCTCCCAGCCTCTTGGAACTTCAAATTGAAATGCAGTGCTGTCACAATGATTCACTTCTCCATACCGCGTAACATAGGTATCTCCCTGTTCTCCCGTGTCTGACCATTCCAGATCGCCCTGCCAGTCAGAACTGGATTCCCAGCGATCCGACCATACCGGCTGCTGTTCTTCCGTAAAAAGTTCCTGTGTATCCCGGAAGGTTCCGCGGAGCCGCGGCGTGATGGCAAGATCCAGCGCACCGGCATAGCCGCCAAGATCTTCTTTCTCGCTCACCTTTGCCTGACCATCTGTCTTTCCTTCCAGTCCCTCATACAAATCCAGACTGTTTTCTCCGCACAACTTCGGAACCATATGCAGTTCAAGATATCCGCTCAGAGTTCCCGTTCCCTCCGTGGTACTCCAGTGAAGCCCCTCGGAAGTAACCTGGCCTTCTTTGATTTCTTCTGCCGTTTCCGTTCTGCTGTCATACCGCACACCAACCGTGCTCTCTTCGACTGCCTGGAAAGAAAGTGACCTTCCGCCTTCCATTGTGCCCGATGCTCCTGCTGTTATTTCCATCTCATTTGTAATCATGATCGGCACACCTTCGATGGTAAATTCAATGTCCGGCAGGTCATCCTGAAAAACAGTTGTTTCTCCGTTGCTGTCTTCGCAGGTACCAGAACTGCTGTTGACGGAGAGATCTGCCTTACTTCTCACTGCAATGCTGTACTGAAACTCTCCATTTTCTACGTCAAGCTGAAAATCCAGTCCACAGTTCCAGGCTGCCTCTCCCCAGTAGCTGAAAGGGTCACTCGTCTCCTCAAAAGATGTCTGAAATGCATACTCGCCGTCCTGTCCATTTTCCTCTTCAGATAAGTTTTCTGATTCGCTGACGCTCTTCTTGGTATATACAAAATGACGTACCACATGGACTTTTTCAAAGACATCCGCCAGAGATGCATCTTCTGTTTCGACCCAGTAACCATCCGTTGCCTTTTTGACCTGAACTACTTTCCGGATCAGTCCATCGGATACCCTGGCTGTTTTTCCTGCTACGATAACATCGCCTTCCTGATAACCCGGATCCTTTTCAAATTTCATGCTATGATCCGAAATTTCAAAAGGCTGCTCCTCATATTCTGTATCCTTCGTGATTACTTTTACATTCGATTTTACAATAATACCGCTGTTCGATTTTTCCTGTTTTGCTGCCTCTGAATCTACTGTGTTTTTTTCTGCGGTATCTTTCTCCTGTGTTTCCGTACCTGCACTTTGTACTGTTGTCTCACTCTCTTCTCTTTTCTGGTTCCGGTGATTTTGAACCGCAAAGATTCCAATCTGGGTACAGGCCAGAATGGCAATCACACCAATTGCTATGCGCATCCATTTTTCATTTTCAGGCTGCTCCTTATTCTGCTCTCGTTATTTTAAATACATTTTCCGACTGCCCCAGACCTTCCATCATGTCCGAGCCGACATAATAGTATATTAGAACATCCGATTTTTCAAAAGACATTGGATCCGTTGGTTTCAGAATCCAGTCCCCTGCTGTCAGGTTAAAATGCATACTCTCCCTATCGAATGTTCCTCTGGCTGTGTAACTGCCATTCTCAATGATGCCTTCCAGGATTTCATCTGGATAATAGCTGTAGATTACACTCCACTCATTTTCGCCTTCTTTTGTAAAGTCTAACTCTACCTTTCCATTGTCTCCTGCCCCGACATAAGTTCCTGTCCACTTTCCGCTGATGTCGATGGATGTCAGGTCTGCTTTTGCGCTGACCATCGGGTCATTCCATCCGCCTTCATAGGTGTACTCAAACTGTGCTTCCAGATCGAACTGAACATTTTCTCTTTCGATCGTTCCGCTGCACATATAAATCTGATCTCTTCCCTGATCCGTTGTTTCCTTGGCTTTTCACGTTCAATCCCTTTACTTCTGCTTTCCGGATCTGTAAATTCTGTGATCTCCAGTCATCCATGTCCGCTTCCTGGTCAACATAGCCCATGTCATCACCGCCAGGCACGATCACTCCGCCATCCAGTTTGTCCAACAGTTCATCTGCTGTAACATTCAATGCTTTGTCCGATTTTATTTCTGCTGTCATCTCTTCCTGATCTGTTACTGCAACCAGTTCCCACTGGTCAACCTGAAATTCATAGTTTGCTGTCATTGTACCCGATGCTTTTTCTACATCGCCGTCTAAAGTCACTTCAACCGTAACCGCGTCTGTTCCTTTGTTCAGATCTGCCTTGTGATTCTTTACCGTAAAGCTGTATTCCGTCCACTCATCCATGGACCATGTTTCCCCATCGACTACGACGGATTCGTTTGCAAGGGTACTGTTGATTTGTTCTTCCGAAACCTCCTTCAGCGGTTTTACAACCCATTCTCCCGGCGGATTTGCATATATATCCTGCACTTCCCAGCCATTGTTGTATTTGTGATATGTCAACGTTACTTTCTTTCATAGGAAACATCATCTTTTTCTGTCGTAATATTAGTTAATACCTTGTCCGTTTTCTGCTTTTTGTCGGTATCGCGATTTTTGATTTCAATCTTTGTGATGGTCTCATTTTCTTCCAGAATTTTTTCTTTTCCAAACGTACGGATATCTTCCTCAACATCACTATCTTTTGGTCCACTGCCGGAGCAGGCGGTCAGCATTAAAAATAATGCCATTATCATTGTCCAAAATATGATAAATTTTCTTTTCATCTTCTTTCCCCCATCTATTGTTGTTTTGATACAACAGCCTCTTCAAAAGCATCTATCTCTGTTTCTGAAGAGGCTGTTATTTTCCTATTTTGGTGCTGAAAAATCAGTTATACCTATTCTTTTTTACTTCCATGGAATCTCATCAAACTTGATTTCCCTTCCCGATTCTTTTTCATAGAATTTATGTTTTCCGCTTCTTGCTTCTTCCAGGCTGCACACTTTTCTTTCTACGACGGAATTGTCAAGTTCGATATAATCCCCCATAAATCCATGAACTTTATACAATTTGATTCCTCCAAATTTTTGATAATCTACAATGTAATGATCATTTGACGACATATTTCTTTTTCTCCTGTCATTGTTTTGTTTGTGGTATAAGTGATATTGTTCTTTAATCGAATGTTTCCACCCCTTTCCGACAAACTCTTGGGATAATGAAAATATGATAGCCACCACAAATTTTATCTTTTCATTTCACCTTGTCTACTTTTCGCATTTTTTCTTTTAGTGTAATACATTCTCTCTTAATTTGCAATATATTTTGTCATGCATTTTGCAATGCATATTTCAAGCAAGTTATGCAATACAATAAAACAGACTGGGCTTCCAGTACTCTTTAAAATCAGAATACAGCCAGAAAAAAGCGCACTGAAATAAGCTGTCCCCAAAACAGCTTTTTCTTCATTTTTCGATTTCGCAGATTCGAAAAATTTATTTTTTGTCGAACCTTTTTTGAAACACCTTTGTTATGTTTTATGCTGCCCGTAGTTTCCACATAAGATCCGGAAGCATGCTCCGTTCTTATATTCTCCGGCAGCAGAATGGAGTTTGATATGGCATTTCAGTTAAAAGGCAACCGCAAGGAAACGGAAAACAAAACCATCCGTTTCCCCATTCACCTGATCGATCAGATCGAACAGGCAATTTCCGATTCTGACCAGGACATTACCTTTTCCAGTTTTGTGATTCAGGCGTGTGAGTATGCGCTGGATCACATGGACGCCCCGTCAGAAGAACACAATTAACTTTTATTTTTTTCAAAGCAGATTTTTATGGTTCGACGTGCATTTTCTGGCTGTTCTCTGCTTCTATTTTATCTTACCATGCTTCTTATTTTTTTCAGGACAAGATCCTGTCCTAACTCAACTCCACAACCTCATCATACAGACACACAAACACCTCTTCCACTTCCGCATCTTCATGAAAGTGTCCGAAATACCATTTCTGAAATTCTGTCTCATCCGCCACGCGCTGCAGGTACTGGCGAAGTTCCACCTCATCGTCAGACAGCTCTCCATACCCCATTGCCGCGGCTACATCTCTTGGGGCTGTGTGGGTCAGTATGTAGTCCACCTGGAAATCTTCTTTTTCCAGATTTGCCCATCCTTCTTCGTACTCTTCCCGTGACGGAATTTCTTCCGGGAACCACGAAATTCCCTCCGCGCGGGACATTTTGTCGATGCTGTAAGCACCTCCGAAGGTAAAGAATTTCAGCCCGTCAATCGTAAAGATCTGGCCGCGCATCAGATGGATCATATTGTCCGCAATGATATGCACCTTTCCGCCGTTCCACTGCTCCACAGCGTAGGAGTTCAGCTGTTCGAAGTTCTCATGATTTCCGTCAATAAACAGTGTCGTCACCGGCAGACTTCGGAAAACGGCTCTCGTATTTGCCTCGTATGCTGCAGAAAAGCCGCAGATGCCGACATCTCCGCAGATGATCAGATAGTCATCCCGGGTGTACTCGTCTTCGTGCTCGTTAAAATAGCGTACAACTTTTCCAATATCAAAAGTGCCATGGGTATCGCCTGTAATGACAATGCTCATTCTCAGCGTCTCCTCTCGTGTTCTCTGTTTCTGTTCTCTAAAGTATCGCAAAACATCATCCACAAATTCTGTCCGCTTTCTCTGCCGCTGCTATCGTTTCTTGCAGAGACACAGACTACGCCGCACTATTCCCGAAAATAAAACACTTCTCCCCGTGCCCGGAACGGCAGCCGGTTTCCTCTCGGAAGCAGAAATGCATGCTCTCGTCTTACCTTCAGGTCATTCTCAATCTCCCCGTCCGTAATAATCAGAATCGGCCCGTCCTTGGGAAAATCGTTCGCCTGTTCCAGACAATCCACGCCCGGCTGCAGTATGGTTCCTCCTCGTCCCGTGACTTTTACCCGTCCGGCGATATCTTCCGGTGCATATACCCTGCATCCGTCGCTTTGGCATCACAGAAAATGATTCTCACGAACGGAACATCTTTCGCCGCGGCATAACTGGCGATGGAACCGAGTGCCATACCGATCTGTTTTGCACTCATGGAACCGGACGTGTCCACGACCACACCGAAGGTCCGGCTCTCCAGATCCTGCTCGTAATACGCATATCCTGGCCTTGGAATATCCGGCGTGGCACCCTGCCGTCTGCTCGGCCGCGCATAGGTGCGGTGTTTTTCCAGCGGTGGAAACTGTACGTCAAACCACTTCGCCAGCGCGGCATCCCAGGGAATGACCGGCATCGCAAGCGCCCTGATTTCCTGCACCAGCCGGCCGGCAGGAAACCACGATTGTGCTCCTGATGGTAATCCAATCCCTCCCGCAGTGCGTTTTTCAACAGTTCATCCAGGCTGACCCCGTTTTCTCTTCCAGTAAAATGCGGTCTGTTTCCGTTAAACATATCACCTCTGCCAAAGCCCCGGAAGGTGTTTCGTTTTTTGTACTTTCGGATCTCTTTCACGATCAGATCATAGATACTTTCTGCCGATTTGTTGTGAAGTGTTTCATCATACAACAGCCCATCCGGCGGCATTCTGCCGATCTCCATTTCGTGCAGCCAGTCGTTGATGACGTAGTCGCAGGCGATGTTCCACAAAAAGAAGTCACGCCCATTGCACCGTTTCTGGTGCTGCAGTCCGGCATGGAGATATTCATGCGCGAGAACAAAAATCCACTCTTCCTCCGAAAATCCGCACGACGGATTGGCATAAATGATTCCCTGCTCTGCGTCAACCGCTGCAATATGGATTTCATACCGATGGCACATTTCAATGTCCTCCACAATTTTAAATGCAGCCGCAAGACCTCCGAGCAGCGGATAATGGGACAGGAACCATTCTGCTGCTCTGGAAATGACTGTATTCTTTTTCGTTTTAAGATCGTATCCTCCCGCATCGCAGAGTGCAGATTTGATGGAATGAGTGACTGCATAGGAAAATTTTTTCAGCATATGCATTTCTTTCTCCCTTTTTATAAACGATCGGCCGCTCTACCCCGATCATATCCTTTAATTTTTCAGAGTTTGTCCCACAGATCTGCGCACCATTATCCTGGTGCTTCAACAGATATTCATAAATTTTCTGCTCGCTGTTCAGTTTGATCGGATATGCTTCCGCCGGATCTGCGCAAATCGGCTCGCCGAGGCGGATGTCATAAAGGAATCTGGTAATGTAGATATCACAGGCTTTGTTCCAGAGTGCCGGGACAAATTCGCAGTCGGAAGGGATGCTCGCTTTGTCAAAGTGGCCGAACGCCAGGTGCAGAAGGTTGTGTGCCATCACATAGCACCATTGTTCCGGCGACAGGTTCGCCCGCATGTTGACGTAGATATTTCCATCTTTCATAACACAGGCCAGACTTCCTTTTGCATTCAGATGGGAGGGCTTTGCAGTGATGTACCCATCCAGTTGATGAAACAGTGTATTTTTTTCCAGCAAACCAAAGCCGGCCTCCACTCTGCGGTACCCGGCCGGCTTTTCTTCTTCGCGGTAATACCGGCTTCGAACGTATGGCATCCTTTTCTCCTTCCTTTTTTCATCCGACGAGCCGCGGCAGATCACGGATGATTTCCATCATAAACCAGTCCGGCAGTGCCTCCGCTCCATCAGCTGCGACGTCATCTGGGCGATTTCGAAATTGATGACTGCGAGTTCTTTGATCATGCCCTTGGCGCGGTACGCAAAGGAAAGCATGCCGCCGGAAATTCCCTGTTTGCTTTTCGGCAGTTCTGCAAGCAGTCTGGCGCGGAAGGACTGTGCGAGAAAATACAGCACATCCCGGTTTTCCGGCTTGTCCGGCCATTTTGCTTTCTGCGCGATAATGTCATCCAGGAGATGTGTGTTGCGCAGTGTTTTTGTGTAAGCAAGAAACATCCCCGCATGCTGTTCCAAGAGGCAGGCGTACGCCATCATTTTTAATGTTTCCTGCGAAATATCCTGCTCCCCGGCCCGGTATTCCTTCAACGCATCGCTCAGCATGTGCCAGGAACGCGGGGTGGAAAACGGTTCTTCGGTTTTCGACGGTTCGGAAAAGAGGTGATCCGGCCGCTGGATGATATAGTCAATGACCCACGGATGGAGTCCTTCTGCCTGCGCCCACTTGATCCACTGTCCCACATCCGCTTTCAGCTGCACATGGAACATACGGTTTAAAAGGGCGGACGACATCGTTTTTACGATCGCGCTGTCCTCGGCACGGTTTCCTGCTCCGATCACAATGCTTCCCTCCGGAAGATGGTATTCTCCGATCCGCCGCTCATGGATCAGGGAATAGAAGGCTTTCTGCACTTCCTGCGTACAGGCGTTGAGTTCGTCCAGGAACAGGACATATGGCTCTTTTCTGGCGATCATTTTCGGCGGAAGGAATTCCGAGGTCTCGCCCCGGATCTGCGGAATGCCGATAATGTCCTCCGGCGCGAGCTGGCTTCCAAGGAGCGACACACACGGCAGGCCGACTTCGTCTGCGAATTTTTCCACTAACGCGGATTTTCCGATGCCGGGCGCACCCCAGATAAAAACCGGCCGCACCGGCGCAACCTGAAGCAATACTTCTAATAATTCATCCTGTGTTACACTGATTGGTAAATGCATCTGATGTACTCCCTTCTGTTTCGATCCTGTGTCTTTTCAAAGCGGATATTCGCAATCCACTTTACCACTTGCTTGATTTGACTAAATCACTTTTTCTGCCCTGCCGTGATCTTACTGTGCTGCATTACAACGTGTCTCACCATATTTCTCTGTATTTTCCAGTTTCACTGTCATATTCCAGCACCGGAATTTTTCCACTCCGCCAGGTGGTTCCGTCGAGATAATAATGACTCTGACCGTCATGCCAGATACCGTCATATATTCTGTTTCCACTGATTTTTGCCGTGGAAATGTGGCCCGCAATCACATCCTTATGGAATGCTCCGCGGCTTACCGTTCTTTTCCCCACCATCAGCTCCTCGCTGGTCACGCACAGCCAGTCTTTACCGCCCCATTCGGCAATTCCGGCGTGCACCAGAATCTGGCGTTCTGTTTCATAAAAGTAAGGAAAATGGCGCATCCAGGTGATCAGATCCCCCGCATCTTCGAACATCAGCCGTACTGCTTCTGCATTTCTGGAATCCTCTGAGAGGTGTGCTTCTTTTTCCAGAAACTCTTGAAAATGTTTTTCTTTCAGAAAGCTGTGCAGCGTTTCATAGTCTCCATCTGCATCCGATGCCAGCCATTCCCGGCTGCGATATTGCTCCACACTGCCGATATGCCGGTTGACATCCGCATATTCTTCCAGCCAGTCCAGCAGTGCTTTTTCATGGTTTCCCATCAGGGCAATGACTTTTTCCGAACCATATTTTTCCTGCAATGCCCTGACTTTTTCCAGCACCGCCCGGCCATCTGGCCCATAATCTATGTAATCGCCCAACAGAATCAGCTGGTTTTTCCCCGAAAGATCTGTTTTTTTCAGAGCTGCCTCGAATGCCTCCAGAAATCCGTGAATATCCGACATCATATATCGCTTCATTGCTTTTCCTCTGTTTGTTTATACGTAGAAAGTTTCCTTCGTTTCCAGGCAAAGGCATCCCAGTCTTCCATTCTCAAAGCCGCAGCCGCAGTCACACAGATAGACGTTTTCTTTTTTATTCTTCCAGATGGATCCATTTCCCATGTTCTGATGGCCGCAGACGGAAATATATCCATGCACTCCCTCATGAAGAAAAACCTTGTACCACAAATCCCCCATCAGATAATAGTTGTCCAGTTTCCATTTCCCCGGTTCTGCCGTACAGGCATGGGCAAGCAGATACGGCTGACCATCTACCTCGATTTCCACCTGTACCGGCCAGGAAAGGATGCGCTCTGCGAGCTGCTTTAAATCAACTTCCGTCAGGCGTTCCTGTAAAAGATGGAAGGAATTGTACGGATACGGCTGCAGGAGGGCGCGGTCTCTCTCATCCATCCCGTAATAGTGGAAAATGTAATTGGCAAGCCAATGATCGTGGTTGCCGCGGATCACAGTACATTTTTCCCCAGCTTCAATACCTGAAAATACACGCCCGCCGGGTCTGGATGATCCATGCAGCGGTCAAACAAATCACCAAGCAGATACAGGTGGTCGTCCTCTTTGAGATCAATTTTTTCCAGCAATTTCATGAACCGCCAGCTGTCGTTATGTATATCAGTAATAATATAGTGCATCCAAAATCTCCTTTTCTTTCGCAGCTTTCATGTCTGCTCCTGCAATCTTCAAAGCTTTCGTTATCCGCTCATTTTTCCAAAAACGGCTTTCCTGCTTGTGTTTTGGCATGTCCTGTTTCAAAAATCTTCCCGCTTGTTCTGCTGGTTCCGGATTTCGGTCTTCTGATACTGGCATCATGGAACGTCTAAAATCTTTCACCCATTGTTGTCCGAACTGTAAAACTCTTCCCCCGTTTCCAGACAGATTGCCGCCAGCCTCCCTCCCGGGAAGCATGCGCCGCAGTCGATGGCGATGTGGTGATATTTTTTATAAATATACCCGGGATTATCATTTTCCGGAATCGTCTGCGTCGGTGTATGTCCTGTTACCAGATTTGTATCCGCAAAGTATTCCTTCTGATAATCTGGTCTGGCCCATACAAGATCGTGCAGGGAATATTCCTCGATCCTCTTTTCCGGTGTAAATCCACCCAGCCCTCCATGCACCAGCAGATACTGTTTTTCTCCCACTGTAAGCTCCTCATACAGACTGAAATCCTCCAGAAAATTCAGTACTTCCTCCCGCATCTCGGATCCAGCGCCCGAAATTCCCGGATCGTAGCATCACCGCCGTTATACTTCCAGAGAACAAGATTGTCCAGCAGTTCAGCATCCACTTCCTCGATGGCAAGATCTGTGATTTCCTGACAGAGAAACCGCAGACATTTCAGCGCCATCACCTCATGGTTCCCCACGATACAGAACGCATTCGGCATTTCCATCAGTTTCAATATCACCTTAATCGGATGCTCACCCCGGTCTAAAACATCACCCAGAACATAGAGCGTATCTGTATCTTTCAACTCGATTTCTTCCAGCAGCTCCATGAATCTCTCATACTCACCGTGAATATCAGAAATAACGTAAGTAGCCATAAACAGAATCCTCCCTTTTTCATCCATACGAATCTGCATACGTTCTCCATTACCAGCTTATCTTACCATACTTCCTGTTTTTTACCGGACAAACTCTTGTCCCTCCTTTTTTTGCATAATGTATCACTCTAGAGCGTGTCTGAAAAAGGCTTTTCGTCAAGCTGCGAGTCCCAGTTTGTGGAAATGATTTTTAGACACGCTCTAATACATCTTCTATTGAAATTTCCTTCATGCGAAATCCCTTTTTCTTGATACTATACCACATCTATTTTTTTCTTCATTGAACTACAAGTTTAATCCTCTTTTTCTTGCTGTTTTCTCGCATTCTATCAGCATTACGCGCTGTTTATACAGCGCCTTTTATTTCTGTACAATTTATTCTCTATATGCAAAAAAGGAACGTTCTATCCAAATCGTTCCTTTTTGTTTGTAGATTATTTTATTTTTCAAATTTCTCAATCACGCACGTATGCGTCTTCGTTTTCTTATCATAAACGCGTATTTGCCGAGTGCACAGTAATGCCCGCGTCCCCCCTTCGTCATCCCACCGTCAGGCGCAAAAACCTCCCGCCGCACAGAGCACAAGTCCCCTATTTACTTAATACCCCGTCGACAGCCTTTTTCCATCCGGCATATTTTTTCTCCCGGATTTCATCGTCCATCTTCGGTTCATACACACTTCGTTTCATATTTCCCGCGAGTTTTTCCAGATCGTAGACCCCGGCTGAAATACCGGCCATATAAGCCGCCCCGATGCCGGAAAGCTCCTCCGCGTCCGGAATATTTACGCGTTTATTCGTAATATCACTCTGGAACTGCATCAGATATCCGTTTCGTGTCGGGCCGCCGTCTACACGGAGTTCCTCGATCCGCATGCCGGTATCCTGCTCCATCGCACGGACAAGGTCGGTGATCTGGTAGGCAATGCAGTCGAGAGCCGCTTTTACCACCTCAGCTTTTCCTGTGGTGCGGGTAATTCCGCTGATCGATGCCGTTGCTTTCTCATCCCAGTACGGCGCGCCAAGCCCGGTAAATGACGGAACCAGATACGTGCGGTCTGCCGGATTTGCCTCCCTTGCCAGTCCTTCCGTCTCTTTTGCCGAAGAAATCAGCTTCAGATCATCCTTCAGCCAGGTAATCACAGCTCCGGTGTAGTTCAGGTTGCCTTCCAGCACATAGTCCACCTTGCCGCCTCTTCCCCACGCAAGCGAAGTCACAACGCCGTGGCTGCTCTGAATCGGCTTGTCCCCAATGTTCATCATCAGCGAAGAACCCGTTCCGTACGTTGCCTTGATCATACCCGGTTTTAAGCAGCCCTGTCCGAACAGAGCCGCATGAGAGTCGCCTAATACACCACAGATCGGAACCGGCTCGGAAAACAATCCTTCCATCGTCGTGGTTCCATACACCGCATCGGAATCGCACACCCTGGCCAGCGCACAGACCGGAATCCTGAACATCTCACAGATCTTCTCATCCCATGCCAGTGTTTTCAAATTAAACAACTGCGTTCTCGACGCATTTGAAAAATCTGTTTTAAATGCATGATCCCCCGTCAGCTTGTAAACCAGCCAGCTGTCAATCGTACCCAGGCAGAGTTTCCCGTCTGCAGCACGTTTCTGTCTTTCTTCTCCGCCGTTTCGAAGCAGCCACGCCATCTTTGCAGCAGGAAAATAAGCCGAAAGCTGCAGACCCGTCGCCTCGCGGATCTCCTCTGCGTGCCCCTGCTCCGCAATCTCCTGCGCAATGCCGCTTGCGCGGCCGCACTGCCATACAATTGCCTCTTCCAGCGTTTCCCCGGTCGCCTTGTCCCAGATCGCTGTCGTCTCACGCTGATTGCTGATGCCGATTCCGGCGATTTCTTCCGGTGCAACACCGGACTCTGCCACCAGCGTTTTTACCGTCTGTACTGTATTCCGGTAAATCTCATTCAGATCATGGGACACCCATCCTTTTCATTGACAATCTGCCGGTGCGGCAGGTCGGTACGGCGGAGTAAATGTCCCTCCCCATCAAAGAGCAGCGCTTTCGTTCCCTGCGTGCTCTGATCAATTCCGATAATATACCTTTTCTCCATTTTTCCAGCTCCATTCCTAAAATTTTATAAATATCCAGATCCCCATCTCGAATAACGCTGAATACACCCTGTTTTTCAACACACCATGCGTCATTTTCTATTGTCGCGGCATTCACCCTGCCCCTATAGGCAAGATCTTTGGCGATTACCACACATTCCAACATCTTCCGCAGAACGATTTATTCCTGATTATATAGAAAAAGTTCCTGCGTTCCCGGATTTTCTTCCGCCCGGGCACGCAGGAACATGGCATACGCAGACCTGCGGCAGTTTACAGTTCCCTGCGGGCTATCACATTCACCGCTGATTCCATTTCTGGTTAAGCCAGTAATTCTTTCGCTTTTTTTGCAATGCCCTCGGCATTCAATCCATAATAGTCAAAGACTTCTTGGGAAGTTCCCGTGATCACCGGCGCATCCGGCAGAGACATAGGAACGACTTTACGCGGGCATTCCGCACCGACCACCTGGCTCACCATCGATCCAAGACCGCCGAATGGAGCGTGCTCTTCGATCGAAATGACAACTTTTGCCTTCTTTGCAGCCTCTACCAGGCCCTCTTTGTCCAACGGTTTCACACAGTACATATCGAGCAGTCCTGCGCTGATTCCCTCTTCTTTCAGCATAGCAGCTGCATCGAACGCCGGGCGGACCATCTCACCGCAGGCTACCAGTAAAACATCGGTGCCTTCCGAGAGAACCGTTGCCTTATCCATCTCAAACGGAGTATTTTCTTCGCTGTAAATATCCGCAACGGCATTTCTTCCCACCCGGATATAAGCCGGTTTTTCATCAGTAAGAAGCGCCTCAACCAGTTTTGCTGTCTGGAAGCGGTCGCTTGGCAGATAAACGCGCATGTTCGGAATAGCTGCCATTGCTGCGATGTCCTGTGCAGAATGATGCTCATGCCGAGTGCGCCGTAGCTCACACCGCCGCTGATGCCGATCAGCTTTACATTGGTGTTGGAGTATGCACAGTCAATTTTCGCCTGCTCATAGCTTCTTGTAGAAAGGAAGCACGCTGGAGATGCCGCAAATGCTTTCTTGCCGCATTTTGCAAGACCGGCAGAAACGCTGACCAGATCCTGCTCCGCAATACCCATCTCCACAAACTGCTCCAGATACGCATTTGCAAACGGTGTCAGGGAAGCACTTCCCCTGGAATCGCTGCAGAGCACCACGATATCTTTATCCGTTTCGGCATGTTTCATTAAAACCTCGCAAATGGCCTGTCTGTTTGGAATCTTATTCATGACAGTGCCTCCTTTCTCTCATCCAGATCCTTCATAATCTGTTCTACTTCCTCCGGTGTCGGCACTTTATGATGCCACTCCGCCTTATTTTCCATCACGGAAGAACCACAGCCTTCGTTGTGTTTGCAATAATAACCGTCGGTTTTCCCTTGCAGTGTTTCGCCAGCTCAAACGCATGAACGAGCGCGTCCATATCGTTGCCCGGTACGGAAAGAACATTCCATCCGAACGCTGCCCATCTCTCCTCCTGGCTGTCCTGTTTCATGACATCCTCGGTATTTCCGGAGATCTGCAGACGGTTGCGGTCTACGATCGCACAGAGGTTGTCCAGCTTGTAGTTTCCTGCGGACATCGCGCCCTCCAGACAGAGCCTTCTGCCAGCTCGCCGTCACCCATAACGGTGTAAACACGGTAATCTTTTTTATCCATTTTTCCTGCCAGCGCCATTCCCACGCAGACCGGAAGTCCGTGGCCGAGAGAACCGGAGTTCATCTCGATACCCGGCAGTTTATTGTTCGGATGGCCGATGTACGGGCTGCCGAATTTGGAGAATTTTTCGATGACCTCTTCCATCGGGAAGAATCCCTTTGCTGCAAGTACTGCATAATATGCCTCAACGGAATGACCTTTACTCATTACAAAACGGTCGCGGTCCGGGTCGTCCACATTCTCAGGACTGATGTTCATCTCTTTAAAATACAGCGCCACAAGCACATCAATAACACTCATGTCACCGCCGATGTGGCCGCCCTTGCCGGAAACTACCATTTCCACTACTTTCTTCCGCAGATCATACGCCAGACAACTCAATTCCTTGTATTCACTCATGATTTTCATTCTCCTCTTAAATATGCTTTGACATCTTCCTCGATCGGATCATATAAATCCGGGGCAATGCCGATGTATTTGCATGCTTCATACAGAACCGGCACAACGTTCTCGTGGATACCGACACAGTGGTGGATGTACGGTCCTTCCACGATTTTTGCCTCCAGGCGTTTCAGGTTCTGTACCTCAACCCATACGTAGGTTCCTTCGTGTAAGGTCCTCGACACCTTTTGCATTTCCAAGCAGCAGAGAGTATTCTCCGTTGTCTCCGTCGAAACGTGCC
>ENA-OQMZ01000110-OQMZ01000110.1-human-gut-metagenome-genome-assembly--contig:-NODE-110-length-33427-cov-2.896817_pt1 | contig 33427 bp, 37 predicted proteins | sample MGYA00242621_ERZ504862 | MGnify/ENA primary metagenome ERZ504862 (study PRJEB26092, sample SAMD00036393) | human gut metagenome | host: Homo sapiens | study: EMG produced TPA metagenomics assembly of...
TAATAATAAAAATAATAATAAATATATTGTCGAAATCAAGGAGATTATCGACTATTTGAATTTGAGAGCAAGAAAGAATTTTCGCAGTTTAACCGCTGCAACACAAAGTCTTATTAAAGCAAGACTTAACGAAGGCTTTACTGTTGAAGATTTTAAGAAAGTAATTGACATCAAGTGCAGTGAGTGGCTTGGGAGTGATTACGCACAATACCTCAGACCGCAAACGCTGTTCGGGACAAAGTTTGAAAGCTATCTGAATTCTATTGACACCGTTAAGCCAAAGAAAGATTTTGACATTCTGTCAACCTATGAAACATTATAAATTACGGAGGTTATATGAAGGATACAACAGAAATTGAAAACCGACTCATCGGTCATATTATCAACTTTGACGAGGGCAAAAGCCTCATCGGAGAATTGTCTGACGATTTGTTCACAGATGAAACCAACCGTTCCCTATTCGCAATTATCCGCAAAGAATTCAAAAGCGGAAATCCGGATACAGGTATTTTGCTTTCTAAATGCTCAAATGAACAGAAACAGCGTATTCTTGAATGTGCCGACAGTTCGTTCAGAACGGACAATGTGAATGAATATATTAAAATTCTGATTGATGAATCTGCAAAAAGATTTATGAAATCAAGCCTTGAAAGCTCAATCATTGACGGCAGTATTTCACCTTCAAAGCTGAGGAGCATTGCCGATACAGCCGATGAAATCGCTCACAATGACACATTTAGGCAGAATGAGAAAATGCTCAATGATTACATTTCGCACATTGGCAAGGCTCACAAGGGCATTAAAACATACTTTCCAAAGCTTGACCGCTTTACTTCGGGATTGAAGAAAGGCACACTCGCAATACTTGCGGCAAGACCGTCTGTCGGCAAGACTACGCTTGCACTCAACATTGCGGTGAATTGTGCCTTACACGGTCAAAAGGTTATGTTCTTTTCGCTTGAAATGACCTACGATATGATTTTGGACAAGGTGTTTTCTTCTCAATGCAATATTCCTTATGAGGATTTCAGAAACAGTCAGAATGCCGAACAGCTGCAATCCACAGCAAGAAATTTTGCTTTAAGTACGAACATTGCAAGTTATCTTATTGTCGGGGACAAAACGAGAAATGTTGAGGCAATCACCTCTGAAATTGCCAAAGAAAAGCCTCAGCTTGTAATTGTTGACTATGTTCAGATTGTTTCAACGCTGAAGAAATTCGGTGAGAGCAAGCGACTTCAGATTGATTACATAACAGGCGAACTCAAAGCGATTGCAAAGCAGACAGGCTGTTGCATTATTCTGCTTTCACAGCTCAGACGAGCCGATACAAACCATATTCCGACAATGGAAGATTTGAAAGAAAGCGGAGGTCTTGAACAGGACGGTGACTATGTTTTTCTCCTTGACAGAGAATATGTCCGCAACCGTGACTCAGGCACTCCTCCTGAAGATGCCGTGCTGATAATCGCCAAGAATAAGTTTGGCAAAACCGCAAAAATAGAGCTTAACTTTGACGGCAAATATCAGAATTTTACGGAACCAAAGAAAACAAATTTTCCGCCTTATAAAACACCGAAAGCACCCATAATGCTTGATATTTCCGAATCACTCATTTCCTCTGAAATTCAGAATTCATTTGAAACTCACGAACTTGATAACTAATGCCCCGCATAGAAAAAGTCACGACTGCATATGCAATCGTGACCGAGTTGGTGGAGATGAGGGGAGTCGAACCCCTGTCCGAAAAAATCTTGCCAAGGGTTTCTCCGAGCGCAGTTGGTGTTTTAAATCTCCCTCGGTGCATCGCCCATCAACAGGCTATGCACTTTGGCAGCTCCTAAGCTGTGACAGGGTTCGGAGCGCTCCCCTGTTCACATTTACCTCTAATCGACGCCCCTTACACAGCCGAGGTACTCTGTACAGGAACGAGCAGCACTCAGGCTGCTAAAGCAACTGTTTTGTTGTCAGTTAATTTTAAAGTTGCGGATTTTATGGCGGTTCCGCACCGCCGCTCGCTTACCAAGGTTTGAAATCCCCGTCGAAACCTTTACATCCCCATATTCAATTTAAAAATTTTATATTGAAAACCTGTATTCAGCGGCAGGCTTATCAAGTATTTTTTCACAACAGACAAGACAACATTCAATGTGCTTTGTATTCGGCTCAATCGGTGAATATATCACAGCCGATTTCAAATTGCTTTCGCTTGAATTATCTACTGCTAAAGCAACAACTCCGTCATCGGTTGCCAATACACCCATACCCTTGAAAGGTTTGTCAAGCTCATCAAAAAGGCAGAACATCACTGAGATTTCATCGTCACACGAATACTCAACATACGGAAACACAATATCATTTTTGAAAAATTCCTTCATTTCGGAATCTTCGGCTGAATTCAAAAGTTTAAGATTTTTAATCACAATCTGATTTTCGCCGTCAAAAATTTCAATCGGAATATTTACTTCCTTGCCAACTTCAAGGCTGAGTTTTGCTAACGGATAATCTGTCTTTTGATATTTTGAAAATATTATTTCAACATTCTTTGTCAAATCAAGCAAAGACAAATCATCAATCTTATTCTCAAGTTCAATAAAGTTTATGAACAGAGAATCAAGAGGAGCGATCGAAAAACCTGTCGCTCTTCCAACCGAGTTTCATAAACTCTGAGATGATATATGACCTTGTTAATTCGCAACATTCAAGCGTTTCACCGCATACTGAGTCAAAGTCAAAACGCTGTCCGTCAATTACAATTGCAGAAAAATCATCGGATAAATCAGAATTATTTTTCTTTTCAAGAATGATATTTTCTCTCAAAGTCAAATCTTCACAGCAAATATCATCTTTGGAACAATTGAAATTCAACAGAACAAGCTCGGTTTTATCGGACGAATTTGCAAAACCAAGCACGGAATAATCGGTATCAAAGGCAGAAAAGTCCCGCCCGATTAAAGCGAAATCGCTGTATTCCGAAATATTTTCGTACAAGCTACGCAAACTCATAATAACACCAAACTATCTTCTCTGTTCTTTAATGGCACGCTCCATATCACGCTTTGCGGAGCGTTCTGCCATATCGGCACGCTTATCGTATAGCTTTTTACCTTTGCAGAGTCCAACCTGAAGTTTTACCTTGCTGTCCTTGAAATACAGACTAATCGGGATAAGTGAATATCCCGTCTGCTTAACCGTGCCGTAGAGCTTTAAAATCTCTTTTTTGTGCATAAGAAGCTTTCTCACACGCATCGGATCACGGTTGAAGATGTTTCCCTGTTCGTAAGGAGAAATGTGCATTCCGTTGACAAAAATTTCGCCGTCAACAATTGAACACCAGCTGTCCTTGAGATTTACTCTGCCGGCACGCAAGGATTTTACTTCCGTACCGCAAAGCTCAATTCCGGCTTCATAGGTTTCCTCGACAAAATAATCGTGTCTTGCCTTTTTGTTCTGAGCAATCGTTTTCATATTTGCCACCGCACATCCTCCTTTCTACTGTGGAATACAAGATTATACTACTGTTTTGACAATTTGTCAATAGTTTAAATCAAGAAATTAAATTTCATTTCTGCCCTCAAGAGCCTTTGCAAGGGTGTATTCATCAGCATATTCAAGATCGCCGCCAACGGGGATACCGTAGGCAAGTCTTGTCACCTTTACACCAAGCGGCTTTAAGAGCTTTGAAATGTACAGAGCCGTTGCATCGCCCTCAACGGTCGGGTTGGTTGCCATAATGACCTCCTCAACCGATTCCTCGTTAAGCCTTGCAAGCAGTTCTTTTATTGTAAGGTTGTCGGGACCGATATCGTTAAGCGGTGAGATTGAACCGTGGAGAACATGATAAACGCCCTTAAATTCGTGGGTATTTTCAACAGCGGTAGCATCTCTCGGAGTTTCAACAACGCAGATAACAGAATGATCCCTTGCGGGATTTGCACACACGGGACAAAGGTCTTTGTCTGTAAGATTACAGCATTTACTGCAATAGTGAATCTTTGTGTGGGCGTCCATCACCGCACCCGCAAGCTGTTCCGCTTCTGTTTTTGACAGATTGAGAACATAATATGCAAGTCTTTGAGCGGTTTTGTTACCGATTCCCGGCATTCTTTCAAACTGCTCCACCAAATTTTCAAGCGGAGCAACATTATATCCCGACATAATCAGAACATTCCCGGAATGTTAAGTCCGCCTGAGATTGTTTCCATTTTGTCCTCTTTTTCCTTAGCGGCTGCTCTGATTGCCTCATTTGCGGCAGCCATAACAAGGTCTGAGAGCATTTCTACATCCTCGGGATCAACAACTTCCGGTGAAATCTCAACCTTTGTGAGTTCCATTTTGCCTGTTACTGTAACCTTAACTGCACCGCCGCCGGCTGTTGCCTCATACTCTTTTGTCTCAAGTTCCTTTGATGCGGCCTCCATATCATCCTGAAGTTTCTGAGCCTGACGGGCAAGCTGCTGAATGTTGTTTGCGCCGCCGCTGCCGTAACCCTTTGGTAATCTTGCTTTCATAATTTTATCTTCCTTTCGGTTATTCTTGTGTTATTATTACATCGCTTCCTGCAAGCTTTCAATAAGCTTGTCAACGGGATCGGTTTTTTCTTCCTGTTTTGCACTCGGTCTTTTATACGGACCAAGATTATAGTGCTGACCTGTTGTTTCTAAAATAAGCTGACGGATTTCCTGTCGTCTTTCGTTATTTTTGAGGAGTTCAAAAGCCATTTCATTATCTGTGTCAATCAGCAAATATTTTCCGCTCGTGTAAGCGGCAGAATTTGCAAATGCCGCCGCAATTGCCCTTGAAACAGGTTTCATATTATTGACTACCTCTGCCCAATCGGGAAAAGGCTGTGCATTATTATAGATTGCATCAAGGTCAACGCTCTGTCTTTGAGCTGCTTTCTTAGGCTTTTGCTGTACAGAAACGGGTTGTTCCTGTATTGGCTGAACGGGCTGTTTCGGTGTCGGCATCTCAACAGGAGGCGTCGGAATTACCGGCTCGTCCTTTATTTTTTCCGAAACAGGTTTTGTTTCCTGCGACTTTTCGGGTTCTGCATTTTGAACCTCGGGTTTTGGAGTTTCACTCTGAACAGACTGCGGTACAGTTTGCACCTGTTCGGGAACATAGTTCACCTTTATTCCCTTTTTAACAGCCTTTTCAAGGGCGGTTACTCTTGCGGTCAAAGCCTCAATTGTACCGTCAAGTTCTGCCGATGACAGCTTTACAACCGCCATTTCAAGCTCTGTTCTGTCGCCTGTTCCCCTGCCCATATTCTGATATGCCTTTGAAAGCACATCCATATAATAAACAATGTCGGCAAGTGAGAGGTAATCCGACTGCGTTTGAGCCTGTTCAAACTCATCGTCAGCCATAATCACAATATCCCTCGGATTTTTTACCGACTTTATGAGCATAAGCGTTCTGAAATGCGAAAGCAATTCATCGCAAAGCCTTGCCATATCCTTGGACTCACCGTAAAGCCTGTCAACAATTTCAAGTGCCTTTGCTGTGTTCTTATTGATTACACAATTAGAAAGCTCAAAAAGATATGTCTTTCTCGCAAGTCCTGCGGCACTGCGAACAACATCTTCATCAATTTCCGAGCTGATTGCAATGCATCTGTCAAGAAGCGAAAGAGCATCTCGCAACGCACCGTCAGCAACAGATGCGGCAAGCATTGCGGCACTGTCGCTCAGTGTCACGCCCTCCTGATTTGCAACATAGAGCAGTCTGTCTGCTATTGCACGGGGTGGGATTCTGTGAAAATCGAAACGCTGACAGCGTGACAGAATTGTCTGCGGAAGCTTGTGAACTTCGGTAGTTGCCAGAATGAATATGACATGTTCGGGAGGTTCTTCAAGCGTTTTGAGCAAGGCATTGAACGCCTCGGTTGTGAGCATATGAACCTCGTCAATGATATAAACCTGTATTTGCACTTTGCGGGCTTGAACTGAACCTCGTCAATAATCTGACGGATATCATCAATTTTTCTGTTGGATGCGGCATCCATTTCGACAATGTCGAGAATACTGCCGTCATCAATTCCCTTGCAGATTTCACATTCACCGCAGGGATTTCCGTTTACGGGATGAAGGCAATTGACTGCTTCGCAAGAATTTTGCACAGGTAGTTTTGCCCGTACCTCTTGAACCCGTAAAAAGATATGCATGGTTAAGACGGTTGGTGCTGATTTCGTTTAAAAGAGTTGTGGTTATGTGTTCCTGTCCCGAAACATCGGAAAAGGTTTTCGGTCGCCACTTTCTATAGAGTACCTGATACAAAAATTCACCCCGCAATCAACAAAAAATGCAAGCCGTCAGCCGAAATAACGGCAATCGTACAAATGAGTGAACGACAGACTTACTGCATCGCATCGGCAATACTGCTTAATGCTGCTCGGTTCCCCGCCTGACATGATTCACAGACCCCAATCGTACAGGGCCTGCCGCTCACTTAATTGCACGCTTTTTGACTTCTTGCAATTCTGAACTAAATTATTCATTTCTTTGTTCGTAAAAAGAAATATATTGTACAAAAGAACACCATTGCAAGACAAGCTGATTGTTCAGTCTGCTTTACAACGAGCTTATTATACCATAACCGATTAATAAAATCAATAGGTTTTGGTTATTTTTATTGTTTGCAGTCGCAGAAAGATATCGTATATTTTGCAACGGCAACGAGGTCACCGTTGCAAATGAATACACATTTTTGATTAAATCATAAGTTATGTGAATAAACAAAGTGTTACATCAATGCGGGCGTCCAATGAACGCCCCTACAGCATAGACTGCATAAACACTTGCAATTTTGCACTCGGGCATAATATGCTGTTTATTATGCAATCTATCTTCACGAATTGGGAACGGTGGCTCGCCGTCAATTTTTAATTTGCTAAGATTTCCCTTGCAACGAATACACCGCCGGCGCTGGCATGAGAAAGTGAATGTGTAACGCCGCTGCCGTCACCGATGATATAAAGTCCCTTGTGGGGCGACTCGAGGTGCTCGTCAACATCAACTTCCATATTATAGAACTTGACCTCAACGCCGTAGAGAAGTGTGTCATCGTTGGCTGTGCCGGGGGCAATTTTGTCAAGAGCATAAATCATTTCGATGATACCGTCAAGGATTCTCTTTGGAAGCACAAGACTCAAATCGCCCGGTGTTGCGTCAAGAGTCGGAACAACAAGTCCTTCTTTGATTCTGCTCGGATTGCTTCGGCGACCTCGAATCAAATCACCGAAACGCTGAACAATTACACCTCCGCCCAGCATATTGCTAAGACGGGCAATGCTTTCACCATAACCGTTGCTGTCCTTGAAAGGCTCTGAAAAATGCTTGCTGACGAGGAGTGCAAAGTTTGTGTTCTCTGTCTGCTTTGCCTTGTCCTCATAGCTGTGACCGTTTACTGTGATAATGCCGTTTGTGTTTTCGTTTACAACGCAACCCTTCGGATTCATGCAGAATGTACGCACATTGTCCTCGAACTGTTCTGTGCGGTAAACAATCTTGCTTTCATAGAGTTCGTCTGTGAGGTGTGAAAAGATTGCGGCAGGGAGCTCCACACGAACACCGATGTCAACACGGTTCGACTTTGTGGGAATATTAAGGTTATGACAAACATGTTCCATCCACTTGCTGCCGCTTCTGCCGACTGAAACAATGCACTTTTCGCACTCATAATTTTCATCGGCTGTGTCAACAAGATAACCTTCCTTATCATTGCCGTTCTTGAGTTCAACATTTTCAACAGGTGTATCAAAGTAGAAATCAACCTTGTTTTCAAGGTAATCATAAAGATTTTTAAGCACAATGTAGTTTGATGTCCGTACCGAGATGACGGACTGATGCGTCAAGAAGATTAAGCTTATTCTGTAAGCAAAGCTTCTTAAAGCTTGTGCCTGCTGTGGAATAAAGCTTTGTACCCTCTCCGCCGAACTTCATATTGATTTTGTCAACATATTCCATAAGTTCAATAGCTTTTTTCTTGCCGATATGTTCGTAGAGCGTGCCTCCGAAATCGTTTGTTATGTTGTACTTGCCGTCCGAAAACGCACCCGCACCGCCGAAACCGCTCATAATGGAACAGGTTTTGCATGAAATGCAATTTTTAACTTTGTCACCGTCAATCGGACATTTTCTCTTTTCAAGAAGATGACCTTTTTCAAATACGGCAACCTTTATTTCAGAGTTGTTTGTTACAAGCTCATATGCAGAAAAAATTCCGCCCGGACCTGCGCCTACAATAATAACATCGTACTTTTTCATTATCATTTTCTCCTTTATTTGTTGTGGGTAACATTTAAGGGCAATAAAAAAACCGCCAAAACATAATACTACGCCCCTTAACGGGATTATAGTAAACTGTTTAAGGCAGTTTGTAGATACACCCGTCCGTATTACGGCTTATACAATCCAACTTCTGCACACGGCAGAAAATTGTCTGATAAAAGTCATCAAAACCTTGGTTATTGTAACAAATAACATCACAATTGTCAACAAAAAAACGCAAAAATTTAAAATCTGTTATTTTTCCTTTATCGCATAAAAACTACACAACAATTATGTTACCCGACAAATGCTTAAATATTATTCAATCTTTTCGGCAACCTCGCCAAGACGCTTGTAGATGCTGTTTTCGGGAACATAACCTCTTACAAACGAAAGTGGATAGATATTGGTGTTTCTGCCGATTACCGAACCGGGGTTAAGAACGCTGTTGCAACCTACCTCTACATGGTCACCGAGCATTGCGCCGAACTTTTTAACATTTGTGTCAACCTTATCGCCGTCGCAAAGAACAGTTACAAGGCTCTTGTCACTCTTGAGGTTTGATGTGATTACACCTGCGCCTGTGTGTGACTTGTAGCCAAGAATACTGTCACCGATGTAGTTATAATGCGGAGTCTGAACACCGTCAAAAAGAATTGAATTTTTAAGCTCTGTTGAGTTGCCCACAACTGCGCCCCTGCCGACAATTGCATTGCCTCTGATAAAAGCACACTGTCTGATTTCGGCATCTTCGCAGATAATGAGCGGTCCGCCGAGATATGCGGAGTCAAAAACCTTTGCACTTTTTGCAACCCACACATTTTCTCCCCTCTGCTCGTAGATTTCGGATCAAGAGTTTTTCCGAGTTCAATAATAAATTCGCTGATTTTCGGAAGAGCCTCCCACGGATAATCAACGGTTTCAAGCAAGGGCTTTGCAATAGTCCTGCTGTAATCAAACAGATTTTTTGCCAATAATTTTTCGTTTTCCATTTTTAACATTTACTCCCAATATATATTATTCTTTCAAAGAATTTTAAAGTTTTATACCTCAACAAAGAACAGCCAGTAACCGCTTGCGTCCTTTCCCGCAACAAACTCAACTCCTCCGCTTATGTACTTTGAAAATACATAGCTTTTGCCGTTCTGAGGATTTGTCACGGTGGCACAACTGCCTCATGAATCCAACGCTCGTTGAAAACATTAATTCCCTTGATGAGAAAAGCCTCTTTTGAGGTTTTGCCTACAAATCTGTAATTTTTCATAAAATCAGCCTTCTTTGACCTTTTGCGGTGACAGCCTGTTGTCAAGACCTGTCTTTTTAAACACAAGCACAACGACAACGGCACAAATCACGCCGAGTAACATTCCGCAGAGAACATCTGACGGATAATGAACATAGTTATAAAGTCTTGAGAATACAATCAAAAGCGCAAGTACAAGTGCAGGAATTCCGAATCGTTTGTCCTTGATAAGCATAACAGTTGCCGCCGCAAGTGACGAACAGCTGTGTCCCGACGGAAAGCTGCTGCCTGACGGAATGGCTATGTTAAGCCAAAGTCGGGATTCAACTCAGACGGTCTTGCTGAATAATCGATATTCACCATAAACGGCCGTGGTCGGTTTATAAGATTTTTTATTCCGATTTCACCGACAAGAAAGCCGATTGCCATTGCAACAAGCATCATAACTCCCATTGAGCGAGTTTTTTTGAAAATTATAAACACAATGCCGACTGCAATCCAGAAAAGTCCCATTTCACCCATATAGCTGAAAAAAGCCATAATCGGATCAAGGAAAGAGCATTTAAATGTGTTCTGAATAAATTCAAGAACCGAGGTGTCAAATGATTGAATCATATCAAAGAATGACATATCATTTTCCTTTCACAATAATTATAACAACCAAAAAACAGAATGTCAAATTAAATAAATTTTAAGTTATTCACATTCATATTTTGCAAGTTTAGCATAAAGTGCTTCGTCAACAACAGCCTCAACCGAAAGTCCTTCGGCAACATATTCTTCATAAATGAGAGTGCCTTTGTTGCGGATTTCATTTGCAAGACCTGCCTGTGCAAACGGCAGAAGAATTTTTACTCTTTTCATTCTGACAGGAAGATTGTTCTCAATTGCATTAAGAAGTTCGTCTATGCCCGTGCCGTTCTTTGCGCTTATGCGAACACAGGCTTTGAAGTCCTGTGCAAGCATTGTTTCGTCAAGCAAATCGCACTTGTTGAGAACAGTTATAATCGGTGTGTCACCGCAGCCGAGGGATTCAAGCAAGTCGGTTGTAACCTGCATATGTGTTCTCGCCTCGTCACTTGATGCGTCGCATACATTTAGAATAATATCCGACTGTGCCGCCTCTTCAAGGGTTGAGCGGAACGCTTCAACAAGGTGGTGCGGAAGTCTGCGAACAAGTCCTACCGTGTCAATCATCATAACGGTTACACCGCTCGGAAGCTTCAACGCTCTTGAGGTGGGATCAAGCGTTGCAAAAAGCTTGTCCTGTGCAAGCACACCTGCGTCCGTAAGGCAGTTCATAAGAGTCGACTTGCCTGCGTTTGTGTAGCCTACAATCGCACAGGTTATTACACCGTCTTTTTTTCTGCGTGAACGCAACATCTGACGATGCTTTTCAAGGTCGGAAAGCTCTTCTTTCAGGCTTTCAATTCTTCTGCGGATATGTCGTCTGTCGGTTTCGAGCTTTGTTTCACCCGGACCTCTTGTACCGATACCGCCGCCGAGTCTTGACATTGCGATACCTTTGCCCGTAAGTCTTGGGAGCATATATTTAAGCTGTGCAAGCTCGACCTGAAGCTTACCCTCTTTTGACCTTGCTCTCTGCGCAAAATATCGAGAATAAGCGTTGTTCGGTCAATTACTCTGACATCTGTTTCAGCCTCGATATTTTTAATCTGTGTCGGAGAAAGCTCGCTGTCGAACACAAGCAAATCTATCTCCTGCGATTCGCAGATTTCGGCAATCTCGGCAAGCTTGCCTGTGCCGACAAAAGTACCCTTTTCAATTTTTTGCAGATTCTGCGTTACCGACAAAACGGGATCTGCTCCCGCACTTTTTACAAGTTCAAAAAAGTTCGTCAAGTGACGCCTGTGCGTCATATTCACCCGTGTCAACGCTGACGAGCAATGCACGGGTAATTTTTTCTTCGTTACTTTTAAGCTCCATAAAATCCTCACTTGAAGTTATTTATTCATACTTTTGTCAAAACAGGTTTTCATATCCTCATCCGTGATTTTTCTGATAGGCTTGCACGGATTCCCCACAGCTACGCAGTCGGACGGAATATCCTTTACAACAACGCTTCCGCCGCCGATTACAACATTACTTCCGATTGTGACACCCGGCATAACCTGAACTCCTCCGCCAATCCAAACATTGTCGCCGACGGTAATCGGATAGCATATTCAAAGCCTGCGTTTCTTCTCGGATAATCAACAGGATGACCTGCCGTGTAAAATCCGCAGTTTGGTGCAACAAAAACATTGTCGCCGAATTTCACCTTTGCACAGTCGAGAATCACCATATTGTGGTTTGAATAGAAATTCTCACCGAGTTCGATATTGTAGCCGTAGTCGCACCAGAACGGAGCGGTAATGTAGAAATTTTCCTTTGTACTGCCGACAATTTTCTTTATAAGAATTTTTTGAGTCTCTTCATCTTCAAACGGAAGATTGTTGTACTCTCTGCAAAGATTTTTAACCGAACAGCGTTCATTGCGAAGCTGTTTGTCGCCCATTGGATTATACATCTGCGAATTAAGCATTTTTCTTTTTCAGTCATAATTTTCTCCGTTAATAAATCACATAACAAAATTTACATAACAACGCTTATTATATTATAATCTCACCTTCAATACAAGTAAATCCAAAAATTAATTTACTTTTCAACTGACAACAAAATTCAATTTTAAAATTCATAAGGGAGGATAAATGGGACAGCAGGCTTTTGTATAATATAGTTACATTGAAAATATCAATGGAATTTGCAGAAAAAACGATTAAATTATGAGATTCCGTTTTGATTTGAGGAGGAATTATTATGGAAGAAAAAAGAAAAACCGTCACATCAACCGAAGTAAAACGCAGATACAATCAAAAAGTTTACAGTCAAATTTCATTTTCCGCCCCAAAGGAACTTGTTGAGGAATTCAGAGGGATATGCAGAAATATCGGAATTTCACAGGCAAGTGTTTTTAAAAAGTTTATCGCCGATTTTGTTGAAAAGTACAGATAAAATCAAAACCACTCGTTGAACGGATGGTTGCAGTCTGCAGAAAAGCCCGAAATTCAAGCTGAACCGAATTTCGGGCTTTTTTATTTTTTGGATTTTAAATTTTTTTCAACCTGCTGTTTCAATTTGCAAAAAATTTTAAGAATATATATTCAAAGAAATAAAATTGTGGTATAATGATGAAGAATATATACAAGGTATGTAGAGGCAACACAGGTTGTCTTTAATTAAGGAAGTGGCAAAATGAAAAAACTATTTACTATTATTGTGTGCAAGGTTCTGAAATTTGTCGGAGGATTGCTCGGCAAGGGCAGCAGTCTGCCGGGACAGATTGCGCTTAAGCTCTGCCCCGATATTCTCGGACGAATTGAGCTGCCGAAATATATTGTTGCCGTAACAGGCAGTAACGGCAAGACATCTACCGTTGAGATGATTGCACATATTCTTTGTGAAAGCGGCAAAAAAGTTGCCTGGAACAAAGAGGGTTCTAACCAGATTGAGGGTGTTACAACTCTTATTCTCGGCAGTTGTACTCTTTCGGGCAAGGTTAAATCGGATATTCTTCTCATTGAAAGTGACGAACGCTTTGCAAAATATACCTTCAAATACATCACACCGACTCATTATGTTATCACAAACCTTTACCGTGACCAGCTCACACGAAACGGTCATCCGGAATGGGTTTACAATGCCGTAAAGGATAGTATTCATCCGAAACTCAGCTTATTCTTAACGCCGACGATCCGCTTGTTTCGTGCTTTGGCTACGGCAGGGATAATGTTGTATGGTTCGGTGCAGGCAATCTTCCGACCGATACAAAGGAGTTTGTCGGTGTTTATAATGACGGTGCATATTGCCCTCACTGCAAATCTCCCATGACATATTCAAGCTATCACTACGACCACATCGGCAACTATGAATGTCCGAACTGCGGTCTTAAAAGACAGGATACAAGCTACACAGTTACATCTGCCGATCTTGAAAAAGGCGAAATTACAATCAACAATAAGTACAAGATTGAACTTACACTCAAATCGCTTTATAATGTTTACAATTTGCTTGCGGCATTTACCGTTGCATCAATCACAGGTGTTGACGGCAACACAATTGCAAAGAGCCTGAGCAATTATGTTCTTAAAAACTTCCGTGTTGTAACATTCACGCTCGGAAACAGAAAGGGTACGCTTGTTACATCAAAACATGAAAACAGCATTTCGTACAATCAGTCACTCAAGCTTGCCGCATCCGACAAGGATAAGTGCGATGTTTTGATTATTGTTGACGCAGTCAGCAGAAAGTATTTTACAAGCGATGTTTCATGGCTTTGGGACATCAACTTTGACCTTCTCAAAAGCGACAATGTAAAGAACATTGTGCTTGCAGGAACATATTGCAACGACCTTGCAACAAGATTTTCTTTCTCAAAAGTTGACAAAAACAAAATCAAGGTTATCAAGGACATTGAAGAAGCCGTTGATTATCTTGACAATGACCGCAAAGAAAAGATTTATGTAATTACCTGTTTCTCAGACAAGGGTAAATTTCTTGAAAAGGTAAAGGTGGACTGATTATGAAAATTCTTCATTTGTATCACGATATAATGAACCTGTACGGAGAATATGCCAATGTTTCTGCGCTTGAAAGAATGCTTGAAAAGAGCGGTGTAAAATTTACAACCGACAGGCTTACCCTGTTTGACAATGCCGACCTGGGCGATTACGATTTTATCTACATCGGTTCGGGTACAGAAAAAAATCAGAAGCTTGTTTTGCAGGATTTTAAAAAGTACAAGGATTTTCTTGTTGAATACATCAACAGCGGCAAGGTAATTCTTATGACGGGCAACTCGTTTGAAATGCTCGGAAAAACAATTACAGACTCTGACGGCAAGGTTTATGACGGACTCGGAATTTATGATTTTACAGTTACCGAGCAGAACAAACGCAGAATTACAGGCGATATTGTTTATACATCTGACATTCTCACAAAACCGATTGTCGGCTTTGTAAACAAGTGCAGTGAAATTAAAAGTATTGAAAATCATCTTTTCACTGTTAAACACGGACTCGGTGACTACGAAAACGCAAAAGCGGAAGGTTTGAAGGACAAGAACCTTTTTGCTACTCATGTTACAGGTCCTATTATGATTAAAAATCCGCATTTTCTTGAATACATTGCTTTGCAGATTTCAAAAAATACGGGAGGGCTTCAAGCCGTGTACGGATTACCTTGACTACGAAAGAGCGGGCTACGAAATTACTCTCGGCGAACTCACAAAAAGATTTGAGGAGTAAGTTTGATGAACAACGACAATCTTCTTCAGCTTGAGGGAGCAATTGAAAGCGTGGTTTTCCGAAACGATGAAAACGGCTACACGGTAATTGAGCTTGCTGACGGTGACGATTATTTGACCGCTGTCGGAATTATGCCACAGGTGTCGTCGGGTGATGTTGTAAAGCTTACCGGCAAATATACAAATCATCCGAGCTACGGCAGACAGTTTGCCGTACAGATTTGCGAAATCAGCAGACCTACCGAGGCGGCTGATATTCTGCGTTATCTGTCATCCGGAGCTATCAAGGGAATCGGCACTCAGACCGCACAAAGGCTTGTAAAGGAATTTGGCGAGGCAACGCTTGATGTGCTTGAAAATCAGCCCGAAAGAGTTGCAATGCTGAAAGGAATTTCTTCGCAAAAAGCCGAGGATTTTTCAAAGCAGTTAAAGCAGAACACAGGCGTGCGAACACTCATGCTTTTTCTCGGCGAGTACGGAATTTCAAACACCGCATCGGTCAAAATTTTCAACGCTTACGGTCCGAGCTGTGTCGATTTAATCAAGAAAAATCCGTACATTCTCTGTCAGGGTGATTTTGGGGTATCGTTTGAGAGTGCGGATTTTATTGCTAAAAAAGAAAAATTAGAACCCGATTCAAATGTCCGTATGCGTGCAGGAATCGTACACATTCTTCATCACAATGAGCGAAACGGTCACACCTGTCTGCCAAAGGAAAAGCTGCTGAAGGTTTCAACCGATTTTCTCGGAATTGACGGTGAAAAGGTTTCGGAGTGCATGGAAGAAATGCTGTTTGACCGTTCGCTTATCGAAGATAAGATTGACGGCAAAAAATTTGTGTTCCCCCCCAATGTTCACCTCTGCGAAATGTACATAGCGTCAAGAATAAAAATGTTGCTTAAATTTCCGTCAGAGAAAATTAAAAACATTGACAAGGCGATTGAAAAATGTGAAAAAGAGGACGGAATCGAATATGCCGATTTGCAAAAGAAAGCAATCACTATGGCACTTACCGAAGGTATGCTCGTTCTGACGGGCGGTCCCGGTACAGGAAAAACGACAACCCTCAATGCTATAATAAAAATAATGAAAGCAAACGGCAAAACTGTTTTGCTTTCTGCCCCCACAGGCAGAGCGGCTCAACGAATGAGCGAGCTCACGGGCGATGAGGCAAAAACTCTGCACAGACTGCTTGAGGTCAGCTGGATAAACATGACAACCCCGTTTTCAACAAGAACGAACGCAATCAGCTGAAATGCGACGCATTGATTGTTGACGAGGTTTCAATGGTGGACACATTCATTATGGAAAGCGTTATGAGAGCGCTTTCCACAGGCTGCAGACTTATTCTTGTAGGCGACTCCGACCAGCTCCCCTCCGTAGGTCCGGGTAATGTGCTCGGCGATCTTATCGAAAGCGGACTTATTCCCGTTGTACGGTTGAATGAAATTTTCCGTCAGGCACAGCAGAGCCTTATTGTCACAAACGCACATAAGATTGTGAACGGTGAAATACCCATTCTTAATTCCGCCGACAAGGACTTTTTCTTTCTTCAAAGGAACAATAAATCAGAAGTTTCAGCGGTAATAGCAGACCTTTGTGCAAATCGTCTGCCAAAGGCATACGGATATTCTCCGTTTGAAAACATTCAGGTGCTTGCTCCGTCCAAAAAGGGTGAACTCGGAACTGCCGAGCTTAACCACAAATTGCAGGCGGCGCTAAATCCGAAGGATGACGATAAGACGGAAATCACAATCGGTTCAAAAACCTTTCGTACAGGCGACAAGGTTATGCAGATAAGAAACAACTATGATATTCGCTGGTTTCGTGAAAACGGCGAAACGGGCGAAGGAATTTTCAACGGTGACATAGGAATCATCACAAAGATTGACAGAAAGACAAAATCGCTTGTCGTTAAATTTTTTGACAAGATTGCAAGATACACCTTTGAATTTGCGGGCGATCTTGATTTTGCCTACGCAATCACGGTGCATAAAAGTCAGGGCAATGAATTTGATGCAGTTATTATACCGATGTTTTCGGGACCTCCTCAGCTTTACTACAGAAATCTGCTCTACACCGCTGTTACAAGGGCGAAGAAAACGCTTGTGCTTGTCGGCAATCCGTCAACCGTTGAATATATGGTAAACAATAACCGCCGTACAAAACGGTACAGCGGTCTTAAAGAATTTTTACTGAGAGATGACACACTTTATTAAGAAAGTTTTCGGCACGATAAAAGGATTTTTCTTTACGGTTCGTTGTCCGTACTGCGGAAGGGTTATTGAACCGAACAAAAACTGTTGTGACAAATGCAGAAAAGAATTTCCCGAAATGCCTATTGTACGATATGCAACGGGAGGGTACATCTGCGCCTCTCCTTTCCCCTATGACGGAATTTTCCGCAGAGCAGTTCTCAACTTTAAATTTCACAACTGCGGTGCATATGCCGAATTGCTTTCACACGAAATGGTTCGTTCAATAAAAGATGTTTACCGTGACAGGGAATTTGACCTTGTCACCTGTGTGCCGATGCACAAGGATACTCTCAGAAAGCGTGGATACAATCAGGCTGAGTTGCTTGCAAAGGAATGTGCAAGGCTTCTCGCATTGAGTATGCCGACCTGCTTGTCAAAACAAAGAAAAATAAAACCCAGCACAGCATAAAGGCGGCTGAAAGAGCAAAAAATGTTATAGCGTTTACTCGCCGATTGACAAGAATTTAATCAAAGGCAAGCGAATACTGATTATTGACGACATTATTACAACAGGCAGTACGCTTGGCGAATGTGCAAGAATACTTAACAAGTGCAAATGCGGTGAGATTTGTTGCTGTACGCTTTGCACATCTCTGCTGATATAGCATTGGAGTGATTAAAATGGATATAGCTGTTGATCTCGGTTCTGACAGAACAAGAGTTTTTATTGAAAATAAAGGAATAGTGCTTGATGAGGCAAGCGTTGTTGCGTTTGATGTTGACACCTACGACATTGTCGGCGTCGGCGACGAGGCTTATAAGATGATTGGCAAAACGCCTGCAGGCATACGAGCAATGCACCCGATTGATGACGGTGTTATTTCACGCTCGGAACTTGTTGAGGATATGGTTTCAATTCTTATAAAAGAGGTCAGTCCGTCAAAGGTGACTATGCCGAGGGTTGTTGCATCAATTCCGAGTGAGGTTACCGAGGTTGAAAAAAGAGCTGTTGTAAACGCAGTAAGCTCAATCGGTGTTCGCAAGGTGTATCTTATTGAAGCACCAAAAGCGGCGGCAATGGGCTGTTCGCTCGACATAACAAGTCCTCACGGCATTCTGATTGCAGATGTCGGCAGCGGTACGGCAGATATTGCCGTGCTTTCTCTCGGCGGAATTTCGGTTTCAAAGTGCATAAAGTCGGCAGGCTGTGCAATGGACGAAGAAATCGTTAAATACATCAGAAAAGAGCATAACCTGATTATCGGCACAAATATGGCTGAGGCGTGCAAAATTGCAGTCGGCTGTGTAAAAATCCCGAAAGAGCCTAAGCTTTTCAGAGTTAAAGCAGAGATGCCGTAAGCGGTCTGCCAAAATTTATTGATGTGGCTATGCCGAAATCAAGCCTGTAATCGAGGATATTGCGCTTAACATTATCAGAGCAATTAAAGATGTGCTTGAACAGACTCCGCCCGAGCTTGTCGGTGACATCTACACGGACGGTATAATTCTGACAGGCGGTCTTGCCAAGCTGACAGGATTTGCAAGGCTTCTCAGCGAATCCACAAAGCTGAAAGTAAGAGTTCACAAAGCCGCCGCTGACTGCGTTATCAACGGTTGCGGCAAGGCAATCGAATATATTGACCATCCCGAAAAAATACAGCCGGGTGCAGTCAATCCGCTTACAGAGGCATTTTAACTTTAAACATTTTATCCGCAGATTTTACCGTCTGCGGATTTTTTGTAACATAGTATTGTAAAATCCGAAAAATACGGTTTAACAGTCGTCTTTATCCCATTTCAGTACAGTACTTTTATTTACATAAAAATCTCCCCTTAAAGCATTCCCTGAAAACCATGTTTTTCAAGAGTCTGCTTTAAGGGGATTACATCAGTTAAGAATTGTTCTTCGTTTTTGTTTTATAGTTCATTATTCTTTCAAGAAATATCTGTACTTTTTCTTTGGCTATCTCTCCGCTGTTTTCAATTTCGGTATCGCCAATGTAAAACTTGTGTTCAGCGGATTTCTTCAAAATATCAAGCAATTTTTTCTGTTCATCCGCTTTGTTAATGAAAACGGACACGGCACAATCACAGGCTATGGAAAATTCTGCCGGTGTTTTTGAAGCAAGTGCGTCGTAAAACCTTTCTTTTACGCTTTCAAATTTATTTTCCGTGTCAGTCGGCAAAAGCTTTGTAATTATCTTCCAGGTATTCCACGCAAGAAATCCGTTGCAGTTGTCAAGACCTTTGGCAACAAATTCAAAGAACGGATAGACAAGTTTCGGATTTACTTCGCAAATATACTCAAGAACCTGTTCCGCCCAGTGAGCATTTGCGTAATCATCGTCAAGAAAAATCTCAATAAGCAAAGGAACAGTCAGAATTTCTTTGCTTGCAAGCTGTGCATAATATTCTTTTTCAAGCCTTTGTTCAAATTCCTGAAAAATCTGCTCTGTTTTCATAAATTCCCGTCCATAAATTCACTTAAATTTTGGTTTAATACTCCTAATATAATACTGTATATTACATTCTTTTTCAAGGAAAATCATACTAAAAGTAACATTCCCCCCGAATTTTATCGGAGGGAATGCTTTACTGTTAGCAGAATATTAAGAAAAGGTTGTTCTGTAGTTCTGTTATTCTGAATAGCTTACCCAGACACCACCGGACTTTGAACCCGGATTTGCACGGAAACAGTTCTTACCGTCAGCAACTGTCAAGTCGCTTGTCTGTGTTTTCCATGTTGATTCTGTGTCCTTAAAGAGGAAACAGTTTGCACCGGGGCTGAGCGGTGTGTCAAAATCGTAGTACCAGATATCTGTACCTGCAATCTTATTCATGTGAGCTGCTGCGTTGCCGAGTCCGCTCTCTGCCCAACCGTAGATATAAACATCAGTATAGTGTGCCTTTGAGTTATCAAAGTAAACTCTTGAAAGTGTGAATGCAGGCTTCTGCTCCGGAACATACGGAGCTGTTGAAACAGCTTCGTCATTGCTGAGTGTGATGCAGTTGTTTGTCTTTGAAACTGTTGCATTCCAGCAATTGTAAACATTACCGTCATCACCGCCTACAGGCTTTTCGTCAACCTCTGAAAGAGAACGATAAACGCTGACATTTGAAACTGTTGCAGGAACTTCAACTGTGTAAACATTCGGGTAAGCGTCTGTATCCTGCTCAACTGATAGCTTGCACCTGTGTCAAGGTCATAAGCGAAGAGTGAAACACCGTCAGATGTCATCCAGCCAAGCTTAGTCTTGAAGTAAAGAGTGTATGTGTCAGCAGGCTTTGTTGTAGGCTGTGCAGTTGGCTTTACGGTTGTAGGCTCAGCGGTAGTCGGCTCAGGTGTTGTAGGCTGTTCTGCCTGATAAACATCACCCGTGCGGCCCCAGTCTTTGAGCTGAACAATGTACTTCTGAATCAATGTTGCGTCAACAACAGAGATTGTATTATCCCCATTAACATCAGCAAGAATCTGCTTGTCAGCCGAAAGTGTTTCAAGCTGAACGACATGTTTCTGAACGAGTGTAGCGTCAACGATTGTGATGTCACCGTCACCGTTTACTTCACCGTAAACAGCATTGCCCGAAGGCTCTGTTGCGGGCTGTGCGGTTGTAGCTGAGTTGGCGGAACGGGCTTTGTTGTAGGTTCTGCTGCAGAACCCTTTGTAACATCAGTAGCCTCAATCTCAACCTTTGTAGGTGTAAGAGTTGTATCCTCCCATGTACCTGCCTTTGTAAGTGAAAATGCCTTTGATGAACCGTTGAGGCTGATAGGTGTATCTGTTCTGCCCGGATACTGCTCGCCGCCTTTTTCAGAGATGATTACTCTTGTGTTGGCTGAAGTTGAAAAGGTCAAAATCCGACGCAGCCTGATTTTCATCATCCTCATCAGCTGAAATACTTGATGATTTCGGAACTTCGTAGTAATAGTAACCTGTTGCAGGATCAAGAGTCATTGCTTCGCCGGGCCAGTTTGCATTTTTGTAAACAGTACCCTTGTTTGTGGTTTCATCATAGATATAAACCTGGTAAGGTGCTGACCAGCCCTTCTTGTTAGCAGGGTTGAAGAATACATACACTCCCGATTCCTGAGCGGTACTCTTTGCGTACTTATAAACCATTGAAGAGGTCTTTACACCGTCGGTTGCCGTAACTGTGAGATTGATTGTTTCGCCCGGCTTATAATCTGAACCGATGCGGATTGATGTTGTACCCGTAAACTTAACAGGAGTTGAATCATCAAGACAGTAAGTACCCGATGTTGCGTTTTCAAGACTGAGTGTAAGGGTCATTGTGTCGCCCCTGAACGAACCGCTTTCAACAGAGTTTATTGCCTTCGGGGTTGTTGTACCGTTGTAAACAACAGCAACACCCGTGTTGCCGATTGAACCTGTGAGAACGCCGTTTGCAACCGTAAACTCAGCACCTGAAACCGTATCCGTGTATTTGCCGTCTGCAAGACCTGTGCCGGAAATACTTACGCTTGCGTTTGTACCGTTACAATTTGAAAGAACGATACCGCTTGTGCCTCTTGCAACATAAGCAATGTCGCCTGAAGAACCGAGCTTTTCAGACTGACCTACAAAAAGGTTGTGGAACTTGTTAATTTCGGAAACAGCTGTGCTCTTGTAAGTTGAATCCGTTGAAATGTTACCCATGAGAGCTGTTCCCGGACGGGCAAAGAAAAGTGCTGTTGAATCTTTTCTTGATGCAACGATTGCCCATGCCTTTACAACATTTTCATCCGAAATACCGGCAGTGTTTGAGAATCCCGATGAACCCGAGCTGCCCTCGTATGTATCGTGCTTTCTGCCCAGAGAACTGCATTTGAGGCTGCAACACCTGATTTGTATTTCGCATTGGTAGCTGTGCTTGCCTTACCCTTTGTGACATTGTAAAGCACTGCGTCGCCCGTTTTGTTGTCAGTAACATTGATATACTTGGTGTATGAGGAGTAGCTTCTGTCTGCACCGCAGTTGTTAAGAATTTCACCGTAGATGTAGAGGTCATCGCCTGTTTTCTGTGTGTAGTAAGAAGAAGCCGAGGTTGTTATATTTTTCCAGTAATCAGACGCATACTCGCCGTCATCCTCTGTTTCAATATGCTTTGCGGCATCAAAACGGAAACCGTCAACACCACAGTCGATGCATTCCTTGAGGAGGTTGATAATGTAGGTCTGAACAGCAGTATCGTTTGTTACAAGGTCAGGACACTTTGAAACATGACCCTGAACAACTGCCTGAACCGAACTGTCGTTTGCATCGCCTTTGTATGTACGGGTGTAGGTTCTTCTTTTCTTATAGAACTCAGGCTCGTACTTTTTAACCTGATTGCTCACAGTCTCCGGCCTATCTTCATCGGCATTTGCAATATGGTTTGAAACGATATCGCAGATGATTTTGATGCCGTATTTGTCAGCCTCATCACAAAGTGATTTAAGATCATCCTTTGTGCCGAGCCATGACTTCTCTGCAATATGGAAGCTGATCGGCTGATAAAGCTTCCACCACTGACCTGTTACATCGCCTGAGGTTGAGTAGTCCTTTGGCTGCTGAACGGGAGAAGTCTGAACTGTTGTGTATCCTGCCGCTGCAATTGCGGGAAGGTTTTCTTTGATTGTATTGTAAGACCAGTTGAATGCATGGAGCATAACACCGTCGCCGACCTTATCACGAAGGGTACTGTCGGCAGATGCAGTCTGTGCGGAATCAACCTCGGCAGCATTTACGGAGGTAATTGCCGCAAAAGAAGATGTCAGAAGCGCAGACGCAACAACAAGACTTGCAATCTTTTTTGCTTTCTTCATAGGGAAAACATCCTTTCATAAAATTTTCGATTTCATTATAACAAATTTCACCAAAAAAGTATATACTTTATGTTACAAATTCGAGGGCTGTTTTTTGTGCAGATTACACGGTTGTAAAATTTTTTTAACAATAATTTTTGCACCAAAAAGCATTATATTTAACCTTTTCTGACTCTGTATGGGCTATACTTCTTTAAAAGAATATTAGTGATGCAAATTTGATTTTCTTTTTACACGATATTGATTGACATTTTTGTGCATTTAGAATATAATCAAAGAGCAGTTGTCCCCTGATGCTTATGTGACGGGTGACATTTCGGAAAATTTAAATTGTATTGCGTGCAATCGCTTTTTAAGCGGTTAATAAGGATTTTATGTGAAGAAAAAGGACGGGGCGACACAGCCGTCTTATTTTTCTGTTCAAAAATTCTGAGCATCATGGTTATGTCTTTGCAGAAACGGCAGAGCGGACTGTGTTCGCCTGCATTTTTCAGGCTGACACAATCCGCTTTATTTTTTACGGATTTTACTGTTATCACAACGGAACAGGGGTGCATAAATGGAACAGACATCAAAGAAAACAATAGTTTCACTCAAGGATATTTTCATCAAATTTGACGGTGAGGTAATTCTTAACCACATCAACCTTGATATAAATGAAAAGGAATTTGTAACTATTCTCGGTCCGTCAGGCTGCGGTAAAACAACAACCCTGCGCATCATCGGCGGTTTTGTTGAACCCGACAGCGGCGATGTCATTTTCGGCGGCAAAAGAATTAACGGAACTCCTCCGAATAAAAGAAATGTAAACACGGTATTCCAGAAATATTCTTTGTTTCCCCACCTCAATGTTTTTGATAATGTGGCTTTCGGACTCAAGCTCAAAAAGATGCCGAAAGATGAAATAAAAAAGCGTGTAACCGATATGCTTGCAACCGTTGACCTCAAGGGTTATGAAAAGCGTTCCGTTGCAAAGCTTTCGGGCGGTCAGCAGCAGCGTGTTGCAATTGCAAGAGCGCTTGTGTGCGATCCCGAAATCATTCTGCTTGACGAGCCTCTCGGTGCTCTTGACCTTAAACTGCGTAAGAGTATGCAGCTTGAGCTTAAGGAGATTCAGCAGAAAACTCAGAAAACATTTATATATGTTACTCACGATCAGGAAGAGGCTCTGACCATGAGCGACCGTGTTGTTGTTATGAACAACGGTGTAATCGAGCAGATTGGTTCTCCCGAGGATATATACAACGAGCCTGTGAACGCATTTGTTGCAGACTTTATCGGTGAGGCAAATATTCTCAACGGAATTATGCTTGATGACTGCAGAATTCAAATTCTCGGCAAAGAGCTTGAATGTGTTGACAAGGGATTCGGCAGGAATACTCCTGTTGATGTTGTCATCCGTCCCGAGGATATTGAAGTTACCTCTCCCGAGGACGGTCAGCTTGTCGGAACTGTTGAAAACACAACCTTCAAGGGCGTTCACTATGAGATGAGCGTAAGATGCGGAAAGTGTGAAATTCTTATCCACTCCACCGAATCGGCTGAAATCGGAAGCAAAATCGGTATGAGGGTTATCCCGTTCAACATTCAGATTATGAACAAGCTTCTTCCGTTTTACGATAATGTTATTGAGACAACCGTTACATACGCAAATCAGAATGACAATTCCTTTGAATTTGAGCTTGAGGGCGAAACCGTTACCGTTCCCGATAAATACTATGAAGAAGGTACAAAGCTAAAAATCACTCTGCCGCCCGACGCTCTTTCGCTTGCAGGCGACGGCGTGGGCGATTTAAAGGATTTGTACATTGAATCCGTAGTTTACAAGGGTGAACACAACGAAATCATTCTTGAATCGGACGAAAGAAAGTGGCTTATGCTCAGCGATACGGACGAGCAGGTCGCAACCTATGTTCCGCTTTCATTCAACTTTTCAAAGGCTCGGTTTGAGGTAATCTCAGAGTTTTCGGAAAAGGAGGCTGATAAATGAAATCACGCAAGCCTCTATTCCCTACATAATCTGGATGGTTGTTTTCACAATGATTCCGATTATTATGATCGGCTTTACCGCCTTTACCGACAAAAACGGTAATTTTTCGTTTCAGGCATTTACAAATGCGTTTTACTACACAAATATTTTTGTAAAATCACTTTGGATTGCGCTTATTTCAACGGCAATCTGTCTTGTACTTGCATATCCGCTTGCATACCTTCTCACGAGAATGAAAGAATCAACCCAGAACACGCTCATTATGTTGCTTATGATTCCTATGTGGATGAACTTTCTGCTAAGAATCTACGCATGGGTAACGCTTTTGCAGGACAACGGTCCGATTGATATGATGCTTTCGCTTTTGGGTATTCATTCAACCTACATCGGCAACACGGGTGCGGTAATTCTCGGAATGGTGTATGAATATCTTCCGTTTATGGTTCTGCCGATTTACACCGTTATAAGCAAAATCGACAACGGTCTTATTGAGGCGGCGCAGGATCTCGGTTCAAACAACTTTACCGTATTCAGAAAGGTTGTCGCACCGCTCAGTATTCCCGGAATTATTTCGGGTGTGACAATGGTATTTGTTCCGAGTGCAAGCACATTCCTGGTTGCACAGTATCTCGGCGGTCCGGACGACATTATGATTGGTGATGTCATTGAAAAAATATTCTGGACAGACCAAAATACGGGTTCGGCAATTTCATTGATATTAATGATTTTTATTTTCGTGTTCCTGATAATCATGAACTTGTTCGGTGATGAGGAGGCGATTGCATAATGAAAAAGAAAACAGGTATTCTTTCAAAAATTTACATTGCAATCCTGCTTATTTTCCTTTATTCGCCCATTGCCGTACTTATCTTCTATTCCTTCAACAACGGCAAAACTACCGTCTGGAAAGGATTTACATTCAAATGGTATGTACAGCTTTTTCGTGACGACAATATTATGAACGCATTGTGGAACACTGTTATTATTGCCGTTCTTGCATCTGTTTTTTGCAACAATCCTCGGAACTGCCGCCGCAATCGGCATCAGCAATTTCAAGGGCAAAAAAAGAATGCTTATTCAGAATGCGTCAAACATTCCGATCATCAGCTGACATAGTAATGGGTGTTTCTCTCATGCTTTTGTTTACGACTCTCGGAGTTATCTTTAACTTTGAAATGGGATTTTTCACGGTTTTAATTTCGCACATATGCTTTTGTGTTCCGTTTGTTGTGCTTAATGTTATGCCGAGAATCAAACGAATGGATCAGAGCATTTACGATGCCGCCCTTGACCTTGGCTGTAACCAATGGCAGGCATTTTACAAGGTAATTATTCACGAGCTTATGCCGGTATTTTCTCGGGTCTGCTCATGAGTTTTACATATTCTCTTGACGATTTCATCATAACATATTTCACAAGAGGTGCAAAATTCCAGAACCTCTCTATTGAAATTTACTCGATGACTCACAGGAGAATTTCACCGAAAATCAACGCTCTTTCCGCACTGCTTTTCCTTGCTGTACTCATTGTTATGGTTATTATTAATCTGCGTGACAGACACGAAGAAAAGGTGCAGAAAAAGAGAACTTGATTTTAAAAATTTTATTAAAGGGAGATTGAGAAATGAAAAGAATCATCAGCATTGTCCTTGCATCTGCAATGACGGCAACATGTGCGGCTTGCCTTTCAGGCTGCGGCGGAGGTGCTTCGGCTGACTCAGCTGACGCAGGAGAAGTTAATGTTTACAACTGGGGCGAGTACATTTCAAACGGCGAAGATGACTCACTCGACATTATCGAGGAGTTTGAAAAACGCACCAACATCAAGGTGAACTACACAACCTATGAAACCAACGAAGAGCTTTACAATATGCTGAAAAACAGTAATGTAAGCTATGATGTGTCATTCCGTCCGAATATATGATCAGCAGATTGATTAATGAGGATATGCTGTTGGAGCTTAACTTTGACAATATTCCTAACTACGACAATCTTATGGATCGTTTCAAAAAGCTTGCCTGCGATCCCGAAGGTAAATATACCGTATGCTACAGCTGGGGCGTAACAGGTATGGTTTATGACAAAACAAAGGTTAAAACAAAGCCCGATTCATGGGACGCACTTTGGAACAAAGACCTTTCAGGTCAGATTCTTATGTTCAACAACAGCCGTGACGCAATGGCAATTGCAATGCAGCTTGAGGGCATTAATCCTGCTAACTGCACCAAGGAAGATGTTGACAAAGCCGCCGCTAAACTTAAAGAGCAGAAGCCTCTCCTTAAAAAATATGTAATGGATCAGGTATTTACTGAAATGGAAAACAGCCAGTCGGCAATTGCTCCGTACTACGCAGGCGACATTATGACAATGATTGATAACAACGAGGATCTTGACTACGCAATGCCAAAGGACGGCTCAAACCTTTTCTATGACGCAATGTGTATTCCGAAATGCAGTAAAAACAAGGAAAATGCAGAGAAGTTCATCAACTTTATGCAGGATCCTGAAATTGCCGCCGCAAACTTTGAATATCTCAACTATGCAACACCCAATCAGGTTGCATATGACGATTACATTGATGAAGACGCAAAGAAAAACGAATTCATCTTCCCGAGTGACGAGTATCTTGACAAATGCTATGTATTTGCAAATGTTTCCGATGAGGTTTATTCCTATATGCAGGAACAGTTTGTAAAAATCCAGGCAGACTGATAAGTAATAAAATTAATCCCGAGCAAAGCTTTTAAAGGCTCTGTTCGGGATTTTAATTTTGGTGAATTTTTAAAATTAATCATCCCCCATTTATACAGCCTTTAAATTTTATGTTATCTGAAAAGTATTATTCCTTATTTTAAAGGGTTTCCGTGACAGGTTGTCATATTCGCTCTGCGAACACCCAAAATACAAAGAATTAACGGGGATTCGCTCAATCTTACAAATAGATTTCAATTGCCTTGTTTTGATTGACAAATTAGGAAAAAGTAATATAATATATACTGTTAAAGAGTGCATAATACATTTTTCGATTTTATTCACTTGCAGGCGGGCGCTGTGCATCACAAAAGAGATAGGATGGTATAATAATTGTTTACAATTTTAAAAGAACATCGTGGCTTCGGAAAGCAGATTTTTGCTCTTGCCAAAAACGAACTTATTAAAACTTACAAAGGCGCCGTAATCGGTCCTCTTTGGGCTGTTGTTAAGCCTGCGTTTACAATTTTTGTTTACTGGTTCGCTTTTTCCTGCGGTATCAAACAGCTTAAAACACTTCACCTTGACATCGGCGGAGCACAGCCTTTTTCCATTGACTTCTTCACTTTTATGTTCATCGGTATCATTCCGTGGTTCTTTATTCAGGACAGCATAACGCAGGGTGCAAAGGAACTGAGAATCAACCGTCAATTTATTACAAAGGTTAAGTTCCCCGTTTCAACAATCCTTACTTATACAGAGGTTTCAAGGCTTTTTGTTCACCTGATTCTTATGGCATTTATGTACGCATATGTACTTTTCACAATAGGACCGAGCTGGTACAATCTGCAATTTTTCCTGTACTGTCCGTTGATGTTTATCTTCTTCCTTGCACTCACATGGTCAACAGCCCCGATGTCTGCGTTCAGTAAGGACTTTGAAAGCCTGATTGTTTCCGTTATGTCAGGTATTTTCTGGTTATCGGGTATTATGTACAACTCCTACGGCTTTGATTCGCCGTTTCTCAACAAGCTTATGCTTATCAATCCGATTAACTTTTTCGTAAACGGCTACCGCAACTGTTTTCTCTACAACAGACCGTTCTATGCAAACAAAACGGAATGTCTTGTGTTTGCAATTGAATTTGTTGTAATTTTCGCCCTTGGTATTTTCAACTACAACAGACTCAGGAAAAAACTTCCTGATGTACTTTAAGGAGGTAATATTATGGCTGAAACAAAAGTATCCGATCCGATTATTACCTTTAAAAATGTCAGCAAAACCTACACACTCTACAAAGATGACAAGGCAAGATTCAAGGCTCTTTTCTTTAAGCCGAGAAATGCAAAAACGAACAAGGCACTTAACAATGTTTCAATGGTAATAAATCGTGGCGAATCGGTTGGTATTGTCGGCGACAACGGTGCAGGCAAGTCAACTCTGCTCAAGATGATTACGGGCGTTGCATTTCCCGACGAAGGCGAAATCACCGTTGACGGCAAGGTTGCCGCATTGCTTGAGCTCACTGCAGGCTTTTCTATGGAAATGACAGGCAGAGAAAACATTTATCTGAAGGGTTATGTTCTCGGTCTTGAGGACAGCTACATTAAGCAGATTGAGGAGAAAATCATCGACTTTGCAGAGCTTGGAGATTACATTGACCAGCCTGTAAGAACATACTCAAGCGGTATGAAAATGCGTCTTGGTTTTGCTATCAATGTCAACATTGAACCCGATGTTCTTGTTGTTGATGAGGCGCTCTCGGTCGGTGACGCAACCTTCAAAAAGAAGTGTAAAAATAAAATTAAAGAGATTATCGAAAGCGGTGTAACCGTACTTTATGTAAGTCACAATGCCGCTTCGGTTAAAGAAATCTGCGCGCGTTCAATCTTCCTGAAAAAAGGAACTGTTATGTTTGACGGCCCGACAGATGAAACCCTCAGAGTGTATGAGGAATCAAAAAAGAAAAAATAATTCCGTTTCGGAATAAAGCAAAAGCTCCACAATTGCGGAGCTTTTCTGATTTATCTGAGAGGTAAACCCATATGGACTGTACCGTAAAAGGCAATCTGCCCTCCGAAATTTTTGAGGACATTAAAAAAATTGCAGACAACAGGATAAATTTTCAACAGTTAAAAAACAAGACTGTTTTCGTGTCGGACTGTCACGGACTTATTGCATATTACATTATATGCACATTGCTTGAGGGCAATGATTTTTTTCAAAAACAACACAAGGGTAATCACCCTTGCAAAAAGCCGTGAAGATGCCGAAAAGCAGTTCGGCAACCTTACTCTCCGCAAAGATTTTGTTGTTGAAATCAGAGAGTCAAAGAACTTTCCGGAGATTGAAAGAGCCGACTTTGTAATATACTGCAACTACCCGTGTGAGGTTGCAGAGGAAAATTGCAGTAATCCCGAAATTGCGGATACAATCATTTCGGGCTTTGCAAATGTGCTTGAATATGCAAAAGAGTCAAATGCCGAATCGGTTCTGCTCGTATCTTCATATATGGTTTACGGGGAGGTTTTCAGCGGTAAAAATAACATTTGCGAAAACGACCTCGGCTATCTTGATCCGACCGATGCGACAGTGCATACGCACAAAGTATGCGTTCAGCCGAAACACTTGCTGTTTGCTGTGCTGAAAAGTTCGGTATGAATGTAAAAATCGCCCGTCCCTGCCCCACACTCGGAGGTGTCAGAATGAGCGATGAAAGAAAATGGGCAAAGCTGATTGTCAGTGCGGCAAAAAATCAGGGCATTATGCTTACAGATAACGGTGGTGAAAGGTTCAGCTTTTGCTATGTGACGGACACGGTTTCTGCATTGATTGATATTTTGCTTAACGGAAAAAGCGCTGAGGCATACAACATTTCAAATGATAACGCAAATGTGACAATGCGGGAATTTGCACAGCTTGTAAAATCGGCAAATCCCGAAAAGAATCTCTCCGTAGTGTTCGTTCACAGAAAAGATGAAGAAGAACCCGAATTTTCTCCGTCATCCCCCACACCGTATGTTTTGTGCAACGATAAAATAAAATCACTCGGCTTTAGTCCGAAAACCACGCTTAAAGACGGAATAAAACGCAGTATAAAAGCAACAGAACTGCGTGCAGAATTACGAAGGATAAAGTAATGCGTATTAAAGATTTTTTAAACGAATTTGAGGCCGACAGGGCGGCATTGCCCGGAGTTGAAAAAGAAACTCTTGCAAAGCTCAGGAACAAAACAATTGTCATCTCGGGCGGTGAACTTGCAAGGTGTCTTTGCTATGCCTTTCTGTACAATAACGAGGCTAAAAGGCTCGGAATAAAAGTTATCCTTCTCGGCAAATCACGCAACGCAATGGCATCATACCACAGCGAACTCTTGTTAAGAGATGATTTTGATTTTGTCGATTATAATTCTGCATCAGAAATTTCAAGTGCCGACTATGTAATTACAACAGGAATCTGCGGTGAACATACAGACAACAACCCACAGATTATGATTGACGGCATTGCAGAGATAAATGCCTGTGCCAAAATTGCAAAAGCCACAGGCGCAAGAGTTGTCGTTGTGAACGACAGCAGAATTTACGGCAAAGCCAAACCGCACAGAGTTTATTCCGAAAACGAGTACGCAGAACTTGACGCAACCTCTCCCTCATCGCTTGCAGGTCAGCTTATGAGAACGAGAGAAACCACCTTGCACTCGGTTTTGAAGAACAGCGAATCAACGTTACAACGCTCAGAACGGGCATAATTTTGGGAGCGTCAAGCAACTTTACAAGCGTGCTTGATCCTGTTTTTGACGATATAGCCAACCGCCGTGACACAGTTGTTCCGGCAACACGGGATCGCTACACCTTTGTTTATATCAACGATGTTTTAAAGGCGATTGTTTTCGCAATGACAAATCTTGAAGAAAACGCAGTTTATAATGTCGGCGGCAAAAGCTGCAACGCATCGCTGATTATGATTGCGGCTGTTCTCAACGATATTTACGGCAGTCGCTGTACAATTGAGTCGGGCGATTTTACGGAGCTTGACGGCTGTGCAATTAATTCAAACAAGATTTCCGTAAACGAATGCACTCCCGACATAGACCTTGAAACCATGCTGAAAATCTGCATAATGGACAAGATGAAGTCCGAAAAAGTTCTGCGTATCCCCCACTCACACGAACGCAGACTTGATTCAATTCACGAAATTCAGCTTGCATTTCTGCTTGAAACCGACAGAATTTGTCGAAAGCATAACATAAAATATTTTCTCGGCGGCGGAACACTTCTCGGTGCAATCCGTCACAAAGGATTCATTCCGTGGGATGATGATGCCGATATTATGATGTTGCGTGAAGATTTTGACCGCTTTTGCGAGATTGCGCCAAAGGAACTTCCGAGCAATATGACTTTTCAATCGTACCATACGGACAAGGCTTGTTTCTATGAATTTGCCAAGGTCAGACTTGACGACACTTTCTTTGCAACCGACTTTGCAAAAGACCATCACGCAATGCACAACGGAATTGCGTTTGATATTTTCTGTCATGATAACACAGCCAATTCAGCAATCGGACGAAAAATTCATATGGCTGTGACTCTGTTCACAAGAGCGCTGGTGTTCAATAAATGGAATAATCGTAAGGCTGAAAACGGCAGTAGAATCCAGAGCATTGTAACAAATTTCTGCAAGAAAATATTTCCGCTCAGATTCAGTATGTGGCTTGAAGTCCGTACTTTAAAATTCTTTAAAAACAAAAAGAACGCAAAATATCTCTATGACGGAATGGGCAGAAATATTTATAACGGTGCTTTTCCAAAGGAATATCTTGACGATGTTGCTTATACCGACTTTGAGGGTTACAAGTTCCCTGTGCCAAAGGAATATGACAAGTACCTTACTTTCCTCTACGGCGACTATATGGAGCTTGCACCGCTGTCAACAAGAATGGGTTGCCACGAAATTGCCCTCTGCGACATCGGAAAATATGACGGTTTCAAAATCCGCAAACCCGATTCTGAAAAATAATCAGCGTAAAACAGACCGATAAAGTAAATGTCACTTGACACTTACCTGTCGGTCTGCTATAATAATATAGCACATTTTGGGTGTTGCACAAATAATGGATGCTAAGAGTGACCAACTGCCTTCTAAGCAGTAGGTCAGGGGTAGCCTTGTGGCTATATCTCAGGTTGGCAGATATGTGATTAACTCACAACTAATTTGTACAACAAAATTAAATAAGCAGGTATGGCGGAATTGGCAGACGCGCATGGTTCAGGTCCATGTGAAAGCAATTTCATGCAGGTTCAAGTCCTGTTACCTGCACCAGTAAAGGTGGTTTTTTAACCGCCTTTTATTTTTTGCCAAAATTACTTAAAATGCCTTAAAAGTGGCTTAAACACTAGGTTTTTGAGATTTCAAAAATTCAGTTGAGTAATTTTGAATTAAGTTAAAACAAGATAAAATGCAGTCAAACTTACTGTCATTTTAGTTTGCCTGCCGATTTTCAAGGAAACAAGATAATATATTTTTAAATTTTATTACACCGTAGCACAAAAGATTTTTCTATTATTAAAACAACAAAGAGGTTAAGCAATTTTTTCCAATGCTTAACCTCTTTTTTTATTTTGTTGATTACAAAGCATTCCCATACCATAACAATCCTCTATATTTTTGTTCTCAATTAACATTATGCTTCATCACCTACAAAACTACATATTGTCATCTTAATACCTCTCTTCTATTTTAAATATGATTACTTTTCTATTAAAAAAGTGTACCACATATAAATCACAACCAGTAAACCTACTACTACTGACAGATAATAAGTAGTACTCATCATCATATACTCTATCAACCTTTCTATTTTTTAAATAAGTAATTTTTTACACTATTAATACCTTTGGCAGTGTTTCTAAAAATACAGTAACTA